>Ga0137308_100758_pt1 | contig 44302 bp, 36 predicted proteins | sample Inofrocosms_June_FD_97181 | JGI IMG/M metagenome (GOLD analysis project Ga0137308, IMG submission 97181) | Mouse cecal microbial communities from Vienna, Austria - N-Acetylneuraminic and N-Acetylglucosamine D2O microcosms_June | ecosystem: Host-associated > Mammals > Digestive system > Large...
TGCTTTCCTTCCTTTTTCCGTATTATTGTAAAGCCGCTTGCAAGTCCGCGGCTTTCCCGGTTCTGATAATGCCGTTCGCACAATCTGAAGCCGTCGGCTTACTATGATGCGGATTTAGAGCAATATTTCAAAATGCTGTCGATCCATTTACCGCAGGACAGATAATTATCCCAGCTTCCTATTATTTTCATATCTTCCATAACTTGTTTTGCAATAGAGAGGTAATCCATCCGTTCGAAATAGCTGCGTGCCCCGGCTTTGTCCCTCGCCGCCACAGCGTGTAAATAATCACCGGGCGATGTATGGCCGGTTTCCACATTCAGAACCATCAGTTCATTAAAACTGCAGCGGTTCGGATCGATCTTCCCTGCATCCACCTCCTGTTCAAAGGGATTCCCGGAAGCGTCGAGCCCTTTCAGTACATATATCGGATTTTCCTTGGAATAATTTTCAGCCCGGTAAATATTGACCGATTCTCCGGTCTGAGGGCTTGCATAGGACATCAGTGCATCAGAACACAAAAGTACTTCCTGATTTCCCGCGCGGACGCATTTCATAACGCCGTTTCCAAAACCGGTTTCCTTTGTCTGTCCCGTATTTTTATTTTGAACTGTCTGAGACGGCGGCGTTATGCCGCCGAACGTTATACCTGTTATCGCCATAAGCTATATCTTCCTTTCTCCTGCCAGATTTTCAGAGCTTTTCCAGCTTTTCTATAAATGCCTGATAAAACGCTTTTTCCTGCAGGCGGCAGCGCTGTACTTCCATACTTCTTGTGTTCTCCGGAACAAGCGGATTTTCCAGATCATAGAGAGCCTGTTTTGCTGCCCGCATCGCGGAAGAGACACTGCTTCCGAGAATGTCATCGGAATCTCCCGTGCCGTTTAGCCAGTTCTTTTTCAAACGCTGTACCATCATCTGGGAAATATGTGTCATCATGCCGTTAGAGCCGACACCAAGCCCGTTGGCACCGGTCTCTTTCGCGGCTTCCATCCATGCCTTTTTTACTTCTTCAGGCGCTTTGGAACCGACAGACAGAAATGCTTTTTCCGCATACTCTGCCGCTTTGTCCTTTGTCTCTGGTTTTTCTGCTTTTTCTGCGGCATGCATAAAATCCTCTGTCTTCCGGGAAGTGCTCTTTGCCGCTTTTGCTGTTTCGTAACCGGTGGGAACACCGGCTGTATGAATGCTGTTTATACTCATTGTGAAGTCTCCTATTCCAGTTCCGCAGATATCCTCCCAGCACACCCTAATATAAAACAATTTCCAGCCGCTTACTCGTCTGTAAATCGTTTTGTGCGCTGTTCGCATATCTGCTGTTTTCCAGTTCCGCAGATATCCTCCAGGACACCTGCCGCGCCCTCAGCTATTTAGATATCCCTGCTCCTCCTCCGGTTTTGACCAGATCCGTTCGTAATCGATGCCGATATCGTCAAAGATTTCCTGCCACACGGAGAATTTATGCATATCTCCATGATAGTCCGGGTTTCTTTGCAGCCACTCAAATATCTTCCGGTAAGTGTCCTCCATAAAGCGGATGCTCCAGTTATTTTTGAAATTACTGTTGTCATTATAGGACATACCATCATTATGTATGGAGACGATGCCCTGCCCGGTGCGCATCGCCATACCCCTGATCTCGAAAGATGCCCATATATATGCTTCTTCCCTGCTTTTGATCAGATTCGGGTATTTGTTGAAATACGTTTCTGCCAGTGCCTCATATTTCGCATGATCCGCTTCGCTTTGCAGGAGGACTTTACCGCCCCTGCCTTCCTCGCCGTCCCTGACCAGATACTGTATGCCTGTACCTGCGTGGGTTTTCAGGCTGTAGCCCTGCAGCGGCTCCGTCTCCAGAATATCCACACCCATAACCTGTTGCAGATCTTCTTTCAATTCCTGATCCAATACCAGGGCGTCATACCACATGGTTCCGTTTTCGGAGATCAGAAACTGTTTGCCAAAAGCGCCGTCCTGCCTGCATTTTATATCGGAATAAAAATAGGTGCCGAGGCTCTCACCCTGTCTGTTATAAATTGTAACACATTTGTTTTCGTTATCCGGCTCTAGTCTGTAATTTGCGGATTCATATGCCTTATAGGCCTGCCTTTCGCCGGATACAACCGTTGCCGCGGATGCTTCTGCCGCAGCGGCTATCTGCTCCGCCACGGGATTTGCCGGCCCGGAAGATCCGGCTGCCTGTGCCATATCGGTTTCCTTGCGGCCGGGCTCAGTCAGATGCGCCAGCACCGCCGTATAAAAAGCTTTTTCATCGGTCCGGAAACTCTGATCCTGTTCAGAGACTGTGCCAAGCGGGTGATCGATCCTGTCCAGTATCTTTTCGACCGCGGCTATATTGCTCTTTTCATCTCTGCCGAAAATATCATCGTTTCCTCCGGTTGCAAAATCCTGTTCCGCAGCAAGCTGCGACAGGGTGCTTGAGAAGCCCTCCGGGAAAGGATTGACTCCCGTTTCCTCCAATGCTTTCCGCCATGCCTCCCGCATCTGTTTTGTGGTATCCTCCAGATAGTAATGACTGATATAGTCAATCTGTTCTCTGGTTTTCTCGTCGGCATATGTAAAGGTTCTGTTATTCGCCAGCCCTTTCTCATAGGCGGCTTTTGCGCTGCGGCTTGCCGCTGACTCCCAGTATCCGGCTGTATTTTTACTGTATTTCATACCGTTTATCGTAAAACTCCGGCTGCCGTCAAGTCCCATGTAAGACAAAACGGTTGAGACGTCGCCGGTCCATTTTTGATATTCTTCTCTGCTGAAAGCAGTGGTCTTCTGCGTGCCGCCGGCATTTCTCAAAAGAACCGCGAGGGAATCCGCAAGTCCCTGTGCTTTTTCATATGCCTTTGTGTCATAGGGATCATAGTCTTTGCCGTGATGGCATTCCACGCCTCTTTCTGTGACGGTCAGAATATAACCGTCATTTACTGTGATCTGTGTTCCTGCCGCGATGGCTGCCATGTTTGCCGCCCTGCTTACGGTTGTCTGATCCGCCAGTTTTATCGGTGTTCTAAGTGCTTTTACCATGTCCTCCACCGGGTTTAACAGGCGCTGCATGCAGCCGAAATTATCCTGATCCTTTATCTCCGTATTTTTCCTGTTGCTTGTCAGGGTTCTGTTATTCGGATTTACATATCTGGAACCCTGATTCGCTCCATGGTTTGATATCTCCATAAAATATTGTCATCCTTTCATTCTGTCAATGTGCAGAACAGGAGAAAAGTATGGTCGCGTGAGCAGTTTCTTTTTCACGTCCTGCACACATTTTGTTGTTCACCGGTCTGCGGTCAGATATTCCGGGACAATATCTTTCATATAGTCCGACCAGTAGCTTTCATTAAAATAATCTTTTGTACCGCCGGGATTTTGGAACATATAATACAGCACATCATAGGAAAGAGCAGAGGTATCCAAAGACAATTTCCTGCCGTCCTTTGATATGATAAGGGTACCGTTATCTCCGATATAGGCTGTTGTATTTTCATCCAGATGGCGTATATTTCCGGTTATTTCAGCCATCTTCTTTAAAAAAGGCTCTCCTGTTTCGGCACAGAGTTTTCTCAGTTTTTCAACATCCTCTCCGGTGATATAAGGATATTTGCCGTCAGCGACATAATAGGAAATACCGGTTTCTTTGTCCGTATATTTCTGATCCGTGCCTGTTCTCTCCTCCAGCGGAACGCCGTTATAATAGGTTGTCATTTTCTTTTCTTCCGCTTTTTCCCTTGACGATGCAGATTCCGCAGCCATTTTTTCGTACTGTTCCGTTGAGCTGTCTGTCATATTCATCCGGTCTTCTTCCAGAAAATCCCGGAAGTTTTTGTATTCCAGATATCCCTTCAGATTCCCGCAACGATACTGCATCTGCATCATATCTTTCAGCCTGCCCACCCAGTTTGTTTTGTCAAACAGATCGTCATAGCGCATGCCGTCCGTGTCATATTGGTTTGCATGGGACCCCATAAAGGCACTCTGAGCGCCCGGGCATTTGCCGCTGCTCTCCAAATAGCTGGAATAGGCAAACATATCGATAAAATCACTGTTTTCCGGGTCTACTTTGGTCAGGTCTACCATACGCTCCGTCACATTGCCGTCTTTATCCCATATTTTCACTTTATAGACGGGATTTTCCGGATCAAAATCCTTCGGAATGTATGCCGAAATGGAATAATCTTTGCCGCATGCCGCTCCTGCAGTCCTTTCTCCGTCCTCGTTGTCAAAATAGTGCAGCACAAAGGCGCCGCCTGCCATTTCCGACTTTTGAACGGTTTCCGAATAACCGCCAATCTCTGTTTTACTGCCGGTTCTGTTTCTATATTCATATCCATATCCCACAGCGGGATAGCCGGCTGCTCCGACGCTATAGATACTCATTTTACTGATTCCTCCTACTGATGTTTTATTTTTTTTACGGAGCACAAGCGCGGCACCGGAACATTTCATACATCCCGGCGTCCGCGCAGCATCAACTCAAATCATTAAATCTTTCCGCCTGCCACAGAGTTGCTAAACAGGTCCATAATACTTTCATAAGTGCTCACTGCCGCAGAAAAATGTCCTGTCTGAAAGGCGATCTCCTCATCCCCCGTAACGCCGTCTGTCAGAAAGTTTTTCAGTCTGGCGCTGCTCGCCATCTGCTCCTGCAGCATCGCTTCCTCCATGGCGTTCCGTTCGAGAGCCCTCTGCTGTCTTGCCCGTTTCTGCTGTTCCTCCAGAAGTTCTTTCAGTCTTTTCTGGCGCTTTACCCACCAGGATTCTTCGTCGGAAGAATTGGTTTTTTTACTGCCCCCCGTGTTCATCGGCACAGACTGTCCGATGTGCTGTTCAATGGAATCTCCGAACTTCTCCGTGCACAGACACGGGGAATAGCCTGGCCAGGACGCAAAGGGGATATAAACGGATCTGTTTTCTACAGTATAACCAAGCACCCATGCCTCATAATCCGGGTCGTTTTTCATCTGCTCCCATCCTTTTTCCGTAATGGACCAGATCTCCACATCGTTTCTCTGGGAAGGATCCCGGGGAATGCTGTCCATCAGAGCCGTGAAAAACTGTTTATATTCTTCCATTGTCATATCTTCTCTGGATACATCCGTTACACCGTTTTTCTCCAATACCTTTTTCCCGGCTTTCACCTGAGAATTCACATGTGCGGCATCATCCGGATGTTTCTTTTTAAAGGCATCCACTGCGCTTTCTGTGACTTTTTTTGTTCCTGCGGCAGTTTCCGCTCCTGCCACCGCTCCCGAAAAACCGCTTTTTGAAGCGGAAGCCTGTTTTGCTATATAGCTTGCGGTATATTGTGTATACCCTGTATATCCAATACTTCCAATACTCATAGTCATTGACCTCCTTCGGGCGTAATGCCCGGCATCATAGAAACCGAAAAAGCTTTTTCGGTAAGATAACGTTCTGCCAGCTCCCGCTGCATTCCGGCCGCCTCCCGGGAGCGCTCTAAAGCGGCTTTTCTCTCCGCCGCCTGTTTTTCCCGTTTTGCCTTATTGATGGCGTTTACCTGCGCTACGCGTTCCGGGGAATCAGCGCAGCCGCCGATATAGGTAACACTTCCGTCCTCATGGACAACCACGCCGCAGGGCTGATAATCAAGCCCCTTTGCCGCGAACAGTGCTTTCTGTCTGGGAATATCCTCGAAAAAGGCATCGATCTTTCCTTCGTAGTAAGCCGCTTTCTCAGGGTCGCCGGCCATTTCCTCCAGAATATTCGGCGCAATGACCACATCGCTCCCGCTCATGCTTTTTCCGAGCCCCTCAAGGGTCTTTTTATCTTTTCCCACACTCTTTATAGTCAGGTTTCCGTATTTTGATTTCAGATATTTTGTGTACTCTTCCAGCCCGGATGCGGCTTCCGCCGCAGAAGCCTTTATGCCTGTGGCAGCCGCAGTATGTTCCGTATTTTTTCCGGACAAAATACTGAAGAAATGCACTGCATTTTGCTGTGTTGCTGATCTCCCGTCCTGCTGTCCGGAGGAGAAGATCCGACTCCGCGATACCGCCCCGGAATTTTTCCCCGCAGATTTATTGTCCTCCGGCATCTGCTGTATAAAAGAGCCGCCCTGCTGTCTCTGCAGTGCCTGCATAATATAGGAATCTCTTATCACGGATGCGCCGGGGCTCATAAGATACTGCCTCCCCATAGATGTACCGAAGCTCATAAGATACTGCCTCCCATATAAGCATAATATGCTGATAACCAGTCGGTTCCTCCGTCATTCAGAACCGAGCGCTCTCCGAAAAGGTCCGAGCGAAAACTGTTTGTCATCAGCCGCTTATAATAGTTTTCCAGTTCCTGAGCGCGCCGTCCGGCGGCTTCTTCACTTTGGATAAAGTACATTTTCCGGCGGTTCGCCTTCTCTTCATCCTCCGCTTTGATCCGTGCCTCGATTTTAGCCCGTTCCTCAGGTTTTAAATCTCCGGTGACATAATGTGTCACAGTGCCGTCCGGATGGATCACGATGCCGCTGGAGTGGATCTCATGTCCCATGGCGGAAATCTCAGCCTGCAGCTTCGGAAGGCCGTCAAAATATTCCTGTATCTTTCCTTCGTAATATGCCGCTTTTTCCGGATCGTTTGCCATCTGCTCCAGTATGTTCGGCGCGATCACCACATTTCCCGGACCGGCTGTTCCCATGCCCAGATCATCCATGCTGCTTTGGTCTTTTCCCACACTCTTTACCGATACACCGCCGTACTTCTCTTTCAGGTGCGCCGTGTACTCTTTTGCTTTCGCTGAAACTGCCGCCGTGTCATCTTTGGATGATAAGATGCTGCCGAAATCCGTTTTTTTCCGCTGCTTCTCATACTGGGCGCTTCTGAGTTGGTGCAGGATTTGTTTCGTATAACTGTCTGATAAAAAAGTTAAATCCATGCTCATATTTTTCTCCTATTCCAGTACCGCATAAGTCCTCCCAGCACCGTTTACGGCAGAGTATTTCCAGCCGCTGCCACGCCTGTAAATCCTCTGGGCACTGTCCGGACTTATGCTGTTTTCCGGTTCATTCTCAAAACCGCTATGTCTCCGTCTTCATATGCTCACGCTTTCCCTCCTTTCTTTGAATCCGGATCAGCCTGCGGAGCCTGCTGACCAGTATTCTTCATCATGATAGATAAGGTAAATATTGCAAAACCGGGCATGCCCGGATTACCTTCCACGGAAAAATCCACTGCACCGTCATATTTCTCCGCCGTCTTTTTCATATTGGCAAAACCGATGCCGTGTATCTGTTTTTCGTTTTTCAGCGTCGCCGGAAATTCGGACTGCCTGTTTTGCTTCAGTGTTCCGTCAAAGCTGTTTGCTATCTCCAGAAAGAAATATTTTCCCCTCTGGAAGGACGAGAGTCTGATAAAGGGCTCCGCCTGCGGGTACCGTTGTATAAGCCTCTTGCAGGCTTCTATGGCGTTATCCAGCGCGTTCCCTAAAATGACGCCTATATCATAACTCTGGATCGCCAGATTTTCCGGAAATATCAGGTTATCCGTCTGAAAATCCAGTTTCTTTAAATCTTCCTGTCCAAAACTGCCTTGCCAGCCGCCTGCCGCGCTGTCCGGTACCGGATCATCGTAATGCCCGGATGCAACGCCGTTTTGTTTACCTCTTCCGACCTCAACCGAAAAACAACGTTTTATCTCATGGTATTTCATACTGAGCAGAGCGTCCGCCACCGCGTTCCCGGTCTGAAAGCGAAGTTCCAGCTTGTCAAAACTCCTGTTCAGCTCCGCCAGATAAGCGGTAAGTTCCGCCTTTTCCTCCTCCTTTGTCGCGGCGGACAGCCGCATCAGCACGGTCAGCGTATTCTTCATATCGTGCCGAAGGCTCCGCACGCCGGCGTAAAGATGCTCCATCTCTCCCATATGCTCCTGCATATTGTCGATCTGTTGTTCCAGCGTGATCCGGCTGTTTCTTTCCCTGCCCAGCAGGATCATGTCCTGAAACAGCTTGACGCTGTACACGATGGACAACAGAGACAATAACAGGATGGCCGGGATTACGGCACGCAGGACCGGGTATCTGTCATACAGAAGTGCCGGCATGCCGTTTTCCACCGTGATCATAATGAGCCGCAGAAGGGCGCAGAGCAAAAATCCCACAAGTCCCGGCGTCAGAATAAACAAAAGCTCCGTCCGGTGCATCTCGTAATCCTTTTCCCGAAAAGCATTCGCCACCTTCCGGAGAGAAAAATAAAGAACGGAAACCCAGAGGATAAAGCACAAAAACTGCAGCATCACCGCTGTAAAGCTGAGAATCTGTTCAAAGGCAGATTCTGCGATATATCCACGGGTGAAAAAACGGGTTTCCAGTTCCAGTACAGGCGCAATCAAGCTCATAATCATATATCCGATAAAAAAACTGATTTCATTCAGCGCCAGAAAAGTTGTGATCAGAAAAACCGTGATGGTTTTTGCCGCCCTGTAAAAACAAAAGACAAACACCGGCAGTAAAACACACTGCAGCAAAAGTTTGTAAAAACTGCCTGTGCTTTCCCTGCCCGCAGGCGTCAGGTAAACGGCAGCCATTTTCATGAGCCCGTAACCTAAAGAAACGAAAAGGGCTCCGGCACGCCTGCCGGGCAGCCTGCTTTCCAGAAAACTGCCGAGAAAGTACTGCAGGCAGTATCCCTGTAATATAAAAGCCATGATCTCACCGATATCGACCGTCATCTCAGCCATAGGAAACGCCCCCGCCTTTCAGATAACGCATATACTCTTTTACAAACTCCGAATATTTTTCCTTTGCCAGATAGATCGTTTCCCCGTTTGTCAAAAGAATCCTGTCATGATAGTATTCCGACACATATGCCATATTGACCAGGTATCCCCGGTGGCAGCGGTAAAAACCCGCGCCCAGTTCCGCTTCGAGGCCGTTCAGGGAAGCGTACATTTCCACGGCATCCTTTCCGGTATGCACCTCCGCCTTTTTGCCTCTGCTCTCAACATAGAAAATACCGCTTTTCGGAACAGATACCGTACGGTTTCTCGTCTTAACGAGCAGAAATCCCGCCTCATCCCTTCTGTGCTTTTCCGCTTCCCGCAGCGCCCTGTCCAGCACTTCCTCAAATTTTTCCTTTTCAAGGGGCTTTAAAAGATAGTGAAACGCCGCCACGTCAAAGGCCTGAAATACATAGTCCTTTATGCCGCTTACAAAGACAATCACCATATGTTCCGATCTTTGCCGCAGCAGCCTGGCTGTATCGATTCCGTTTCTGCCGCTCATCTGTATATCCAGAAACACGATATCATACTGTCCTTCCGCGAGGAGCAGCCGATCTCCCGATTCGAAACTCTCTATATGACAATCCGGCCTTTTCTCCCTGATCAGGCTCTCCATCTCTTCCCGAATGGCCTTTTCATCATCCACAACCGCTATTTTCATCAAATGTCACACTTCCCGTCTACCGCCTCAGCGACAGAGGCGATCAAAAATGCCGATAAAATACGTAGAGCAAAGCCTGCACCGCGGTGCGCGAGGATGCTCTACTTATTTTATCGGCATTTTTGAAATTTTCTTATACAAAATGGAATGAAACCTCTTTGAACGGGAATGAAAAACGGCGCTGTTTTATAAGGCGCAGTACCTGCCACAGCCTTCCGGATATCCGCCAGAACCGTAACGATACACCCCCGCGGGCGCCGGTCACTCCGTCATCCGCAGCCGCTCCACCAAGGAAACTTTCTCAATATTCCTGAAACAGAGATACGGAATCAGCAGCGCAAACGCCAGTAATACCGGCGTGCAGAGTACAAGGGGCAGCAGCGTAAACCGGAAGGTCGTAAATCCGCCCTCCACCATCGCCCTGATGCCGACGCCCACCACAAGGGCGCTGAACGCGTAACTGACCAGAAGTACGGCAAAGGCATAATCCATTCCTTCATATACAAGGAGCCTGCACAACTGCTTTTTTGTCATCCCGACGCTCTGCATCATGGCGAATTCCTTCCGCCTTGCCACAATGGATGTCACCATGGAATTGACAAAGTTCAGCACCCCCACCAGCGCGATCACAATGCTGATCACATTGCCTATCACCGCGGAAGAACGGGTTTCCCTGCCATACTGAGCCGACATGGAAGCCCGGGAAGTGACGGAAAGGGTAACGCCTGTTTCGGCGCTGTAGGCATCCAGCATTTCCTGCGCGGCATCGATGAAAGCATCCTCCACATCAAAAAACAGCTTTCTCGGTGTGTTTTCCGGCCAGTTTTCTTCAAATGCAACAAGGGGCAGGATAAAATCAAGGAAAAACCGATCCGTATGGCCGCCTTCATGCGCCCCTTCCGTCACCGGATTGATATCATCCACCACTGCCATAACAATATAGCTTTTTCCTTCTATTACCACCTCATCCCCTACAGATACCGTGGGCAGTATCCGTCCTTCTTCTTCCTCCGCCGTAGGCGCGATGGCAAAAACATACCGCCCCGTCGCGAACTTTTCCATATCCACACTGCCTTCCTGCACATGTTCCGGGGCGGTATACGCGTCCAGTACAATACCATCCGCACCGTAAATAACGGAGCCCGCCTGTTTTGCATCTATCGCCTGCTTCAGGGATTCAGGCCCGGCAGGATCATAGGAACCCCAGAAATCCAATACATCCTGCGTATAGAATCCCTGCAGATTGGCAATGGTCTGTTCACTTAACGCAATCTGTGTGTCATGGCTGTACAGATATCCCGTTTTTTCCAGTCCTTCCATAGTATTGACTTTATCAGTCAATACATCGTTCAGCGTATTGTTATAAGGATCATAGCCCGCCACATATTCCTCGCTGGATGCATCATCGATCTGATAATCCGAAATCGTCAGGCCACTCAGATATTTTTCCATATCGAAAGCTGCGTTTTTTGCATAAAAAGCGCTCATCAGCGTCAGGCCCAGTGTCAGCGAACAGATCACCGTAACGGTACGCTTTTTATTCCTGCCCAGATTGGACCATGCCAGTGCAGAAAGCTTCGCGCTGCCGCTCCTTTTTTTGAAAGAACGCTTTACGCCCTGCACGTCATTATAGCGAAGCGCTTCCATCGGCGATACCTTTCCTGCCATTCGCGCAGGGCGCATACAGGAGATCAGCACGGTCACTGCGGCAAACAATGCGGAACCCGCAAAGATCACCGGACTTGCGGACGCCGATACGGAAAGATTGTTTACCAGAACAGGCACCAGCAGATACCCCAGCAGATACCCCGGAACCATGCCTGCCGGAATGCCGATCAGACATAACCGCCCCGCCTGTCCGTAGATCAGCTTTTTCAGTTGTTTCGCGGTCATACCGAGGGTTTTTAACTTGCCGTAAAACCGGATATCCGTGGTAACGGAAATCTGAAAGATATTGTAGATGATCAGCCAGCCCGCCGCAAATACCAGAAGCATCCCCAGATACATCGGCAGACTCTCCTGCGTCTTCATGCGGTTCATACCCGGATCATAGGCAAGGTTGACGCTGTATTCCAGTTCCGTCAGTCCCGTATCTGCAAGAATCCGGTCCATTGTCTGTTCGATATCGTTCTCCTCATACAGGGAAACCTGCGCCATATGTGTTCCTGTGATCAGGGAGGCTTTCGCCCCGGCCTCATCATTTGTCGATAAGCCTGCTTTCGTCCCCGCCGCAGCTTCCTCCAGAAAGGTTCTGTCCACCCATGCCATGCTGGCGTAGCTGGACTCGTTTCCCTCCCAGAAACCGCAGAGCGTAAATTCGGAAATCCTGCTTTCCTCTCCCGCAAAATCCGCGGTCCATTCCAGTGTGATATGCTGTCCCAGTTCATGGGGGATCCCCATTCTGTCAAGGACAATGGTATCCAGCGCGATCTCATCCTTTTGCTGCGGCATACCGCCTGTTTCTGGCAGCGAAAAAGAATGGCCGGCATAACTCTCATCCGCGAAACGCACTTCCACCTGCCGCCCTGTCAGGGCATCGCCTTTTCCCAGGCCCACAACAACGCTTTCTCCGACTTCCTTCACTTCAGGGCGGCCCGCAATCTTTGCGATCTGTTCGGGGGTAATGCTCTTAAAAGAAACCTGCGCGTCATAACCGGTCTGACGGAACATCATCTCCACCAGATTTTTGTCCATGCTCCGGCTCAGCACAAAAAGTGTGGTAAACATCAGCGTAGTCAGGGCAATGGCTGTCACCGCCACAATGTTCCTGCCTTTGTTCTGTCTGAAAATCCTATTATTTAAAACGGGAATCGGTTTTAATATCTCTCTCATTTCACGATCCTCCCGTCCTCTATATGGATGATCCGGTCCGCCGAAGAGGCGATATCCGGATTGTGCGTGATCATCACGATGGTCTGGCAAAACTGTCTGCTCGTCACTTTCAAAAGCCCTACCACATCGTTGCTGGTGCGGGAATCCAGATTGCCGGTGGGTTCATCCGCAAGAATGATCGAAGGCTTTGAAGCAAGCGCCCGGGCGATCGCCACCCGCTGCTGCTGTCCGCCGGACAAATTGTTCGGCAGTGTATCCAGCTTGCTCTCCAGCCCGAGAAACTGCACGATATCCATAATATAATTCCGGTCCGGCTTCCTGTTGTCCAGTGTGATCGGAAACAGGATGTTTTCCCAGACCGTCAGCACCGGTATCAGATTATAGTTCTGAAATATAAACCCGATCTGCTTACGCCGAAAAACCGTTGCCTGCTCGCTGTTTAAATGAGCCAGTTCCTGTTCTCCGATAAAAATGCTGCCCTCGCTTGGCGCATCCAGCCCGCCCAGCATATTGAGAAGCGTTGATTTGCCGCTGCCGCTTGTTCCGATGATAACGGTAAACTTTCCCCGCTCGATCTCCAGATCCACGCCGTCCAGTGCCTTCACCAACGCTTCGCCCTTTCCGTAATATTTTTTTAATCCTTTCGCCCTTACGATCGCTTCCATCCTGATCACCCTGTCCTTTCTGCCTTCGGTAACGGAAACCGCACAGGCGGCTCTGTATGAAACACTTTTTCATACGCCGCTCCTGCGGGGTTCTTTTACATGATCATAACAGGGGAACGTTACATGAAAAGCACAGAAAAGGTACAGTTTTGTACCTTAAAGGGAGCCTGCATAAGTTTCCGGGTTTTAATGCGAGATCCTTTCCACCTTGATCGTATTTGTATTTCCTGTATTCCCGTCGATCCTGCCGCCTGTCAGCACCACATTGTCGCCGTCCTCCAGATGAAGTACCTCATCCGCCCTCCTGAGGGCACTTAAAAACATCTCTTCCATAGAATCGAACTTCTCACATAAAACCGGCATCACGCCCCAGCTCATATTCAGTTTTCTCCATCCCTTTTCGGACGTTGTCATACCGATAATATCTGCGGAACACCGGAATCTGCTTACCATGCCTGCCGTATGGCCGGACAGGGAATTGACCACAATGCATTTCGCTTTTACGTCGATCGCCATGGCGCAGGCGGAATGGGATACCGCATCCAGATTATTTTTGATCGTAAAGTCCGTCTTTTTAAACCGTTTATCGTAATGAATGTTCTTTTCGGTAAATTCTACCGTCTCAACCATGCTCTTTACCGCCGCCACAGGATATCTGCCGGCCGCCGTCTCCCCGGAAAGCATCACCGCCGATGTGCCGTCGTAAACGGCATTTGCGACATCCGACACCTCTGCTCTCGTAGGTCTGGGATTATGGATCATGGATTCCAGCATTTCCGTTGCCGTGATCACCCTTTTTCCGTACAGCCTGCATTTTCCGATCAGATATTTCTGGATGGAAGGTACTTCCGTGGCAGGGATCTCCACCCCCAGATCGCCTCTTGCTACCATAATACCGTTTGCGATCTCGAAGATCTCTTCAATATTTTCCACACCGGCGCGGTTTTCGATCTTGGCGATGATATCGATCTCACTTCCGCCGTTATCATCCAGAAATGCCCGCATCTTGGCGATATCCTGTTTGTTGGATACAAAGGAAGCCGCCACAAAATCCACTTCGTTTCTGATGCCGAACAACAGATCTTCCTTATCCTGTTCACTCAGGAATTCATGTTTCATCACCTTCCCGGGAAAGTTCATGCTCTTGCGGTCCGACAGCTCTCCCCCGGTCACCACCTCACACACCGCCTTCGTCCCATCCAGCTTTGCGACCCGGAAAATGACCAGTCCGTTGTTCACCAGTATGGTATCTCCCGCTGTCAGATTCTCCATAAGCTGTTTGTAATTGACCGATACGATCCGGTCGTTTCCCGTCACTTCTTCCGTGGTAAAGGTAAACGTATCGCCATCCTCCAGTGTTATCCTCCTGTTTTCAAAGGTACCGATGCGGTACTCCGGGCCTTTGGTATCAAGCATAACGGCAACGGGCAGCCCCAGTTTTTCTCTTGTCTCCCTGATCAGATCGATCCTCCTCTGCTGGTCCTTATGGGTGCCGTGGGAAAAGTTTAATCTGGCGACATCCATTCCGGCAAGGCACATCTCACGTAAAATTTCCGCATCCTCACATGCCGGGCCTATGGTACAGATTACTTTGGTTTTTCTCATCCTTCTGTTCCTCACTTTCTGCGCTCTACATTCTTTTTATTAGCTTTCCCCGAAAAAGGTTCCATTATAGGCCGGATGGCTTAAATATCCGCTGTCCGGAAGATTCTGTATATCATTCTGCCGACCGGAGCCTCTCCGTTACGCTCTCTTTCGTGACAAATTTCATAAAATACAGCGGGACCGCCAGCGCTATGATCAACAATACCGGCAGGGAAATCCAGAGCGGCAGCAGGGAAAACCGCCAGGTAACGCACCAGGTATTCATATGGGCAAGCTGCCATTTCCCCCAGAGCCATACGGCTGCGGCAACGCCGGGGACTAACAGCCCGGTCATGATCCCGAAACAGGACAGTCCTTCCCACAAAAGCAGCTTTCCAAGCTGTCTTTTTGTCATCCCCAGACTTTCATATACCGCAAAATCCCTCTTCCGCACCAGTATCCCCATCATCAGGACATTGGTAAAATTCAGCGTGCCGATCACCAGCATCACCCCGCCCACAAACAGCGGGATCATGCATATACGAAAGAGGGCATTGCGGAAATTCAACTGATGATCGCGGACAGAAGTAATATGAATTTCCGTGCCGCGCAGGGTATCTGCCAGAAACGCTTCAAATTCATCCTGTCTGCTCCTGTCGATATCGATCAATACGTTCCGTATGCCGTGCTCCGGAAACAGTTCTTCAAAAACGCCGATTGGGACATAATAAGTCACATTGAACTGCGCCTGCCTGCTGTTCGCGCCGGAGGCAAGGGAAGACTCGAAGAGAACACATGCCATAATCTCAAACTCCCTGCCGCAGATCATGACCTTTGTACCCGCGGGAGGCGTTGTTTTCAGTAAAGAGGCGGCGCCCGATGCGATCACATACTTTCCGGTATCGAAATCCTCTTCGGAAAATGCCCCTTCTATAAAAATATTCTGCGTCACCGCCTTCTCCAGCGCCAGTTTGTCTACCCCTGTCACAATACCGATATATTCCCCGCTCTCCCGCATCTTCTCATATCCGGCGATCCAGTCCGGGGCATCCGCCATATATTCTTTCCTGATCACGCCTCTCTCATCCGTTTCCTCAAAGGTTTCGATGATCGGCGCTCTTTCCTGAGCTCCTGCATACATGGGAACTTCCATCGTACAGACAATGCCGATATTTTCCACCGCAGGATGTCCGGAAAGGGTTTCCGGTATTTCGGGCGCAATGCTCCGGCTTTTCGGATTATACCGCTGCGTGTCTGCCGCCGCCGAAGGATCGGAGAGACGGTAATCGCAAAGCGCCGCTCCCTCCAGATATTTTTCCTCATCATAACTGACACCCTTTGTCCAGACACAGCAAAGGATGATAAGGGATAACAGCAGGGAAAGCGCCGCCAGCAGGGACTGCCCTTTATGCCGGGACAGCTCCGTAAACGCCATACGCCGGATCGTAGTGCGTCTGAGTCCTCTGTTTTTCGTTTTACTTCGTCCTGCCATAGAACGCATTGTTTTTATCTTTGCGTTTCCGCCTGTGAAGCGCATCGCCTCCGCGGGCGTGTATTTTGCCACAGAGCGTATCGGCAAAAAGCATGCCGTAAGCACCGTCAGCCATGTCAGCAGGGCGCCCAGCCCAAAAGGCCATAACCGGAAAAAGAAAAGAGCAGGATTTGCCCCCAGTCCCACGACAACATAAGGCGCAAGCAAAGCGCAGAGGGAAAAGCCCAGGATCCAACCCGGCAAAAGCCCGGGCAGGCAGAGCGCCGCCGCACGGTATACCGCCAGAACCCGGATCTGTCTCGGCGTCATCCCCAGAGCCTTTACGCCTGCGTAAAACTGTATATTCCGTCTGTCGGACAGCCGCAGGATCGTATAGAGCATCAGGATCCCGCAAAGTACCACGATCAGATTCAACCGGTAAAATTCCATCGCCTTGCCGCCCGCATACGCCATCCTCGCCCTGTTGCCGGCAAGATTTGTGGTATAGGTGATATTCTGTATTCCCGTATCGGAAAACAGGTCTTTTGCCTGTCTCTCCGGATCTCCCGGCAGATACAGAGTAAGCCCGAGCGTCTTATGCTCCGGTGTGCCTCCCCCAAGTTCCTCTGCCGCCTCCTTCGTGATCCAGGCACAGGAATCGGTCTCCCCGGTATTATTTTTCCACCATCCGCAAAGCCGGAATACACCGGCCCGCTCCTCTCCGCCTCCCTCCGGCACCCATGTCAGAAAAACCTCCGCACCGATCTCATGAGGGATCAGAAGGGAATTCAGGGTGATCTCATCCAGTGCAATCTCATCCTCTTCTGCCGGCGCCTGTCCGTAAAGTGGCACGGAATCGGTCTCCCTCGCCCATTTTTCGGAAAATTCCGCCAGCTTTACATTCCTGTTTCCCAGCATTTCATCACTGAGTGTACCTATAGGCGAAAGAAGAACCGTATCCTTCACTGCATTGTGGCTCTCCAGCAGCGCTGCCTGTTCCGTTGACAGATCATAACAGATGATATGGCTCCCGGAGCCGTACATCAGCCTGTAGGAATAGAGAAATCCGTCATAGACATGGCTCCCCATCGCAAAGGAAAAGGTATACAGCATACATACCAGTGTAACCGCCGTCACCAGCAGAAGGCATTGCCCCTTATGAAATTGTAATTCCCGCCGTACTAATTTACGGCATATTTTCAGATTATTATTCTGCAGCATTTATACAATACGTCCGTCCTTCATCTTCACCACTGTGTCCGCCAACTGTGCCAGTTCCGGATTATGGGTGATCATCACCAGCGTCCGGTGGAACAGTTTTGTTGTCATCTTTAAAAGCCCCGCCACATTCTGGCTGTTCTGCGAGTCCAGATTGCCGGTGGGCTCATCCGCCAGCAGAATCGCCGGTTTTGCCGCCAGCGCCCTTGCGATCGCCGTCCGCTGCTGCTGTCCGCCGGATAAGGCTTCCGGATAGGCATTCAGCTTATCCGGCAGCCCCAACAGCTCTATGATCTCCTCCAGATACCGCATATCCGGCGCCGCGCCGTCCAGATCCAGCGGAAAAAGGATATTTTCCTCCACAGTCAGAGTCGGGACGAGATTATAGTTCTGAAAGATAAATCCCACCTTTTTGCGCCTGAACACGGCGAGCTGTTCCTCCCGAAGACGGGAAAGATCGATGCCGTCCACAATCACTTCACCTTCCGTCGGCACATCCAGTCCTCCCATCATATTTAGGAGCGTGGTCTTACCGCTGCCCGATGCGCCGGTAATGGCAGTAAATTCTCCCTGTTTTATAGTCAGATCTATCCCGTCCAGCGCCTTTACCTGCCGGGGGCCGCTGCCGTAGTATTTTTTCAGACCATGTACCGTTATGATATTTGTATTTGTTTTCATTTCCGTAAACAACCCTTATGTTCAATATATATTCTATATTATTTCATCCGAATCGGGATTTTTTCTTTCAAATTCATTCTGCCGGGATCATAAAAAAGCTTACCGCTTTTCACGGATCAGAAATGCACATTTACTGCGCATTCCGTAAGAACATGATCCCCAAACCCCCTGACGTCTCAGGTCAAAAGATACACGGAAAAAGTGGAACCGCTTCCCACCTCTGATCTCACGCTGATGTAACCCCGCTGTTTCGTAATGATCTCCTGTGCCAGATAAAGTCCCAGACCGACGCCTTCCTTTGACGCGGCTTCCTCCCCGCGCCAGAAGCGTTTAAATATTTCATGACAGTGCTCCTCCGGGATACCGCCTCCCGTATCTTTTATGTCCACCCGGGTATAAAACTGCCAGGGACGGACACTGATCCGGATGCCGCCCCCTGCCGGCGTATATTTTACTGCGTTGTCCAGAATATTGAAAAGGGCTTCCGCCGTCCATTTCGGATCATGCCTCGCCGTGATGCCGCTGCCGCACTCCACCGCCAGATCGAGATTCTTTGCTTCCGCCTTTGCCCATATGCCGCTTAGCGCCTGCGCGATCGTATCATACAGATCCGCTCTCTCCATATGCATCGTAAAGGTACCCGTCTCCAGCCGTGACATCTTGATCAGCGACTGCAGAAGAAAATCCAGCTTGTCAACCTGACCGGCTTCCATCTCCAGAAATTCCGCCCGTTTTTCCTCACTCAGATCATGGGAGCGCAGAATACCCGAAAACATCTGCAGATTGGCGATCGGCGTCTTGACCTGATGGGAAATATCCGATACCAGTTCCTGGATCACCTGCTTTTCCTGCCTGCTCAGGCGTCTTTCCTCGCTCATCAGATCGTAAAACTGCAAAAGCTTTCCCTGCACTTTTGAGGAGAGCGTATCCTCATAGAAAAAATCTCCCTCCGGCTTTTGCCCCGCAGTGAGATCATCCAGCGTTCCGCAGAGTTCATCCGCGAACCTGCAGATCTGCCGACGCTGCCGGAAATTCCCTAAAAGCCCGAGCACACACAACCCGCCGTACAGCCCTGCCAGCAGATACCGTATATCGTCCCTCGGCACATAGATCCATACCGTATAAAGAAAGCCGCCCGACAGGGCGGCTCCGGTGAAAATCATGCAGAAACAAATGATCCGGTCTCTTCTTTCCCTCTTCATTCCACGCCGCCCCTTTCTTCTCCCCATGCCCCCATGAATTCTAGGCTTCTCCGCATCATGTTCCGTTTTCCCACACATATCCCAGCCCGCGCACCGTTTTAATGTAAATATGCTCTTCATCCTCGATCTTGGCACGCAGCCTGTTCATCGTAACCGTCAGCGTATGGTCATCAATAAAATTCCCGTCGCAGTCCCAGAGCTTTTCAAGCAGCAGCTTTCTTGTCACAACATTGCCCGCGTTCGCCGTCAGCACCTTGAGCAGCTTATACTCATTCGGTGTGACGGACAGTTTTTCTCCTCCGCGCAATGCCGTCAGGGCTCCAAAATCTATCTGCAGAAAATCATCCCGATAACCGTCCGTATTCCCCTGTTTTTCCGGCGCCATCCCGCTATGGCGCAGCGCCACCGCCACCCGTTTCAGCAAAATCGGCATGCAAAACGGCTTTGTAATGTAATCCTCCGCCCCCATATCATAACCGCTCAGCACATCTTCTTCCAAATCATTCGCCGTCAGAAAAATGACAGGTATATCGCTGTATATTTCCTTTATTCTTTTACAGAGTTCAAAACCGTTTCCGTCAGGCAGATTGATATCCAGGATCACAAGGGAAAAGCGCTCCTGATCTATGAGATATTCCGCCTTTTTGCAGTTATACGCCGCCTGTGTGGCATATCCCGCCGCATCCAGCTCAAAACACAGTCCCGTACTGAGCATCAGATCATCTTCCACAACCAAAATCCGTTCCACAATCAGTTCTCCATATTAAACAAAATTCCACAACCCGCGCATATCAAGTTAATGTCATAAATTTTTTTCACTTTAAACCTCCGCCCTTTATATCCCGTGAATATAGCCATAGACTGCCGTCATTACACTCCCTGTGCCCGGTAATTTGACAGGATTCTTTTCAAAACTGTCCTTTCCCCTTTACTGCTTCCCGGCGTCCATGTCAGATCCGTCCGCCAGGGCACAGAATAGGGGCCGTTAAGATCGGCTTTCAACCGCCTGAAAATATTTCTGCGCCTTTCGGTATACTGCGCCGCCTCCTGATTTCCCGACCGGACAAGCCATGCCTGATAGCCGCCCAGATAACTTTCCGCCATCTCGTCCCAGGAACTGAACTGCTGCTGGATCACCTTCCCCGCTTTACTGAATTCACGATCCATCTCATCCCGGTCTATCATCTTCACCAGATACATCATGCCCAGAAGCTGCGTTGCCCGGCACAGATCCCAGCCCGGATACTCGGTATCCAGCCGCCCGGCATGTCTTTCCACCAGTTCGTGCACCGTCTGAATACCGTCCTGCCGGTTTCTGATATCCCACTGTTCTCCCAGCGCTACTTTCCGGAAATTGTAGAGGACTTTCCGGCTGCCGTGTACGCCCGTAACCAAAGGCCACCCCTCCAGCATGGCAAAAGAATGGGCCCAGACGGCAAAGGTGGACGCACACCAGCATTCCATATCATTGCGCGGCAGAAGCGGATCTCTTTTCCAGAACAAGGCGGGCGCAAAACGTTTTCTCCTAACGCCGATCACCCGGTAGAGCACCGCCGCGATTACATACAGCCAGGCGGACGCCGCGCTGCCGAGCGTCCTTGTGTAGGCCGCCTCCTCCAGCACCGGCACATAATCCCCGTACATATCCACATAATGGTCCGTCACAAGATTTTTATAGATCATGGCTTCCTCCGGCGCCTCCCACTCTCTCCAGACGCCTGCCGGAAGGCGGTAGAACCCCGCCTCGTCCGTCTCCAGGATCGCTTTTTTATTGATATGGGCGATCACCTTCTCCCCGCTCGGAAGCTTGATATAATGATAGACTTCCTCCCCGGCGCGGAAGGTATCATGATTGATCACCACACCCTCTGTAATCAGCGTAAAAGTACCCATCTGTTCCATATCCGCTATGGACCCGGCAACGGGAATATCACTTCCCGCCTCCGTGCCTGCGGCTCCTTCCTCCGGCGTCACATCCTTCTGATAACCCTTATACAGAATCGGCCCCAGACCGAATTCTATCAGAAATGTCAGTATCCATATGACCGGAATCAGCAGAAACATCTGATAGATGTTCGTCTTAAAACCGTATATGTTTTTATTGGATATTTTGTATCTTGCGCTCATTCAAAGTTCCTCCGCTTATCCTAAACCCTAAAATATTCCGGCGGCAGATACCGGCATTAAAACAAGCCATATCTGCGCCGACATCTTTATTATACCCCCCCGTTGTTTAAAATCAAGCAGATAATGTCAGACCTGCAGGCAGCCGGCGCTTTCCGGACAATTCATAAAAATAAGTAAATTTTCCGTCCCCGCTGTTGATTTTCCATTATAAATCACATACACTGAAAATATGTAAGCGACATAACGATACAGAATACGGCAGCACAGGAGACCTCCCCATGAGCCTTCCCGGCGTATATGAGACAACCTTAAAAGACGGCACCCCTTCTTTCCGTGCCTCCATCACCTACCGGAAAAAACATATCAGCCTCGGCAGTTTTCTGACAGAAAAAAAAGCACACGAAGCTTATCTTCTGGCTTTTTCTCTGCTCTCCGATCATACTCTCGGGATTCTTGACCACAGCAGCTCCTGTCCGCTTTCTTTTGAAAAATGGGTGGTTCTGATCAACCTGCGGGATAACGGGCTCTATTTTTCCACTCCCATTTATCTGATGAAAACCTATTTTTCCTATTATCTGGAGCCGGAACTGGAACTGAAATTTGATCTGGAAGACCTGTTTTACTATTCCTCCCATAAGATCATGAGACGCGGAAACCATCTTTTTGTTGCGGATTACGGGATGCAGGTAACGCTTTCCTCCCGCTACGGCATCAAAAATTACGCCGTGCAGGGGAAGGATTTCCGTTTTATCAACGGCGACCCCCATGATTTCCGCTATGAGAATATTGAAATTCTGAATACCTACCACGGCGTTTCCATGATCCGGGAAAAAAATACGGTAAAATACCGGGCACGGCTCCACCTGCGGAGCTATTATCTGATCGGTTACTACGACAGCGCCATCGAAGCCGCCATTGCCTATAATAAAGCGGTGGATATCGTGAAAAAAAGATTTCCCGGAAAAAATTATGAAGTGAATTATATTGCGGAATTAAAGGCTTCGGAATATGCCGGTATCTATAAACAGGTGGAGGTTTCAGAACGGATATATACCTTACAGTGATCCGCTCTGTGAAACCCTCCCGATCCCGTCCTGTCCATCTTACTCTTCCAGCTTATGAAAGATAATACAATTCGGGAAATTCACCGGAATCTCCTTTGTATTCATAACGATCAGCCCGTTCTTTAAATCGGTTGTGAAGAATGTCATGGTGTTGGATTCATGGTTTAACGAAACAAGGTGCTTATTATCCGGGAACAAAACCGCATCCTTCGGATAATCCCCGCTGATCGGCAGGCAGAGCAGCTTTTCCAGAAGCCCGGTCTTTCTGTCCACCTTGTAGATCGTCGCCGTATTGTCTCCCGCGTTGGATGTCACCATATAACGGAAATCTTCGGAAATATTCAGGGCGCTCGCCGAAGAATTAGAGGCGTGATACTCGTTCACTGTGGAAATCGTCTGAATCTTTTCAAATTCCGGCAGTCCCTTCTCTTCTCTGTAAGTATATACATCAATATAATTTTTCAACTCGTGTACCACATACATAAACTTCCCGTCCTGGGAAAATTTCATATGCCGGGGCGCGGATTCCAGATCGCTTCTGAGAATATCCACCAGTTTCAGCCTTCCTGTCATGTGATCCAGCAGATATACATTGACATGATCCATCCCCAGATCCGCCGCGCAGAGATATTTATTGTCACGGGTCATTTTCACACAGCTTACATGGGGCCTGAAATTCCGCTCCGCAACGCTGCCCATTCCCTTACAGAAAATTTCATCCGTAATGGCGCCGATACTGCCGTCTTCATTCAGACGGAGCGCCGTGATCTTTCCGTCATGATAACCCGCCGTAAACAGGAACTTATCCTCATAATCCGTGGACAGATAACAGCCGCGCATGCCGTTGATGGAAGCATGGTTGATATTTACCAGTGTGCCGTCTTTTTTAATGCGGTAGGATTCCACGCCCATATCCGTGATCGAATACAGATATTTTTTATTATGGGAGATCGTCACATAAGAGGAATTGGTGATCTCCACCTGGTCTTTTTCCGTAAACCGCCCGTTTTTCAGATCCACATCATAGATCTTGATGCCGTAACTCTTCTGATCGTTTGTCAGCGTGCCCATCGTATAGGTTGACACATAAGCCACATATTTATTCTGCATTGCCTGATATCCTCCTTACCTGATCCGTTCGGGAAATCCCACTTTTTTCTGTACTTTCCGCAGCGTCTTTGTCGCATAATGATTTGCCTTTTCCGCATTGTTCTTAATAACGGAATCAATATAATCCTTATTCCTGCTCAGATCCGCATAGCGCTCCTGTAAAGGCTTCAGAACGCTGACAACCGCCTCTCCGACTGCCGTCTTAAAATCGCCGTATCCCCGGCCGTCAAATTCCTTTTCAACCTCTTCCGGGCTCTTTCCCGTACATACACTGTAGATATTGATCAGGTTGCAGATCCCCGGCTGTTCCGGACGATAGCGGACCTGCGCTTCCGAATCCGTCACCGCCCGCTTGAACTTGCGCATGATCGTATCCGGGTCGTCCATCAGATAAATGCTGGCATTGGGATTTTCATCGGATTTCGACATCTTTTTCTCCGGCGCCTGCAGGCTCTTGATGCTCGCCCCGGTCTTTCCGATATAGGGCTCCGGAACCGTAAACACATCGCCGTAGATCGCGTTAAACCGCTGGGCGATATCCCGTGTGATCTCAAGGTGCTGCAGCTGATCTTTCCCCACCGGCACCACATCCGCCTGATATAACAGGATATCCGCCGCCATCAGCACAGGGTAGGTAAACAGCCCCGCATTGATATTATCGGCATGTTTGGCGGCTTTATCTTTAAACTGGGTCATCCTGTTTAGTTCGCCCATATAGGTAAAACAGTTCAGAATCCAGGAAAGTTCGCAGTGCCCCGATACATGGGACTGATAATACAGGCAGTTTTTCACGGGATCGAGCCCCGCCGCAATATAAAGGGTCAGAAGATTTCTCGCCCGCTTTCTGAGCTCCGCCGGTTCCTGCCTTACCGTGATGGAATGCAGATCCACCACCGAATAGAAACATTCATATTCCTCACAAAGTGTCAGCCAGTTTTTCAGTGCTCCCATATAATTTCCCAAAGTCAGGCTCCCTGTCGCCTGCATCCCGCTGAAAAGTACCTTTTTACCGTCTATCAATTTTATCTGCCTTCCTTTCTTTTGCTTTCCTTGCTTTTGCCCCCAGCCTCTGTCTTGAAGCCGCCGCGGATTTTTTGTTCTTCCGCAGCAGATAACCTCTAAACGGGCCTTTCGGCTTTAAAAAAATATATCTTATATAATCAAAGGTTTTCTTCTCCCCTTTTTCCGCCAGCATCCGCAGCAGATACTCCAGACGCTTCCTCGTATAAGGATGGAGCGGCGCCGGATCTTTCCCCTGCAGATAATATTCCAGGGGGCTTTGATCCGTATAGGCATCCCCCTGATAGGTTTTGCAGGCGGCAATCCTGTCCATGATCATTTCCGCAATGTATTTATCCGGCATGGGACACGGCAGCATCCCGCCGGGCTTTGCGTGAAGCGAATAATCGATCCAGTACTCATAATGATGCTTATTCCTTCCTTTATGATGCAGCCAGGCGGAAGAATAACCGATATCTTCCCGCTCCGCATTATTGGGGCTCCTTGTGCCCTGATAGTATTTTGCACCTACCAGAAATTCGGAAGGGGAATACTTTGACAGATCGTGGGTCAGCCCCTGCCGGTATAATCCCACCCGAAAGCATCCTTTCCTGACCAGATGCCTGTGGTGCGTTATGGTTTTGAAATGTGCCCATGCATACATGGCGTTTGTCATCTCCGTTTCCTGTGATCCGTTTATTTTTTATACCGCCTTCTCTTCACCGTTTTCGGCACTTCCTCCGAGATATAAATGTGTATGCTTCTCTCAGGCAGCATCACAGACTGGCTGCCGGTATCGGCGGATACAGCCGGTTTTTTTATCCCGTTTTCTGTGATCTGTGCTGTCTTTACCGTAACCTGCGCCGCCTCTGCCGTATTTTCACCGGCGGCTCCATCCCCGGAAACCGCTTCTTTTTCCCGTCTCTTCTCCGCCTTTATCTCTGTGTTCTTTTCCGTTTCCGTCTCAAGCAGCAGCTTCCACCGTCTGTCCTTAAAAAGCTTCGGCAGCGCGAAATCATGGGGCTCCCAGTGCATATTATAAGCCATGTACAGGCAGTTATCTTCTTTTTGGTTCAGCACGCAGTACTTTCCGCAGAGCATCACGCCGATATGCCGCATCTGATAATCCATGCTGGTACGCCACGCCTCATGTCCGTGGTAAGACAGGTCGGGACAGCCGCAGGATAAATAGTCCATCTGCCGAAGCGGCTCTTTCTGATGCATCACGCCGTGGGCTTTCCGCAGAGAGATCATCTGCGTTGTGAAAGCGAGCAGTTCCTTTTGGGCTTTTTTCAGATTCCATTTCTGCCAGGTGATTTCATTGTCCTGACAATAAGGGTTATTATTTCCGCCGGAAGATTTTCCCCATTCATCCCCCATAAAGATAAGCGGTGTCCCCTGCGCCGTAAACAGCATCACCAGAGCATTCTTCATCAGCTTCATCCGCAGCGCAAGGATTCCCTTTTTTCTCGTCTCTCCCTCTATGCCGCAGTTCCAGCTGTAATTTTCATTTTCCCCGTCCCGGTTGTCCTCCCCGTTTGCCTCGTTGTGTTTCTTTTCATAGGAGACCAGATCGGCAAGCCGGAACCCGTGATATGCCGCCAGATAGTTGATCTGTCCGCAGTTGTCCGGATTTTTGCGCTGGCAGTGCAAAAACTGCTGCAGCATCCCGCCGTCCCCTTTCAGGAAACGCCGGATGGTATCAGGGTATTCCCTTCCGGTACAGGCAAGGTATCTCTTTTGATCCGAAGCGGTTTTCTTTTCCGGAAAACCTTTGTCCGCCTCCGGTATCCGGAAAGAAAGCCTTCCCTTTTTTACTTCTTCTATCTCCTCCCGGGGAAACCATTCGCTCCAGAGCTTTGTATCAGAAAGTCCCGGTTCCACCGCGATCTCCTTCAACGGAATGGACGCTCCCAGCAATTCAAATCCGTCAATATGATAACTGTTCACCCAATATAACAAAATATCCCGTATCCGGAAAGCCGGCATGGAGGGCTCGAAATAAAACTGCAGGATCACTTCCAGATCGTTTTTATGGAGCTGGCGCACCAGTGTCTTCAGTTCCGATACCGCATCTTCACCGTAGGCATAGGCATTTTTCGGCGCCAGATAATACCCCGGCATATACCCCCAGTAATTAAGGCGCATCTTTGCTTCGTCCGGCTGTCTTATGACAACATCGGAAACCGTCCTCGGCTCCGGCTGTTTCATACATTCTTCAAATTCGTAGACAGGCTGCAGCACAATACCCGTCACCCCTAATTTTTTCAGATAGGGGATCTTTTTCTGTACTCCTGCGAAGGTTCCCGCCTCCTGTATTCTGGAGGAGGGATCTTTTGTGAAGCCTCTGACATGCATTCCGTAATAAACGCTGTCCTCGTAAGCGGTCCCCGGCCTTTTATCCCCCCGCCAGTCAAACCGTTCCGGCACAAAGGCACAGGCCTTCAAAGCATCCTTTTCCTTGGCCCCGGCATGCTCCTCCCCGAACAGCCGGTGTCCCACAAGACGTTTCGCCCAGACATCCGTCACGGGTTTTCCGTCTTCGTGAAAAAGATAGGTATGGTTCTGCGGCGAAACGCCCGACAATATACAGTGATATACACTGCCGGTCCGCATATCCTCCGAAAAATCAATGCGGACAGGTTCCGAACTTTCCCCTTCATACAGAAGGATACCGTTGCTCTTTCGTCCATAAAGTTCCGCATGGATACTGATCCCCTGCGCCGCAACGCTGACACCTGTGTCATATCCGGAACACTCTTTCAATGTATAGTTTTTTCCCATATATTTTTCCTATGTCGCTGCCTGTTTTTAAGTCTACGGAATCAGTATAACATAATTCTTTCCATCTGTGGAGTTTTTTCAAAAAATGTTGGCGGATTTTCATTATGATATTTATCAATCCATAAAATATTCCGATAAAAAGATTGCGGAACCCGGCTGTGGGCTGTACAATAAAAACAGATTCCGTCCGGCCGGAAACAGTAAGAAAAGAAAGCGAGGATTTTTTATGAAAAACGAAGATCATAAGACCATAACAGAACCCGATAAAAATATGGCGCAGGAAGAGATGACCGTGGAGTTGGAGTTGGAGGAGGGAACCGTTATCTGTTCTGTCGTAACGATCTTTTCCGTGGGAGATGAGGACTACATCGCCCTGCTTCCGTTGGATGAAAACAATGACAATACGGACGGTACCGTCTGGATCTACGGCTATTCGGAAAATCCCGAAAATCCCAATGAGGAGCCGGTGCTCCGCTATATCGATGATGATGAGGAATATGAACAGGCATCCGATGCCTTCGACGAATTTCTGGATCAATGCGAATTTGATGAAATACTATAAAGTCTCCCGTATTTCTTTTAAAAATCTGGAGGGCGGCATGACCCCTGCACCGCTCTCTTTTTTTGTGCCCTTTTCTCCGGTCACATAGAGAAGTGTCAGTTCCTTTTTTGCCCTTGTCATCCCCACATAGAACATCCGGCGCTCCTCTTCTATCTCCTCTTCACTGCGGGCCTTTCTGTGGGGCGTGCTGCCCTCATTGCAGTTTATGATAAAAACCTTATCGTACTCTAAGCCCTTAGAGCCGTGCATGGTCATCAATGTTACGCCCGGTTCGGGCTTCTGTCCCTCCTTCCCGCCTCCGGCGGATAACTGCTTTTCGGCGCTTGCGGCTTCTGCTTTGGCGGAAAGCTGTATTTTATTTGCAATACCCGCATTTCCGGCAGATATTTGTATCCCGGCATCCGCATCTCCCGAGGATATCCGCATCTTATCCGCCGCACCCGCATTCCGGCATGACATCTGCACTTTGCCGGGCGCATTTCCTTCCCGGCGTATATCTATCTCCTCTTTCCAAGCCTGGAAGGTCTTACATCCTCTTGCGGAGTCCTGTATCAGATCCGCCAGCTCCAATATATTACCCGCCTCTGCCCTGCCATTTACGGATGATTTACCACCGTATTTTTCCAGAAGATAACTGTCATATCCCATCGCTTTCCTGATATAATTGATCGCCGGAAAAACCGGCATCGTGCGGATTCTCTCCAGATCCTGCTGCAGACGCAGGATTGTCTCCTGCATGGCAGGCCTTCCTTTATAACAGTTTATCAGATACCTGAAATCTGCCGTCTCGTTTACCGCCTCCCTGCTGATATAGCGAAGCGGCCGGTTCATAAACCGGAAAAACTGGCTTCTGGTTCTGTTTCTTACAGATGTCCGGGAAAACTCCAGATAGGCGGTCAGGTCATTTACCATATCATGATCAAAAATACTCTTTACCTTCTCCCTGAAAGAACAGGGAATGCCGGATTGGCGGAACTTTTCCGAAAGAAGCGGAAAACAGCCGGAGGTTCTGCTGATCACGGCGCATGCCTGAAGCGTTCCTGTCTTCTTCTCCTGCATCAGATACCGGATCAGAGCGCTTTCCATCATGCCTTCCGTCTCATATCCCTGTATACGGATCGGGCTCCCCGGGGCATTCTCCGCTCTGCCGTCTTTCGGAAAACGGTTCTGATTACAGGCGATCAGCCTTCCCGCCGCCTGCACTACCTCCGGCGTACTGCGGTAATTGACCTGCAGTGAAACGATCTTTGCTTCAGGATAATCCCCCGGAAAATTTCTCATGATATCCGGTCTTGCGCCCCGAAACCCATAAATAGATTGATCGTCATCCCCCACGATAAACAGATTATTCCGGGGCGCCGCAAGCATGCGTACAAGAGTATACTGCAGCGGCGCAATATCCTGAAATTCATCGATCAGAAGATAACGGTATCTCGTCTGATAGCGCCGCAGGATATCCGGCCGCTTTGCAAATAATTCCGCACATTTTAATGCCATATCATCAAAATCAACCTTGCCAAGAATTTCCTGTGCTTCTGTAAAATCACGGTAGATATTGCGAAACAGCTTTGAATCAATATTTTGCGGTATAAAGTCTATATTTTCATTTTTGTTGAAACGATAATCATCGCCTCTTGAAAAACAGAGGCTCGACTCGCAAACGCTCCGCTCTTTGTTCGTATCGCCTCTTGAAAAACAGAGGCTCTTGTATTGTCCTATCTCTGAAAGGATCTCTTCCAGCATATCCGTATTCAGGCTGACATTATAGTGATTTTTCTGAATGATATCCCGCAGTATTTTTCTTTTTTCCGCTTCGGATAAGATACTGCCTGCATGACAGATAGATGTTTCTTTCAGAATCGAATAGAAAATGGCATGGAAAGTGCCGAAAGTCACCGGCGGATGGCTTCCCTCACAGAGGGACAGAAAGCGCTGCTGCATTTCTCCTGCGGCAGCCCTTGTGAATGTGATCACCAGAATTTCCGACGGATTTATATGATGCGTATTAATCAGATGTGCAATTCTTCTTGTCAGCACAAAGGTTTTCCCGGAGCCCGGTCCCGCGAGTACCATCATGGGGCCGGCTCCGTGTCTGATAGCCTCTTGCTGCTCCGGATTCCCGGCTCTGTCCGCTGAGGCAGATATAAAAGGACTCTGTCCCTTTATATCCTGCCCATCGGAATTTTGATATTTCAAATCCTGCAATTTAAGCCTGTTCCAGAAGTGCTATCCCTGCTCTGATCCGGGATAAAGCCTCTTCCTTTCCGATGATCTCCATAATTTCCGTAGCCCCTGCCGGCGTCATCTGTTTACCGGAAACCGCGGTACGGACAGGCCAGAGCACATAACCGTTCTTGCAGCCCTTCTTAGCCACAAAATCACAGAGTGTCTGATAAAGCGCATCATTACTGTAATCCTCCTGTTTTTCCAGGACAGGAAGGAGTTCTTTTAAAACCTCCAGAGAAGACTCCGTTGTAGTCTTCATCTTCTTATGGGTGTACATTGCCGCATCATACTCCGGCAGCGTTTCAAAAAAGTCTACCAGAGCCGGGATATCCGGAAATACTTCGATTCTCGTCTTCACCATTTCCGCGATCTTTTTCAGATCCAGCGGCTTTTTAAGCGCCTCCTGCAGATAAGGCAGCGCCATCTCGTAAAAACTGTCAAAATCCATCTGTTTAATGTATTCCCCGTTCATCCATTTCAGTTTCGTATAGTCAAATACCGCAGGCGATTTTGACATATGGCGGTAATCGAATGCCTTCGTCAGTTCCTCCAGTGTGAAGATCTCCCTGTTATCGGACGGACTCCATCCCAGAAGCGCCACGAAATTCACCACCGCCTCCGTCAGAAATCCCTGCTCTATCAGATCTTCATAGGAAGAATGGCCGCAGCGTTTGGACAGCTTGTTATGTTCTTCATCGGTGATCAGCGGACAGTGCACATACACAGGAACCTCCCAGCCGAAGGCCTCATAAAGCCTGTTATATTTCGGTGAAGAAGAAAGATATTCATTTCCTCTGACCACATGAGTGATTCCCATCAGATGATCATCTACCACGTTTGCAAAATTATAGGTCGGATAACCGTCGGATTTGATCAGGATCATATCATCCAGCTCTGCATTGTTTACTGCAATATCCCCATAGATCTCATCATGAAAAACCGTCTCCCCCTCCATCGGGTTATTCTGCCGGATCACATAGGGTATGCCTGATGCAAGCTTTTCCTCCACTTCCTCTTTACTTAAAGAAAGACAGTGCTTGTCATAGACATTGATCTCCTTACCCGCAACGGTCCTGGTCAGGCCCGCAAGCCTTTCCTTGTCACAGAAGCAATAATAAGCCTCGCCCTTCTCAATCAGCTTTTTCGCATATTCCAGATAGATACCGCTCTTTTGCCGCTCGCTCTGCACATAGGGGCCCACGCCGCCATCCTTGTCCGGTCCCTCATCGTGCACAAGCCCCGTCTTTTTCAGGGTCCGGTAAATGATATCCACGGCGCCCTCCACAAGACGCTCCTGATCGGTATCCTCAATACGCAGGATAAAATCCCCGCCCTCATGTTTGGCGATCAGGTAGGCATACAACGCAGTCCTCAAATTTCCCACATGCATCCGCCCGGTGGGGCTCGGCGCAAATCTTGTTCTTATTTTCATTTCTTCTATACTCCTTTATTTATTTCATATATTTTTCTTTTTTGAAATATTATTCTTTTTAATTATCTCCCTGCTGTTCAGAAAAGTGTTCCTGATGCTCATCCGGAAAGAGAATATATCATACAGTTATATCATCCTTCCATATCTCAGGAGTATTTCTCCAGAATCCTCTTGTAATTCCTCCACACAAGATAAAAACCAACGCTGCAGTCCAGACATATCAAAGCGATTCCGAGATACGGAAAAATCCCGTAGCCTATCCCTGTCAACAGAAAACCCACCGCACATTTCCCATATAATCCTGCCATTTCTTTATTATATTCAGGGATATTTTTCACTTTCGATTTCAAAGTCTTATCGCCGCTCCAGAAACCGATCGGTTCCTTGCCTCCTTTATCATATTTTGCAATGATAAAAAACGGGACCGCACACCACAGACAGCAAACAAAACCTACAATCCTCTCGATCATAAAATATACCTCTCTTATACTATTTTCTGCTTATTATCATTTTTAGATATCTGTCCGGTTTTCTATTTTAACATATTATGAGAACTGTAACAAGAAGTTTAAAGAATTAAAAGGATCCTTCCTATCTTTTTATCCTAAACGGAAATGCATAAATCCTCCCATTTTACACACCCTAAAGAAATCCAAAACATTTTTCCGAAAAAATACAGACTCTGTAAACATCAGGGAGGAACAGGCAGTATGAGCAATAAGAAACAAAATAACGAAAAAAAGAATAACAGAAAAAATCAGGAGGAACGCCGCGTGAACAATGATAAAGACCAAAAACAGGTGGAGAACACCCGTGAAGAGATCAAGGAAAGCGGCCAGCTTATCTTAGATAAAAACAAAAAGAAGAATCATATTCAACTGATTACGATCATCGGTGAGATTGAGGGACATGACAATCTTGGCAGTAACTCCAAGACTACAAAATACGAGCATATCCTGCCCAAACTGGCGGCTGCGGAAGACGATGAAAATATTGACGGACTACTGTTTCTGCTGCATACCATGGGCGGCGACGTGGAGGCGGGGCTTGCCATCGCAGAACTGATCGCATCCATCAGCAAACCCACCGTTTCCCTTGTGCTGGGCGGCTCCCACTCCATCGGTATCCCCATTGCTGTCAGCACGGATCACTCTTTTATCGTGCCCACCGGTACGATGGTCGTACATCCTGTACGGATGAACGGCACAGTGATCGGCGCACAGCAGACCTTTGACTATTTTAAACAGATGCAGGCGCGCATCAGCTGGTTTGTCTCCCATCATTCCGGTATCTCCGAAGAGCGTTTTGAAGAACTGATGATGGAAACCAAAATGCTGACAAAAGATGTGGGCACTATCTTAGAGGGCGCCGAAGCCGTGGAAGAAGGCATCATCAATGAAGTCGGCGGCCTGAAAGAAGCCATGGAAGAACTACAAAAACGGATTGAAAAAAGAAAATAATACTACCAGTCAAAATCATCTCCATCCGCCACATCCAGATCAAATTTCATTCTGGCATCCGTGACCTGATAGCCAAAATCAGCCTGAGGACGGCTTTTTTTCTTCGGCACGGGAAGCGGATTATGCAGCGGCTCGCCGGGGGCAGGTTTTTCCTGCTCCTTTTTCCGTTGTTTTCCGTCCGCCTGTTTGAGTATTTCTTTGTTCAATTGCTTATGATCTTCCGCTCTTTCCGGTATTTTTTCTCTTACCTGCATTTGATCTTCCGCTGTTTCAGGTATCTCTTCTCTTACCTGCATTTGATCTTCCGCTGTTTCCGGTATTTCTTCTCTTACCTGCATTTGATCTTCTGCTGTTTCAGGTAAAGTATCTCTTTTTGTCACGTTTTTATCATCTTTTTCGGATACGGTCTTCTCTTCTTTCCGCACTCTATCATTTACATTCTTCTCTGCTTTTTTCCCGGAACCGCCTATGTTTTTCACATTTCCCGCTTTTCTCCCGGAACCGCTGTTTTTTTCCGTATCTGCCGATTTCTTTTCGGAACCGCCGCTTCCTCCGGCACCCCTGCTGCTTTCTTCCTGTGCATTCTCCACAGCCGCTTCCTCCGCAAGCCGGACCACTCCATACACACCGAGCCCCGCCAGTATACTCCATGCAAACGTTGTGATCATCTGTGCATCCAAACAAAAAACTGAAAATCCGGACAATCCGCACACCAAAAACAAATTTACAATAAACGCACTGCCCTGACTTCTTTTCCACAGAAAAAATGCCGGAATCATACAGAACGCCAAAGAGATGAGCAGCATGGAACCGCCTATAGACACATCAGGCAAAAAGGACATAAACAAAGGAATATCCGCCTCAAGCCGCAGATCCGCAGCATATAAGGAAAACAGTTCCTGCAGATAAGCGGGCACCGCCATTTTTTCTGTCAGGCAGACCGCCATGACAGACAGGAAAAAACCGCAGATCCCGCCAAACACAGCCGTAAAATACCATACCGCCGCCCGTTTTATCTTATTCCTCCCCGCAGAAAACAAAACTGCCAGAAAAAGATACAAAGAAACGCCGTAAATATCCAGATAAACCAGAAATCCGATATAAAGTCCCAACAGAAATACGGAAACGGCAGTCAATATGCTTCGTGCACTGCTCTTGTGTCCGGTATATCCTTCCGGTAAGGAATTTTCCGGCCGGATGATTTTTTTGTATAAAGCCCCTGCCAGAGCAAATCCGATCAGATAAAGCGCAAGAAAAAACAGCCCCGGTGTCAGTGCAAAAACATATTGAAGGGAAACAGGTAAAAATCCGAATGCCGCCATGGAAAACACTGCCGGGATCATGCCGGTAAAAGCTTCCATCCCGATATACAGAAGCAATAAACAGACAAAAAACAATACGATCTGCAGTATCACCCCGGCAAAAGGCGTATTGCCAAACACCAGAAGCATCACATGCAGCAGATGTGTATAAATCCAGGACGCGCCGTGCACCGCAAAAGAAACGCTTTTCCGGTCAGAAACCAGCGCCTGCCCGTAAAAACTATTCCCCTCCAGCGTAAGCGGTGTATGATATGTCAGATAAAGCGCCAGATACGCCGCTACACCGATCAGGACTATTACAGGCAGTACATTCTTGAGTACCGCCTCCGCTTTTCGTGAATTTTGAAGATGCCTGCCGATCTCCGTACAGATCGTACGAAACGCAAGAAAAACTGCCGCAGTAAACAAAAGATAAACACATACCCCGCCCACCATACCGGCAAGAGGAAGGCCCAGCATTTCCCTGACTCCCGCCCTTTCCAGTGCAGACACAACGGAAAGACAGCACAGAGGGGCAAAAGCTGCCAACACTATATAACTGAATATACTTTTTTTCAGATCCATATATTTCTCCGGACGCCCTGCCAAATGCCGCCTGCTTTATCTCCGTAACCTGTTTCACATTTGACCGGATTTTGATCATTTATCCTCTTCGTTCAAAAAAGTTTCTATATTATATCTCGGCCTCTGTTTCACCTCGATATAGATCTTGCCGATATACTGCCCGATCAGACCGATGCTGACAAGCTGTACGCCTCCCAAAAACCAGATCGATAAGATCAATGAAGTCCAGCCCGCCGTGACATGTCCGGTAAAATAACTCCATAAAGCATAAACAGCCGCCAGAAAGCACATGCAGATGATAATAACGCCAAGGGCCGTGATCAGACTGATCGGCTTTACACTGAAGGAGCTGATCCCGTTGAATGCAAGCGCCAGCATTTTTTTCAGCGGATATTTGGATTCTCCCGCCACCCGCTCTTTTCTCTCATAGTAAACGCAGTCTGTCTGATAACCGATCAGCGGCATCATCCCGCGCAAAAACAGATTGGACTCCCGGTATTTCGCGAACTGCTCCAGAGCACGCTTTGACATCAGTCGGAAATCCGCATGATTATATACCGTTTTCACGCCCATTACCGCCATCATCTTATAAAAACCCTGCGCCGTAAACCGCTTAAAGAAAGAATCCGAAGACCTGTCATTGCGGACGCCGTAAACGATATCGTTTCCGGCATGGAACTTATCGATCATCTCCTCGATCACATTCACGTCATCCTGCAGATCCGCATCAATCGAAACCGTCACGTCGCTGTGATCCTTTGCGGTGATCAGCCCTGCCGTCAGCGCAAACTGATGCCCCACATTGCCTGCCAGCTTTAATCCTTTTACATTGCTGTGCAGCCTGTGTTCCTCTTCGATCAGTTCCCAGGTTTTGTCCTTGCTGCCGTCATCAACAAACAGTACAAAACTGTCCGCTGCGATCTTCTGCTTCTCTATCAAATCCTGCAGCACACCCCGCAGCGCCTCAGAAGAAATCTTCATCACCGCCTCTTCATTATAACAGGGTACCACCAGAGCAAGTCTGTCCATCCTTCTATCCTTTCCCGTTCTATTTCTATTCAGGCATCCTTTTTATTACCGATATCCGCACATATAGCTGTCAGTCACCATAAAGTCCCATAAGCTCCATATATAACTTCAGGTGCCGTTAAACTCCCACACATAACTTCAACTGTCATAAATCCGTATATAATCATCCCGCCGCCTGCCGGTATATCCCGATCACACCGCTTCCATCGCCTGCTTCAGATCCGCAATGATATCCTCCGCGTTCTCAATACCAACGGACAACCGGATCAGATCCGGCGCAACGCCAGCCTCCACAAGCTGTTCATCCGTCATCTGCCTGTGGGTATGGCTTGCCGGATGCAGCATGCAGGTTTTGGAATCCGCCACATGGGTTGCGATCACAGCCAGTTTCAGCCGATCCATCATCGCACCCGCCGCAGCCCTGCCGCCCTTTAACCCGAAAGCGATCACGCCGCAGGTGCCCTCCGGCATATACTTCCTTGCCAGATCATAATACCGGTTCCCGGAAAGCCCCGGATAATTGACCCATGCCACTTTTTCGTGATCTTCCAGAAACTGCGCGATCTTCAATGCGTTGCCGCAATGCCGTTCCATACGCAGCGCCAGTGTTTCGAGCCCCAGATTTAACAGAAAAGCATTCATCGGCGCCTGAATGGAACCCAGATCCCGCATCAGCTGGGATGTCGCCTTTGTGATGTATGCGCCTTTCCCGAACTTTTCCGTATAAACAATGCCGTGGTAAGACTCATCCGGCGTGCAAAGGCCGGGATACCTGTCCGGATACGCCGCCCAGTCAAAATTGCCGGAATCCACGATACAACCGCCCACCGCGGCGCCGTGTCCGTCCATATATTTTGTGGTGGAATGGGTCACGATATCCGCGCCCCATCTGAAAGGATTGCAATGGATCGGCGTCGCAAAAGTATTGTCCACGATCAGCGGGCAATGGTGCGCATGGGCGAGATCCGCAAATTTCTCGATATCCAGCACTACCAGCGCCGGATTGGCAATGGTCTCGGCAAAGACGCACTTTGTATTTTCTCTGAAGGCTTTATCCAGTTCTTCCTTCGGAGCATCCGGGTCCACCACGCTGCAGGATATCCCCATTTTCTTCATCGTACAGGTCAGCAGGTTAAAGGTACCCCCGTAAACAGTGGAAGACATCACCACATGGTCTCCCGCCTCGCAGATATTGAACACCGCGTAATAGGTGGCAGCCTGTCCGGAACTTGTCAGCATCGCGGCATAACCGCCCTCCAGTTCACAAATCTTCTGCGCCGCCATATCATTGGTAGGATTCTGCAGCCTTGTATAAAAATAACCGGAATCCTCCAGATCAAAAAGACGCCCCATCTGTTCGGAACTGTCATATTTAAAAGTTGTGCTCTGAATGATCGGCATCAGCCTCGGCTGCCCGTTGCCCGGCTTCCACCCCGACTGAACACAGATCGTATCTTTTTTATATCCGCTCATACTGTATCTTTCCCTTTCCGCAGCCGTTGCAGCTTCGGTGCAAGTCCATACGGCTGTCCCCCGCGTTTTCAAATACACTGCACGCTTATCTCCGCGTCTCCCGTCCCGGCATATATTCCTTCCGAAGTTCCTCCATCATTCCGCAGTAGGTCTCCTTACACTCCTCCTGTCTGCCCGCCTTGATGAAAGCAACGCAGGGCGCCAGATAGGTATTCCAGAGCCAGATGTATTTAGCCTGCGCATCCGCATCCTTTGCGATCCTTTTTACCAGTGTAGGCGCGATATCATAATATTCCTCGATCAGAGCCGCCCCTTCCTGCGTGGAGGCAAGATAGCCGTCCCGGAACTCCTTGATCAGCCGCAGTTCCTCACAGTTTTCACCTTTGTTCAAATTCTGACAGACCGCCGTGGTCACATAACAGAGTTTCCGCTTAAAGCCCTCCACAATGGAATCATAGTCGGAAGCAATGATATTGCTGTCCTTAAAACTGCTTCCCCATTCCTTACAGATCACTTCCGCCAGCTCATTCGCCCTGCTTCCCCGGATCTCCTTAATGGAAGGCAGTACATAGACAGCCATAAACATATTTTTGTCCATCTGCACGGTGAACTTTTCGTTCTTTTTCTTTACCTGCTCCAGCGCAGCCTCCTGTTCCCGGATAAAAGCGCCCGCGATCTGATGATAGATCCCGTCAAGGCTCTCCTCCGATGCATAGTCCAGCACCAGCTTGACGGCGGTATAAAAAGCATAATTCTCTTCCTTATACCGCTCAAACAGTTCATGATAGGAATCCTTCCGGAACGCCTTCACCTTTGCCGAATACTCTTTACATGCCGCTCCTGCATGTTCCAGAATAAAATTCAGGTTTTCATAGCATTTGCCGGCATCCGCATTGTCGGCCGCCGGCCTGTTGTTTTCCGCCTCTTTTATTCCGGCGGCAGTCAGGTCGATCCTTTCTCCGCAAAACATGCAGAGAATCGACTCCCTGCCTGCGGGCGCCTGCATCTCTTCCTTACAGTGGGGGCATTTGATCAAAATGGTTTCCATTCTTTATCCTTTCTTTCGCGAACTGTTTTCCTGCACGAAGCAATGGAATCTTCTCAATTTGCTGTGCAAATCGGGAAGCAGCGAATAATCCCGCTTACAGCCCGATTATTCTTTACTCTTCGTTCCAGTTGTGGTACACCGCCTGAACGTCATCGTCCTCCTCCAGCAGATCCAGCGTTTTCTGCAGGTTTTTCAGCGCGGTTTCATCCGTCAGGTCCACATAATTCTGCGGGATCATCGTCACCTCCGCGGAAACCATGGGGATCTTTGCCTCTTCCAGCGCCTGTCTCACCGTTTCGCAGTCATCCGGCGCCGTCAGGATCTCAAAACTGTCATCCTCCTCGTTGAAGTCCTCCGCTCCCGCGTCTAAAGCCGTCATCATCAACTCATCTGCTTCCATATCGCACTCTTCCTTGTCGATGATGATCTGCCCCTTCTTGTCAAACATATAGGACACGCATCCCTGGGTTCCCACATTACCCTGGCCTTTGGTAAAGGCATTTCTGACATTGGCGGCGGTACGGTTCTTGTTATCCGTCAGCGCGTCCACAATGATTGCGATACCGCTTGGCCCGTATCCTTCATAGGTCACATATTCATAGTTGACATTGCCGTCCTCGCCGGCTGCTTTTTTGATGCCGCGCTCAATGGTATCGTTGGGCATATTATTTGCTTTCGCCTTTGCCACGACCTGCGCCAGCTTAAAGTTGTTGGCAGGGTCCGGCCCTCCCTCCTTTACCGCAACTGCGATCTCACGGCCGATGATCGTAAAGACCTTCCCCTTCGCCGCATCGTTCTTTTCTTTTTTGTGTTTGATATTTGCAAATTTTGAATGTCCTGACATTTGTATGATCTCCTTTATCTATGTAATTCACTTTTCACCCTGCGGCTAAAGTATGTTCCGTCTCCTGTTTTACAACGAGCACTTTCTCGATCCGCCTGTTTTCCACTTTCAGGATCTGGAATTTATAATCCCCTACCATAATGGAAAATTCCTCGTTTTCTTCCGGTATTCTGTCCATTTTTGAGATCAGAAAACCGTTCAGCGTATCAAATTCCTCTTCCTCGAAATCGATCCCGAAGCGATCCTCCAGCTCCCTCAGCTCCGACATGCCGTCTATCACATACTCATCCTGGCCCTTTTTCTGGATATGGCTTTCCTCTTCGTCGTATTCGTCCAAAATGTTGCCGACGATCTCCTCCAGAATATCCTCCATCGTCACAAGGCCTGCCGTCTGTCCGTATTCATCGATGACCATCGCCATCTGGACTTTTTTCTGCTGCATTTCCCGGAACAGCGTATCGATCTTTTTCTTCTCCGTCACAAAGACAGCTTTTCTGAGCAGATCGGGAATATCCTTCACCGCCATCTTCCGGTTCGCCGCGATCCGGTTCATCCGGAATGCATCCTTTAAAAATAAGATGCCGATAATGTGGTCAATGTTTTCCTCATAAACGGGAAATCTGCTGTTCGTGCCGTCCAGCATCTGATCCAGCGCTTCCTTCAACGTCATATCCGCCTCCAGCGCGCAGATCTGGGAACGGTGCGTCATGATGTCTCCTGCCTCCTTATCATTCAGGGCAAAAATATTGGAGATCATCTCCGCCTCATCATCCTCGATCGTCCCCTGTTCCTGACCTTCACTGACCATGGTCAGGATATCTTCTTCCACTTCTTCCGGCTTTCCATGCCGTCTGCTTTCCAATCCCTTTTTTACGGATTTTACGATGGCCCCCAGCCTGGAAGTATCAGGGTTTCCATCCGCCATTTTCTCATCTCCTTAATCTCTTCATACTATATTGATATATATTGCCATTGTACCCGATACAGTACAATATCGTCAGTCATTATACCATTTATCCCCGGTACAGTCAAGAAAAAAGCCCCGGACTGCCAAAACGAGCGGCGGCCTGAGGCTTAAAGATATTACGGTTTCAAATAACGATGCATCCTGCTATTTTTCAAACACGATGATCCCCTTTTTGGCGATCTTCCTCTCTTCGAGTTTTGCAAAGGCTTCCAGAATATCATCAAAAGAAAAATAATCGGAAATGTAATCCTTCAGATCGATTATACCGGATCTGATCCAGGAAAGGATCTGCGCGTTCGCCTCTCCTTCTTCCGCCTTGCTTGGGAACTGCTGGAACTGCAGCTGCCAGTTATAGGGCGCTTTTGTCCAGTCGATATCGAAGCGGCACTCCGGCGCAATGCCGTAACAGCAGATCTTTCCCTGATCGCAGATCAGCTCCATCGCCTGATTGATCAGGCCGAGGATCCCCACCGCATCCAGCACAAATTCCACACCGTCCGGACAGATCTTCCGTATTTCCTCTTTCGGATCACAGTGTTTGCTGCAAAAAGCATGATCCGCCCCTTTTTCCAGAGCCTCCGCCGCCTTTTCCTCCACCACATCAAAGGCAATGATCGGATGCACGCCCAGAATACTCATAAAACGGATGAACGTAAGCCCCACCGGACCGCAGCCGAATACAGCCACGCTTTTGTTTTCCTTTATCCCGAACCGCCTGATGGAACTCAACACCTCTCTCAGTGTAACGATCATCGCCGCATCCACCGGATCGATATCCTCCGGCACGATCGTCTGGGCATAAGCGCATTCCGGGATATCATGTCCCTGCGCGCACTTATCGTTGACAACGGCATATTCGCTGTACGCCCCCCATGCCGAACCCAGTTTCCCGTACAGCGCCTCATCCGCATCCACAAAAGGAAGCAGTACCACATCTCCGGTTTTGTAACCTGTGACATCCTTCCCGGTCTCCACCACCCTGCCGACCCCTTCATGTCCCAGCATCAGCGGATATTCGGAAAGTTCCACCCCTTTAAATTTCCGGTGGATCAGTTTTGCGTCCGTCCCGTTGCATATCCCGCAGCTTATCATTTTCACAAGCGCCTGATTATCACCGCAATGGGGTTTTGGTATCTCCTTTACGGATAATGCACCGTTTTCATCCACGATCAATGTTTTCATCACTGTTATTTTCCCTCTCCTTCCGTATAGACCAGCAAAAGCGCCTCATATACTTCATTAAATTTCTTCCGCCTGCCGCAGTAAAAGCGATGGCTGTCCCTGTCGAACTCTATCTTTTCTTTCCCCATAAGGAAATGATCCGCCGCCGAGAAATCCTTTAACAGGCCGCTTCCCACACCGGCGATCACCGCCGCCCCGATGGAATTTGCCTCTTCCGTATACCCCGGTATATTGACTCTGACGCCGAAAATATCCGCTATGCTCTTTTGCCAGATCCCGCTCCTTGCCACGCCGCCGATCAGCGTCAGCTCTTCTATCGCCGTGCTTTCCCGCAGAATGGAAAAACACTCCGCCAGATTCATCACGATCCCTTCCATCACACTGCGCAGCATATCCTGTCTTGTAGTCTTTGCCGTAATGCCGTAAAAGACGCCTTTGGCATCCCCGTTCCACTTCGGCGCCCGCTCCCCCATCAGATAAGGCAAAAACAGCACTCCGCCTGCTCCCGGCGCACTTTCCGCGATCGCCCTGTTCATCCGGTCATAGGCGGAGCCGCCCTCTTCCTCTGCCCGTCTTGTCTCGTCCAGACAGATCGTATTTTTAAGCCAGCTGTACGATCCTCCTGCATACTGCATCGTACCGTTGGGCGAATAGAGCCCGGGTACGGCGTGGGCCCAGCAGACAATCCTCTTTGCCTGATCAAACACAGGCTTTTCCGACGTGGACGCCACCCAGGCGGAAGTTCCCATACAGCAGTAGGCTTTCCCCGGCGCCACACAACCGGCGCCCACATTGGCGGCAACACCGTCCCCGGCGCCCATGATCACTTTCGTTCCGGTGGAGAGCCCCGTCTCCTTCGCCGCCCTTTCCGTCACATTTCCCACATGGAAAACGGATTCCACGATCTTCGGCAGTTTATCCTGATCCACCCCGGAAGCCGAGACAATCTCTTCCGACCAGTCACGTTTTGCAAGATCCAGACAGTCCATGCTGTTGGCATCGGAGCAATCGGTATAAAACTTTCCGGTCAGCTTATAGACCATATAATCTTTGGCATTTAAAAACTTATCCGTCCGCTCATAGACCTCCGGCAGGTTCTCCTTGATCCACATCGCCTTCTGTATACCGTAGGAAGCGGTATTTCTGTGCCCTGTAATGCCGTAAAACCTGTCGTCATCTATTTTCTCCCGCAGCTTCTCCGACTCTTTCTGCGCCCTCATATCCGCCCAGATGACCGCCCTTGTCAGCGGATTTCCATCCCTGTCCACCGGAAGCGCTCCCATCATCTGTCCGCTGAAGCTTACGGCTTTTACCTCCTCCCCGCGGATCCCACACTGTAAAAGCAGCTTTTTCGTGGACAGGCAGACCGCCTGCCACCAGTCCTTTGGATCCTGCTCCGCCCACAGGGGCCGCTCATAAAACACCCCGTAAGCAGTCTGCATACTGCCGATCAGCCTGCCGTCCGTCGAAAACAGCACGGCTTTATTACCTGAAGTGCCCAAATCATGGGCAAGAATATAATCCCCCATCTTCACCTCGTTTCCGCACCGTTTTATGCCGGGACATATCCCGTTTTCGTATGGCAGGGCCTGTTTGCACGGTGCAGACACAGTCCCTGCCTGTTCTTTTCCATATGATATCAGAGCTCCAGATCCAGCTCCGCCATCGTTGCCGGCATCTCGTGCGCCGTGTTTACCTTTGTCCCGTCCGTCACAAGGTCAAAACAGGAAACTACGATCCTGCCGTTCCAGATAATGGGCTCTCCCGGCTGATCCAGCTCTCCCTGAAAGCCGTCGCAGTCCGGAGACTGTGCGATCCTTCTTGTCACACGATCCTTATCCACCATTACAATGGCGTTGTTGTTAAAGTCCGCGATATAGAGATTTCCTGTGTTCTCGTCCATGATCATACCGTCCGTGGAGACCAGTTCCGCCGGATTTTTCGCATATACTTCCTGCTCCAGGATATCTCCGTTCTCATCAAGACGGAATTTCCAGACTTCCCCGTCCCCGAAATTACCCACATACAGATTTCCCCTGCTGTCGATCTCGATGCCGTCCGCACCGTACTGGCACTTCGGATTGTGGGTCACAAAAGTCGTAAAGATATGCGGATCCTCCAGCGTATTTGTGATCCTGATGTCTTTGGCATCCAAAGGGAACCTGTAGACACAGCTTACCAGTTTCCCTGACCTGTCCCGTACTTTTTCCATGCAGCTCTGGGTCACATACATATAGTCCCCGTATATGCGGACGCCGTTTGGATGCTCCATATCATAAGCCACGGTATACCAGTCTTTTACATTTCTCTCCTCATCAAAGATTACCTTCAGCATCCTGCCCCTGCCTATCAGGGAGGCATCTCCCGACCACCCCTGATTGTCGCAGATATACATATTCCAGTGTCCGTCAAAAGCGATGCCCATATTTCTCGCGATCCCTGTCTCCGGATGGACCGGCACGTCAAACCACTTGCTGATCTTCTTATCCTTTGTGATCCTGAGCACGCACCCGGACATATCATCCTGCGCAAAATTGGGGCACGATAAGATCAGGTCCCCGTTTTTATCAATTTCCATACCATCCGGCGTACAAACACAGCCTTCCGGAAGAAGTGTAAACAATCTCGAAGTCTGCATACTTATTTTCCTCTCTCCTTCTCAAACTCATCACAGATCTTTATGCTGCTGCTGGTTCCGATCCTCTCGGCGCCTGCCATCAGCATGCTTCGGCATGTCTCCCAGTCACGGATACCGCCCGCCGCTTTTACTTTCACCGCATCCCCCACAGTTTCCTTCATCAGCCGCACATCCTCCGCGTCCGCCCCGGAAGTACCGAATCCCGTACTTGTTTTAATAAAATCAGGCTTTACCCCCTTTGCGATCTTCGCTGCTCTTACGATCTCCTCTTTTGTCAGATAGCAGTTCTCGAAGATCACTTTGCTGAGGACATGATGTTCATGGCATACTTTTACGATGGCTTCCATCTCCCTTCTGATATAATCATCATGCCCCATCTTCAGTTCCCCGATATTGATCACATAGTCGATCTCATCCGCACC
>Ga0137308_100760_pt1 | contig 44083 bp, 35 predicted proteins | sample Inofrocosms_June_FD_97181 | JGI IMG/M metagenome (GOLD analysis project Ga0137308, IMG submission 97181) | Mouse cecal microbial communities from Vienna, Austria - N-Acetylneuraminic and N-Acetylglucosamine D2O microcosms_June | ecosystem: Host-associated > Mammals > Digestive system > Large...
GCTTGCCAGGAAGAACCTGTACGTGGTGCCGAACCATCTGACGGAGCAATGGGGAAGCGACTTTTTACGCCTGTATCCTGGGGCCAACGTGCTGGTGGCTACCAGGAGGGATTTTGAGCCCGCAAACCGGAAGAAGTTCTGTTCCCGCATATCCATGGGGGAGTACGATGCAGTCATTATCGGCCATACACAGTTTGAAAAGATACCCCTTTCCATAGAGAGGCAGAAGGCATACATAAACCGGCAGATCGGGGATATCGTAAGGGCAATCGAGGCTATGGCAGAGGAAGAGGGAGGCCGTTACACGGTCAAGCAGCTGGAAAAAACGAAGAAATCCCTGGAGGAGCGGCTGGACAAATTAAACAGCCAGGAGAGGAAAGATGACGTGGTGACCTTTGAACAGCTAGGGGTGGACAGGCTTTTTGTGGATGAGAGTCATTTTTACAAGAATATGTTCCTTTATACAAAAATGAGGAACGTGGCGGGGATATCCCAGACGGACGCACAGAAGAGTTCCGACATGTTCATGAAGTGCCAGTACATGGACGAACTAACGGCGGGAAGGGGGATCACGTTCGCTACCGGAACACCCATATCCAACAGCGCAGTGGAGCTTTACACCATTATGCGTTACCTCCAGTATGACACCCTGCAGGAGATGGGCCTGGGGAATTTTGATGCCTGGGCGGCAGCTTTCGGGGAGACGGTGACATCGGTTGAGCTTTCCCCAGAAGGGACAGGGTACCGGGCAAAGGTGCGGTTCGCACGCTTTTTTAACCTGCCGGAATTAATCTCCATCTTTAAGGAGAGCGCAGATGTCCAGACTGCGGACATGCTGGATTTGCCGGTGCCGGAGGCGGAATATATTAATGAAGTCCTAAAGCCTACCGAGGAGCAAAAGGAGATGGTTGCGTCCTTCGGGGAACGGGCGGAGGTTGTCCGAAAGGGGGAAGTGGATCCTTCGGTGGACAACATGCTTGCCATTACCAATGACGGGAGGAAATGCGCCCTGGACCAGCGGCTGTTAAATGACATGCTGCCGGACGCAGAGGAGAGCAAGGTGAACCGGTGCGTGAGAAATGCCTTCGATATCTGGAAGGAAACAAGTCAGGACCGCTCCACCCAGCTGATTTTCTGCGACTTATCAACCCCCAAAAATGACGGAAGGTTCAATATTTATGACGACATAAGGGAGAAGCTGGTGAAAAAAGGAATCCCAAGGGAGGAGATAGCTTTCATTCATGAGGCCGGGACGGAGGCGAAGAAGGCGGAGATGTTTGCGAAGGTGCGTGCCGGCCAGGTGCGCCTCCTCTTAGGCTCCACGCCGAAGCTGGGGGCGGGGACCAATATCCAGGACAGGCTCATCGCCCTCCATCATTTGGACTGCCCCTGGAAGCCCTCGGATCTGGAACAGCAGGAGGGCCGCATTTTAAGGCAGGGAAACCGGAACAAAAGGGTGAAGATATTTCGGTATGTAACCGAAAATACGTTCGACTGCTACAATTGGCAGATTTTGGAGAACAAGCAGAAATTTATTAGCCAGATCATGACCAGCAAATCCCCGGTACGTGCCTGTGAGGATGTGGATGATGCGGCGCTGAGTTATGCGGAAATCAAGGCCCTGGCTACCGGGAATATTTTCATAAAAGAGAAGATGGATTTGGATATCCAGGCCAGCAGGCTGAAGCTGTTAAAGGCAAACCATACCAGCCAGAAATACCGCCTGGAGACGGATATTGCCCGGAAGTACCCGGTGGAAATCCAGGCGGTGAAACGGCGGATCAGCGCACTAAAAGGGGACTGGGAGGCAGCGGCCCGGATCCTTGGGGAGAAGGACACATTCGCCATGACGGTAGACGGGGTCCTTTATACGGAGAGAAAAGAAGCGGGGCTGGCTCTTCTGGCTGCGTGTGCGGGCATAGGGGCTTCACGGGTCCCGGTACAGGTTGGGACTTTCCAGGGCTTCCGTCTGTCGGTCAGCTTCGACAGCTTTAACCGTCAGTACCTGATGACCATCGGCCGGGAATGGAACTACAGGATGGAGATGGGGAAGGATTCCCTGGGGAATTTAAAATGTCTCCAGAACCTGTTAGCCGGGATTGAAGGGGAGATACCCAAAGCGGAGCGGAAATTGGAGAGTTTGAACCGGCAGCTGGCAGCGGCCCGGGAGGAAGTGGAGAAACCTTTCCCGAAGGAGGAGGAACTGGCAGGAATGCTTAAGCGTCTGGCGGAATTAAATACCATGCTGAACATGGACCAGAGGGAGGAAACGGGAGCTTCCGACGAGAGGGAAGAGGAGGCGGAAGAATCGGACAGGGAGGATGCGGCAGCGGATAAGAGGCCGGAAACCGTAAGGAAAGAGGAACCCTGGACCCTGGAGAAAATAAAAGAGATGAAAAAACAGAGGCAGGGCGGCACGGAGGCCGTCCGGCATTCCGGAAAGCATAGGGAAAACGGCGGCATGGGGAGAGGCTAAGGCGGCATAGCCGGGCAGAAAATTTTAAAAGAGCAGAGTTTCTAAAAAAGGAGGATATGGCATGAAAGGGAAAAAAAGACAGAAAACAGCAGAATTTATAGAGAGAAACCGGCAGGATATGGAAGGAACGGAGGGTTCCGCCAGAAGCATGGCGGAGAAAAATATCAGAAATAAGAATGGGGATGGGAAGAACGATAAGTGGGAGATTAATAACCCATCCACATGGACGGATTCCAATATTGACCAGGTTGCGGCGGTAGTCAAACGCAATCCTTCAGCAGACTATGCCACAGCCTTTTGGAATACCTACGCCGGCCCCTTTGGCACGATCCCTGCTAACCTGCCACTGAGGTCTTTGATTATCCGGGCCAAAAGGCCCCATTCCGCCTATACCCGGATTCCGGATGAGGAATACATAGGCGATGTAACGGCTTTGATGTGGGACAGAAGGCTTGAGGACTGGAAACCGGGGAAGGAGAGCCTGGGGCATTACATCGGGTGCCGCTGCAGGCCCAATGCGGAGTATGGCCGTTCCATCATCCGGGCCCACGGAAGCCGGGTTTATGCATTCGTAAAGGATAGCGGGGACGGCTTCCCTGACATCCGCCCCCTGGATTCAGGCGGTGGCTGCGGAGGCCAGGGATATGTAAAAAAATATGTGAACCTGCCGGTTCTGTCCGCAGACACCATAATATCGGAGGACGGCGGGAGACCCTGCAGTTTTTTGGAATATTACTCCGTGCCGGATAACTGTCCGGAAAGGATCGAGGCGGAATCCACCCGCCTGTGGCTGATGAAAACCTGTAATGTCACGGAGTATGAAATGCGCATATGCGAGGCCGTGGCCGGTTATGGAAAGTGCCTGGATGCGTGGATTGTGGAGGAGATAAATGCAAAGATTGTCGTCCCATCCGGTGGGTCTCCTATGACCCAGGAGGAACTCTATAAATTTAATTTCCGCATCCATAAGCGTGCGAAACATCATTATAAAAGGGCTATGTCCGGCCTGCGTTAGCCCTGTCGGGGGAGGGAGATCCAGGGTTCCTTCCCCTGTTTTTCTGTAGCCAGGCCTTTTCTTTTTCCAGTTCTTTTCTTATCTCGTGGTCAAAGAACCCGTCTGATTTCAGCCTTGCCAGAAGATAATGGATCTGCGCCGGGCCGAAGGCGGAGACTTTTTCCAGACCGGGGTAAACGGCCAGGAGATCGTGGAGGAAACGGTACTCTTCCGGGTGGGGAATCTCCATGGAAGCCAGGCCTTTTTCGGAGATTTCGGGGAGGGCCTCAAGTCTTTTCTTCATGGCGTCAAGCCAGTCATAGCGGGAGTAGCCATCCCGGATTCCCTCGATGGAGCGGTTTAAATTGTCCGCACTGCCAGAGTACAGGGGGCCGTAGACGAATACGGCTTTTTGGAACCGGCTAATATCTCGTTTGAGTTTGAACAATTCTTTTATTTCCAAGTTGATATTGCTGCTGTCCGTTTTCAGGGAATCCAGTTCCTTGGCTTTGTCGGAAACTTCTTTTAAGAACATATCCATAGAGTTTTTGTCGATTATGCCATAGGAAGCCAAGGTGTCGGCGGCGGCTTTAAATGCCAGGATTTTCTCTTTGATTCCGCTGTTGTAATCTTTTAGGTCAATAGGGATACGCCTCTGCCTGGGAGCGGAACTGGAATCCCTGAACCCTGCTTTTACATCATAGGTATTCCGTTTAGGACGGCCCCATGCCAGCCCGTCAGGAAGGCTATCCCTGTGTCCCACACGGATGGCATGGAGAATCCGTCTGGCTTCCTGCTCCGTCAGGGTATTGAATTTCCTTGTGAGGATGTAACCGGAGTCGTGGACAGCCTTGAATAAGTCAGAGCGTGTCTTTGGCGTCATAGGATTTAGGCGGGCTTTGTTTTCCAGGATAAGGGAGGGTTCAGGGATAAACACGATATCATCGGGGCAAAGGCCGTTTGCCTTGATATCCGGCAGCAATTTTCGGTATTTCTCAATAAGCTGTTTTAGTTCCCCGGCACGTTCCAGGTAATCTTCCAGATTGGAAATGTCACTGCGGTAAGGGGCGTTCCTGGCGTGGAGTTCCCGGAGCTTCATATCCAGGACTTCTGGGCTTGTGACGGAATACCGGTCCGCAGTGGAGATGGCTTCATCAAGGAGGGCCAGCTTTTTTTCGGCCTTCATAAACATAAGGTTATCCGGTGCGGCTTTCTCAAGAGAATCCCCATAATATTCGTCCATGGACTGCTTGACGGATTCCCGGAGCAGCAAAAGGAGCCTGATAAGGAAGCTCCTGCGCCTTCCATACCGGTCATAGAGAGGAATGAAAACAGGCGGATAGATACGCCTTTTCTCCAGCCTTTTTCTCATCCCCGATACTTCGTCCGCAATCCTTTGGCGCTCCCTGTCCCGGTTTCGTTTTTCCAGGGCATAAAGAATCCCTTCCCTGGTATACGGGTATCCAAGGCGGCTGTCACGAATCCGGATTCCATCCTTTTTAAAGGTAACGCTCCTGGGGTTTTTTTGGATTTCGTATCCCGCCTGCTCCATGAAAGTTAAGGTTTCCTCATAAGAAGATGAAACGGCAATGGCTTGTTCCAGATGGGTGATGATATCCTGTTTCCAGCTCTGCCCTTCTTCTGTGGAGAGAACTTCTTTCCAACTTCGGTATGGCTGCTTCCATTCGTCATTGACAAAGACGGGGAGGCCGTATTCCAGGTTGATCTCATTGGCTATGTCACGGAAATGATGGTAAACGTGGTAGCTGTCTTTAAACTTGTGCCTGCCATCCAGGGCATAGGCATTGACCAGGATATGGTTGTGGAAGTTGCCGGTATTTAAGTGGGTGGCAATGACGGCCTGGAATTCATCGCCGCACAGCCGCCTGGCAAATTCCTGGCCCATTTGGTGGATAAGGATTGGGTCGGTATCCGTACCTTTATAGCTTAAAATGATATGGAAGGCCTGGTTCGGTATCTGCCCAGGGGCCAGTTTTTCTTTCTTGTGGGAGTGGTACAGTTTTTCAATCAGGGAGAACTCCCGGACGGCGGTATCCGGGCCGCAGTTGTGGCCGGATACGAGGGGCCTGCCTGTGGAGGGATTTTTAGTTTTGGGGTCATTTTGAATGTAATGAAGCGTGTTTTCCATGTGGAAAATTTCCCGTTCCCTTTCGTTGATAGGGGCCATGGTCTTATCCGGGTCATTGATATAGTGGGAGCAGTTTTTGACTCCCTGGGAACCATTTTTTATCTTCAGATATTTCCCGTATACGGTGCCGTTTGCGTGTTTGGGCATTTTGAAACCTCCTGGTATTTGACGGGATTGACAGGCTTTCTATACTGTACTGGCAGAATTTCGGTATCAGGGGATTAAATCCTTTCGGATTCTGTCTAAGCGGTCGGAAATATTCGCCAGATGTCCGATGAGTTCGGTGCGGAAAAGCCGGAAGGAATCCTTAGATTCCTGGGGTGCATGTTCATAATGGGAAGCAAAATAGAAGCCATTGGTTTCAGCCAGAAGCCGTGCCAGTATTTCATTGGCCTGGCGGAGTTCTAAGAAAAGTTCTTTTCTGGTTTTGTCTGTGGAAGGAGTTTCTGAAAGGCTTGGATTTTGTCCTAAATATTCCTGTACAATGCTGTTTAGCATCTGGTTTTTGCTGATACCATATGCATGTGCATACTTTTCTAAAAGGGCATTGGCAGCCTCGTCACAACGGAAACAAATCTGCATGGAAAACCTCCTTTGAAAATGCCAGTGGCTGCGGGGAGCAGGATAGCCCGAAGGGCAGGTACGGCACAGCTGTCCAGACGGGTTCGGGTGTCCCGAGGAAAGACGGAGTGATAGCATTTTTATCACGTAGTCATTACTGGCTAATTGTGGGTATATGCAGATATGGGAGTTATTCCAGGTTTTAAGAAATAAAAAAGGTTGCAGAGATTAATTGCTTCTGACGAAATAGTAAAATATCAAAATGATTAAAGTGATATAAGGATAGAATTGAAAATAGGAATTCATAACAAGGCATATAGCTTTGTTCGCACTATTGTTGGAGTATATTACATTTCTGCTCCTCAAATGTTGGGGAATAAATCGGAGTCATGAACAAGTGATACCTGTTGAACTGAGGAAAAAAGAAGTAAATTGTCCTGAAAATTAATGGAGTTTCCGTGGAAATCTATTATTCTATGTGATATAGTAGACTATGAAAATGTAAGTGTGTCTGAAGACAGAGGATTTTCTGCTGCCCAATTAATGTTGAGGTGATATTATGACTGATACACAACAAAAAACAGTTGCAAGAAAATTTGCAGCTGACTGGAAAGATAAAGGCTATGAAAAGGGGCAGAGCCAAACATTTTGGCTGACGCTGCTCTCCGATGTATTGGGTGTTGAAGATGTGGGTAACTTTATTACCTTTGAGGAACAGGTGAAGTTAGATCATACCAGCTTTATTGATGGTATTATACCCTCTACTCATGTACTGATTGAGCAAAAGAGTGTAGACAAGAATTTAAAAGCGGCCATTAAGCAATCGGATGGAACTCTTCTTTCTCCATTTCAGCAGGCAAAACGATATGCCTCTGAGTTACCTTATTCACAGCGTCCACGATGGATTGTAATTTGTAATTTTGCTGAGTTCCATGTGTATGATATGGAGCGACCTGGCGGAGATCCAGAAGTTATTTTCCTTAAAGATTTGGAGAAGGAATATTACCGTCTGAAGTTCTTGGTGGATACCGGTAGCGAACATATCAAAAAAGAAATGGAAGTCTCTTTGCAAGCCGGTGAGCTGGTAGGGGTACTTTATGATGCACTCTTAAAGCAATACAAAGACCCTAGTGCTCAATCAACACTTCAAAGTTTGAACAAACTCTGTGTTCGGCTGGTATTTTGTCTTTATGCAGAGGATGCTGGCATTTTTGGAAACAAAAGTATGTTCCACGATTATTTATGGGACATTCCTGTTAGTGGCATTCGTAAGGCACTGGTGGAACTGTTCAAAATTTTAGACCAAAAACCAGAACAAAGGGATAAATATCTTGAGGACGATAATCCGGCATTGGCTTCGTTTCCTTATGTTAATGGCGGTTTGTTTAGTGATGAGGACATTGAAATTCCCCCATTTACCAAAGAACTAAAAATGCTTCTTCTTGAAAATGCCAGTGAGGATTTTAACTGGAGTGATATCAGTCCTACAATTTTTGGTGCAGTTTTTGAGAGTACGTTGAACCCGGAAACTCGGCGTAGCGGAGGAATGCACTATACGTCTATTGAGAACATTCACAAATTAATCGATCCGCTGTTTTTAGATGGATTAAAAGATGAACTTGCGGAGATCAAAATAATCACAGTAGACCGAACCCGCAAGACCAGGTTGGAAGCATTTCAAAAGAAGCTGGCAAATTTGAAATTTCTTGATCCAGCCTGTGGATCGGGGAACTTTTTGACTGAGACATACATCTCCCTCAGACGACTGGAGAATGAAATGCTCTCCTTACTCCATCAGGGACAGATTATGTTGAATGTAGGAAATCCTATTAAAGTATCTATTGGTCAATTCTATGGTATTGAAATTAATGATTTTGCAGTAACTGTTGCAAAGACTGCTTTGTGGATTGCAGAAAGCCAGATGATGAAGGAAACTGAGGATGTAGTACATATGTCTCTGGATTTTCTGCCATTGAAATCCTACGCTAATATTACTGAAGGGAACGCTTTGCAGGTGGATTGGGCAAGTGTGGTACCCAAACATGAACTGAATTACATTATGGGAAATCCTCCGTTTGTAGGCTATTCTCTGCAAAGTAAGGAGCAAAAGGCGGATATTCTTTCTGTTTATGTGGATGAGAAGGGCAAGCCTTACAAAACAGCGGGGAAAATTGACTATGTTTCTGGTTGGTATTTCAAGGCAGCACAGTTAATGCAGGATACGATTATTCGGACAGCTTTTGTATCAACCAATTCTATTACTCAGGGTGAGCAGGTGGCAGGTGTCTGGAAACCGCTCTATAACCGTTTTGGTATTCACATCGATTTTGCCTATCGGACTTTTCGTTGGGATAGTGAAGCCAGCATCAAGGCCCATGTTCATTGTGTGATTGTTGGTTTTAGCGTTGCACCCAACACTGTGCCTAAACGCATTTATACAACAGAGCGCTATCAGATAACAGGAAATATCAACGCTTATTTGGTAGACGCCGATACCGTATTCATTGAAGCAAGAAACAGACCAATTTCAGATGTTCCAGTTTTGCAAAACGGCGGTAAACCGACAGAAGGTGGATTTCTCATTTTGACCGAGGAGGAAAAAGAAGATTTGCTGAAAGCAGAACCGCAGGCTGTACAGTTCATCCGACCCTATATGATGGGCAAAGATTTCATTATGCGCAAGCCACGATACTGTCTTTGGATGGTGGGAGCCAATCCCGCCACAATTAATCAATGCAAGGCTGTAAAACATCGTATTGAGGAAGTTCGGAAGTATCGTTTAGCTAGTCCAAAGGAGGCAACAAAAAGGAAAGCGGAAACGCCAATGCTTTTTGATGAAGTGCGGGAGTGCACGACAGATTATGTTGCTATCCCAAAAGTTTCTTCAGAGAATCGCCGTTATATTCCAATGGATTACCTTTCGGCTAAGATAATTCCTGGCGATAAACTGTTTATGATGCAAGGTGCATCGTATTATTCTTTTGGTATTTTAATGTCAAATGTCCACATGGCCTGGATGAGAGCGGTATGTGGACGATTGAAAAGTGACTACAGTTATTCCAACACGATTGTTTACAACAACTTCCCTTGGCCTATGTCTACCGATGCCCAGAAGAGCAAGATTGAACAGACAGCAAGAGCCATCCTAGATGCCCGCGCACTCTATCCGGACAGCAGTCTTGCCGATCTGTATGATGAGTTGACTATGCCGCCGGAGCTGCGCAAGGCACACCAGAACAATGACAGAGCTGTAATGCAGGCTTATGGATTTTCGGTTAAGGACATGACTGAAAGCAAGTGTGTGGCAGAATTAATGAAAATGTACCAAAATCTAACGGAGGGAACAAATGCCTAATGATTTTACGATGGAACTTATAAATGGTTCTCTCCAGCAACAGCTGGAAGAGTTTAAGGCAGATGGATTATCTGATTCCGAAATATTGAACAAAATATCTGAACTTAACTTTGAGGACATACTCATAAAAGTTAGTGATGTAATGGCCTCTGATACGGTTGATATTATGGAAAACACGATGTATGAGAAGGTTTTAGAGGAACGCACAAAGACTGCTCAATTCATTGCCCATAATGAACAAATCTGGGGAAAGGGGTTTGTTGCTTCAGAAGCCATGTACATTGTCTCGCTGGAGTTAGCGCAAGCCTATACTAATTATATAGCGAAGCTTCCCAAAGAGGACGTTGCTGATAAACAGTTTCGATATGTGGCATTACGTGCAATTCATGGCCGTGCTTGTCAACAGTTTTTAGAGATACTCCATTTATTGAAGAACGGATTTGCAGATGGTGCTTATGCCCGTTGGCGGTCGTTGTATGAATTGAGTATTATTGCCGAATTTATTAGCCAAAATGGCGAAGACGTAGCAAAGTCATACTGTGAAGCTGCAAATACAGATGATGACTATCATGATTGGGCAAAAGTAGTCCCATTTTTTGCGAACAACCGACATGTGTCTTTTGATAATATCAAGAAAAAATGCACAGTCGAAGATGATGTATGGAGGGGACAATATAAACTTTCAAACAAGGTCGTTCATGCATCGCCTCAAGGAACATTTGGACGATTGGCGAATGGCCCTGGTATTGAGGGGCTGATATCTGCCGGGCATAGCGACTATGGACTTGCTATGCCGGCTATCAATTCAGCTATTTCACTTTCTATAATTTCGGCGTGTTTTTTTAAAATGATACCATGCGGAGATGGAATTGTTTACATTAAGACAATACAGAAGTGGATGAATGTTATTTGCAGATATTACACGGATATTGAAGCGTCTTGCTTTGAAAGTGTTGGTAATAGCGAAGAAAATTCTACAGGTTCTGGTTAAGAAGTACAAAAATGGGGCAAACAACTTTGAGTCTATTTTTAATATAATTTCAGTATTGTGGTATATGTTATCGTTTGGGTTCCGATGTACATCCAACCTCAGCGATGGGATTGTATAGGAACCCTATTAAATAAAAAGCTGACTTCTGGAGATAGCGCTAGATGAAGGTTTCTAGTTTTTGTGGAATACATGGCATTTTTATGTAAAGTTCGTGTTTCAGGTATTATTCAATATCTTTCAATTTATTTTTATCCATTCCAGAATCAAGATTTTCAAACAATAAACAAGAAGTCATCTATATGAAGGAAGTGAAGACTTAATTTTCCATGATAAACTTTGCTGTCAATTCCATTAGCCTAGATAAATGTTCACTTATTTTATCAGATTCTTCTTTCAATTCTTCAAAGGTTTTGACATTTACTTGATGCAAAATATGGGTTTCTTTTCCAACTTTAATAATTTCATTTAGAAGTTCTTCTAAGAAATCATATTGATGTCCCTGGAGAGATAAAATTTTTATTTGTAATATATTTTCTAATTTTGACACTTCGTTTAGCTCGTAAACTGCTTCATAATTCCATTGATTTTCTCCAGTTTCGTGAAATCTTAATAAATTACAATTACTTTTATTTATTTGTGCTGCAAACTCGGCAGTCAATTCCATTATGTTTGATAGAAATTCATGCTTGCGATCCTCTTTTCGTACTGTTTTTTCATTTTCAATAGTCTGTTGCATTACAAAGATAGCTACAAAAGCTCCTATAACAGAACCCAAATATCCTCCCCAAAAACCCGCCCAGTCATTATTTCCACCAATTGGGAGTAGTGGTATATATGATAGAAGATATACTATTGTTGGAATAAGAATTAAAAATATTGCTCCATAAAGGCATATTGACTTTATATTTGATTTTATCCATTTTTTCATAGTTATAGTTCTCCATGGTGCTGTAGATTACGCACAAATGCAATCTAAGGTGTTTACCTTTAGAATATTGATTTGTTAATATCTAAATTATACATCACAATAAACAACCATACAATCTTTATTTTTCCAGTAAAGTTCTCATTTCTTAAAACGATTCTTTTTATCCATATCAATATAAAATGCAGGAGGAGGAGAACTATGGATGACAGGACGCTGGTAAACACTGGTATGGCCTACTCTGAAAAAACGATGGAAGCAGCGGATGACGTGATCCAGGCGCTGATTATTGCGCTGTCCGGAAAATCCACTGCGGAGCAGAACCATGTACTGGAGACTTTTGCAAAGCATGTCCAGGGCAGAGGGGAATGTTATGCAGCACAGTTTGATTCAGAAAAATTAAAAGCGTTTCAAAAGGCGGCAGAAGAAAACGGCCTGGCTTATTATGCGGTAGCTGACATGCTCAAGGGTAAAGTCTCTGCGATTATCAAGGACTGCGATATACCGCTGTTTGAACGGACTGTGGAGCGGATGGCGAAACAAGGGAATCCATTATATAAAGACCCACAGCTGTATGTGGCAGAGTTCCTTGATAAGTATGAGGGGAGGAACATTGTTTTTGGCCGGATTGATTCATTGGAAAAGGTAAAGGCAGCTAAAAGAGCGGCAGTTGACAGTGAGATTGAGTTTGCTGTCGGGAGACAGCAGGACAACAGCTATATTGTCATGTATCTGAGGGAGAACCATAAAGCATTGGCAGAAATGGGGATTGTGGATGGGACAAATTCCCCGTCAGCCTTATTGGGAAGTGTGGATGTCCAGGAGGTAAAACGTGTGGTGGAACAGGAACGGAAGAGGAAGGGCATAGAAAAAGAAAAGCAGAAAGAGAAACGGTATGAAAGATAAAACAATGTTTGGAATGTTTTCAGTGTTCAATATTCGGAGAGATTTATGGCAGGAGGAGAGGCGGCATGGCTAAGATCGTAAAAACAGGTACACAGGAGCAGGCATTAAGGGCTATTAACAGTAACTTAAGAACTCTGTCTGGTATAAACAGTCTGTTAAATTCAAAAGTAGAAGAATCCTATGCAATCAGTATAACAGCAGGAAAGCAGAGGACATTTGTAGCGATAGAAAAATCTTTTGGAGACGGGATATTACAGGATATCCGCAGGAAACTGGTAAAAGAAATCAAGGTTCTGGCTAAGAAGAATGTCATCATACTGGATGGAAATGACATGAAAACGCTGGATAATCAGTATTCGGATGAAGAAAGTTTAGGATTGGAAGTACAGAATCAGGAGATTTCCGGTAACAGTTTAGCAGGGAATCAGGAGACGCATGATGGCAGCCGGTAAGAGAAAAGGCAGGAAGAAGAGGGAAGGCACCACAGGGAAATTAACGGGGCTGGCCGTGGCGGCATTGCTTATCATTTTCTTCTGCGGCCACTTGTCAGCGGTTATTGAAGCGGGGGCAGGAATGGATACATGGCCGGAGCTGCTCCTGGAGCATATAAAGATGACACCCATGGATTTCTTTCATGTAAATGGGTATGTGGCCTATTTTGCTGTCTGTATCTATATCCTCTTATTTTTTATGTCCTTTTCAAAACCCAAACTGCCGGAAGCAGAAATGAAGGGGATGGAGCATGGTTCTAATGATTTCCAGACAGAGGAAGAGAGAGTCCGGTTCCTTGCTGATAATACATCCCCGATCTATTCCCTGGATTTGCATGAGTTTAAAGGAGAAGGGAAGACATAATGAAGAAAAAGAAAAACTCCAAAAAGCTGCAGGGAAAAACTGGGAGGGAGAGCAACCTGCTCTTAAGCCAGAACGTAAAAGTCAGTTACAACACATGGCTGTCCAAGCTGGGTTCCCTCAACTGCCTGGTAATCGGAGGAACCGGCGAGGGGAAGTCTAGGGGATTCGTGAAGCCAAATGTATATTCCCTTCCGGTTGACCCCAGGGACGGGAAACCGGTCAGTTTCGTCTTTACTGATCCGAAAGGGGAACTGTGCAATGAGACTGCAGGGTTCCTGGAGGCTAACGGATATGAGATACGGGTGCTGAATATCAATGAGCAGCATTTTTCTGACTGTTATAATCCGTTCCGTTATATCAGGAGTGCAGACTCCCTGCTCATCATGGTGGATTCCGTGGTGGAAAATGCCAACGGCGGGAAAACTCCAACAGACCCCCACTGGAGCAACAGCGCCAAATCCCTGTTAAATTCCATTTGCTATGGGGTTTACTATGAATTTGCGTTTAAGGATCAGAACTTTACCACGGTTTCAGAACTTTTAAATATGTGCGGGTTTTCAGAGGGCGATGAGGGCTACCAGTCCGATTATGATATCTGGCTGGAGCATTTGGCGGAGACTTCCAGGATGGGGGAGGAGCACCCGGCGGTGGTGTGGCGGAGGAAGGTGTCGGCAACCGGCAAGGAAATGAGTTCTATCATCTCTACGGCACAGACCGCAGTCCGCCTTTTCGCTTCTAAGGACGTTCAAAGGCTGACAAATGTGGATACCTTAGCAATGGATACCATCGGGGACAGGCCAACGGCGTTTTATATCATCATCCCCACAACTAACAGCACTCATAATTTTTTGATTTCGCTGCTTTACACCCAATTATTTGAGAGCCTGTATTACCGGGCGCAGAACGTGTTTGACGGGAGCCTGCCACACCATGTGACTTTTTTCCAAGACGAGTATGCCAATGTGGGCAAGATTCCTGACTTTGACAAGAAGATTTCCACTTTCCGTTCCGTGAATCTTTCCACTTGTATGATTGTGCAGTCGCCGAACCAGATTGAAACCCTTTACGACAAGGCGGCTGCGGATATCATGGACAACGTCCACCAGACGGTATTTATCGGGAGCGGCGGGCAGGGGGAGAAATCGGCGACCAAGTGGATGAGCAGTGCCCTGGGGATGAAGACGATCCAGGCGGAGCAGACCTCCGTACATAAATCCAAGACGGTTGACCTGTTTGGGATTGACGGCTCCACGGTGGAGCATTCTTACAGCGCTACCCAGCGCCAGCTGATGACCCAGGATGAGCTTTACCGTCTGCCGCCGGACCGGTGCATTGTAATGATTAAGGGGCAGAAGCCATTTCTGGATTACAAAATCAACCCGGATACCTGCCTGAATTTTGGTTCGGACTTGTTTACGGTCCAGGGGAAGCATGGGAGGAAACTGAAGCCGGAATATCTATATCCTATCAATGACAAAGACCCGGAGCACCCGGCAAGGAAACGGACGGCGGATTCCTACCGCAAAGGGGTGGAACAGTCCGTGGAGGTTGATGAGGAACAGAAGGAACGGTGGAAAAGGGATATGGAGGAGGATGAAAAATATGACCCAGTACCGAAAGAGCCGGTGGAGCCGGAAATAAAGCCGGTACAGGAAGTGCTGCATCCGGAGGAGATGGAGAATTATGAACCTACCGGCTGTTATGATGGGAGAAGGGCGACCGTGGAGGAGTTGTTTGACGGGGAGGAAAGCGTTTGAAAAGCATTGTGGGATTTCCTAAAAGGAAATATTTTTACCATAAAGAAGTATCAGAGCACAGGCTTCCTATGTCTGAATGACGGGAAACGTGTGGAGCATATATCCCAAGGAAGGAGAGGAAACATTGAGAAGATTGAGAGTCAGAGCAGGGAAACATAGGGACATGGGCAAGGCGGGGAGAAAACTTGCCAGGAGGAGGAACCATAGGCTGGCAGTGGTTGTTACAGCCGTATCCATAGGCATGGCGTTCCCGGCCTATGCGGACGGGCTTACGGTGACGGATGCGGCGATTAAGACCATGCTTAACAGCACCATTGACGTGGTATTCCTGATTTTCAGCGTAGGCATTGCGGTCATGGGGGCATTTCAGCTGATCCCGGCCATCATCCATTTTATCCAGGCGAGTAACAGCCAGAACGGGGAGCAGAGGAAGGAGGCGGGGTCCGGGATCGGTACAAGTATCATGATCCTGCTTTTGGCGGGGCTGGTATTTATGCTTAAGACGCCCCTTAAGGGCCTGGTGGGGCTTGGCGGATGAAGAAACAGGGGCAGCAGACGGGGAAGGGATGGGAGTCCCTTTCCTTTTTTAAGGAAGGAGGGATTGGGTGTTTGGGGTAAAAACTGGAGAAGAGGGAAGAAATCCGGCAAAACTTTTGGTGCCGCTTCTGTTTATTTTACTGATGTTGGCAAAGCCTTTGTGTGTACATGGGGCGGATTTGGATCCAGCAGGTACGGGGGTGGAATTATCCGGCGGGGCGGATGGGTCTGTGGACGGTGAGAGAACGGAAGAGTACACTGGCAACGGGTTCCTGGACGCCATGCTGGATACGGTGTTTGGGATGGATGAGGAGGAAGACGGTTCCGGGTTCTCCGTGTATGAAATGCTGGAGGAGTCCATTGGCGTTGTGAATGAAGCCTTTGAAACCATGACGGATACCTCCGGGGATATCGGGGCCTTCTATTACATGCTGAAAGCGGTGGCCCTTACGATTATGTCCATGTATTTTATCATGGGCCTTGCCAGTAAAGACTTTTCCCAGCAGTTCGGCAGGCCTACGGTGGAAATGCTGGCAAAGCCCTTTGCAAAATTCATCATCTGTATGTTCCTTCTGGCCTGCTCGGAGTGGCTGATGAAGTTTTTCCTTTACCTGTCTCAGTGGTGCTTTAACCGGGCTCCCAGGGACAACTCCATGGCAGGGGTGCTGGGGGAGTCCCTGGGCGATTATAAGGCACTGGTTTATGATGCGGTAGGGTATGTACGGGCGTCTGATAAGAGCGGTCTGGGAATCGTGGATACCTTTAAGAACATTGTGCCGTTTATCTCGGTTTTTGTGGCATTTATGCTGCCATGGCTGATTTCTTTGGCGGCAGGCCTGGTTTCTGTCTGGGTGGTGTATTCCAGGACGGCCCAGATTATCGTTATGGCCCTGGGGGCTCCCCTTGCTATGTCGGACTTGTATGGGGAACATCCCCTAAGGGATACCAGGGCGTTCCAGTATATTAAGGAATTTGCCGGGCTGTGTTTCCAGTCCGTGGTGATAGCGGCGGTATTTATTGCGCTGAACATGATTATGGCAATCTTCTTGGAGCATTTTACGGAGCAGGTGACGGCTGGGGGAAACGGTATCGGGAACCTGATGGCCATGGGATTAAAGATAGCCGTATTCAAGCTGGTTCAGGTGGGGCTCATCGTAGGCTCCGGAAACCGGGCGAAGAAGATGATGGCAGCTGCATAAAGGAGGGAGAAAGCGGATGCGGAGCATTTCTAACAATGTCTTCTGCGGGTATGCCAACAGACAGATAAGTAAGGGGCAAAGCATATTAGACGAGGAGGAGTGGCATGTATCATGAGGAAGAGAGGATAACGCCTTATGACGGGGCGGTGGAGATACCGAAAGAAATCCAGGCAATCCGTGATCCCATTATCTTCAATCTGACAAAGAGGGAGCTTCTTTTTGTGACCATCGGGATTTTATTGGCGGCATCATCCCTGTGGGTTCTGTTTAGAGTTGTTGGGGTGAGAAGTACGGGATTTGTGATCGTCCCGGTTATGGTCGGAGGCCCCTTCGGGCTGTTTGCATTTATCCGGCCCATGGGGCTGAACCTGGAGGACTGGCTTACCATATGGATGAGCAATAACTTAAAGTCAGCGCCGGTAAGGAAGCTGTTTGCGCAGAATGAGTATGAGAAGGCTTTGGAGATTCTGGAAAATCATGAGAGAAAGCAGGGGAAGGACAGGCGTGGAAAGTCAAGAAAGAAACCAAAGCAGAAGAAATCAAGCTATCAGATCAGAATGTAAAGGAGCAGGGAATGACCGGAGGAAGGAAAAAGAAGATGCCGAAATCAAAAGGGCGCAGAGTGGAACATGGGTTTGTGACCTATGGAGGGCACATACCGGAACTGGATATGCTTATCAGTGAGGATGGATATTATTTCAAGATGTATCTGGGTGGGGATAGGGAAGGAGGGGAAACCGATCCGGGCACGGTTTTGGAAGGACATGAAGAGCCGGTATTTATGCGTGCGGGGTTTAAGCTCCAGTTGATTGCAAGGAAAAGCCGGAGTTACATCCTTATGGGGATAAAAGCGGACAGGCCGGAGGAAGCAGAGGAGAAGTTTAAGGAATTGGAAAGTCACTGTCCGTGGCGGGCGACAACTTGTGAGGAATGGTTCGGACTCATGGCGGAACGGTTATTGTTTGAGCCGTTTGCGGAGATACCGAAAGAAAATAGGGGAAGATGGAGGAAGAGGAAAGCGGCGAAAATAGATCTTATACAACCATATCAAGTAAAAAAGGGACAGAAGGAGATGGAACTTTCAGGGAGGACGGTTAAAACAATGCTTCTCATGGGGTATCCATCAAGGTTGTTCGAGGCGTTTGCCACGGAACTGCTGGGGATTGCGGAGAACCTGGCTTTGTCTGTTTACGCTGAAGAACTTGACCCGAAGAGGTGCTTGGATGGGGTGAATCTGTCAGGGGATATCCGTTCGGCAAGGAAAGCAGCCATGAAAGGTTTCTTGGAAGAAAACATAAAGAAGAAGGCACATATTTATAATGTCTGTGCTTTTGTGGCGATTGACGGCCTGCCGGGGGAAGTGGAAGAAACCTTCCGAGCGGTAAAACATTTCTGTGGAAAATATCTGATTTCCGTATCGGAACTGGACTATCAGCAGGCAGACGCATGGAGGTCGGCCCTTCCACTCATGAAGAACCGTATCCGCTATCACAGAGTACTGACGGGGGATAACCTGAAAGCGCTGCTGCCGTGGTCGGAACTGGAACGGTGCAAACGGACGGTTTGTTATGGGACAGACGTTATCAGCGGACAGGTATTTTATGACCGGAGGATTCACAGGGAAAATGGATTTATTTTGGCTGGTGATTCTGGATGGGCATTGGAGCAGGCGGTAAAAGAGATGGAGGCTTATAGGCTGGCTCCGATGCTGCAAAATGAAAGGGTATCCATCCTTGCGGATGAAAGCACGGATCTGACGGTTTTTGGACAGGGAAGGACAAGACAGATAGAAATAAGCTGTGAGGAAGCCCCACCATGGCTCCTGAAAGGTATGATAGCCCGCTGGGCGGTCGGTGGATTATCAACCAATGGCAGGACTATGAAAAAGCACATCGACATGGTGATAAAGGCGGCGGAAGGCCTGGGCGAGAGAAGCCGTGGCACGGCGGGAGAAAGAATAAGTGGGGAAGATAAAGACGGGGTAGTGGAGGCGTTCCTTTATCGGATGGGGGAACAGGAGCGGAGAGCATTGCTGCTTAAGCCTTTTACCTCGGTATACCGGGTACAGGTTATAGAAACCAGGTATGGGGAGGCTTACCAGATAATGGAAAAAGGAATCCAGGCAGAGATTGGTTATGCCCTGATGTTTTGGAAGCTCCATGGGATGGTATATTCCCTGAATTCCGAACTCCTGGCCTGGAACCTGATGCCTATGTACAGACTCCATGAGGATTCCATGTATACTTTTTTGACCAGGGACAACCGTACCCTCTATGAGAGTAAAAACTTTTCAGACTTGCTCCGGAATGCCCCATTTCTTCTGTTGGGAGAACATGACATTTTTGAAAAGTTAAGGCTTTCGGAAGCCGCAGGTCTTGATAAGGAGCAGAGAAACTGGATTTCCGAACCGGCAAAGGGGACAGTCCTTATGACGAAACTGGCCGCCTATCAGCTTGTGGAGGGACCTGGAAATCAGGAAAAATTGGAGAAAGGTAAGGTGATTGTCTGATGGATAAGAAGCTAAAGAAAGTGCTGAATTTAAAGCCCCATTTTAACATAGCGGATTCCATCCCGCTCCGGTCCATTTCCGATGACGGGATTACGGAGATCGCAGAAGGGCTGTATTCCAGGACTTACAAGGTTCAGGACATCAATTTCGGTATTGCACGGAGGGAAGAGCGGGGAGCCATTTCCGCCAAATGGGCCGGTGTTCTGAAATCCATTGACCCGTCTTATGACCTGCAGGTATGTATCTACAACCACAGCGTGGATATTGACTATCTGTCGGATATCGTGCTTTTGCAGGAGGCCGGGGACGGGAAGGACGGGCTGAGGGCGGACATTAACCGGATTGTGAAAAGGAACATGACGGAGGGGAATAACGGAATCCGCAGGGATATTTACTTAACGCTGACCATCCCGGCGCCGGACATGGCGGCGGCACTACAGAGCTTCGCCGGTGCGGAGCATGACATCCTGTCCATCTTCCGGTCTATCCGGGGATGCGGGGCGAAACCCTTAAAGGCATTAAAGCGGCTGAACCTGCTCCATGACGTGTTCCAGGGCGGGGAGGAGAGCGAGATGAAGGAGTACGGCTCTTATAACCGGGAGCGTGTACGTTCATTCTCCCTGGAGAATCTATACCGGAGTGGGGTAACGGCGGTAGAACTGATCCAGCCGGAGAGCATGGAGTTTAAGTCCGACCATTTCATCCTGGGTGGGGCTTATGGGCGGGCGTTCCATCTGGCGGATTTCCCTACGGTGGTGACGGATGCCTTTATGCGGGAGTTCACTTCCATGCCGTTTAATCTGCTGATGACTACCAACCTGCACCAGATCGAAGCACTGAAAGCGCTGAACCTGGTCAAAGCCCAGAGAACCAACGCCTCCGGCTCCTTTGCGGAGGCGCAGAAGAAAGCGAGCCAGCAGGGATACAGCGCGGAGCTGGTGAACCCTGACCTGGCTAAGAACTACCATGCGGCCAATGATCTGCTCATTGACATGGAGCGGAGGGACCAGAAGCTGTTTGAGACGAAAATGCATGTAGTCATTTTTGCGAAAAGCCTGGAACAGTTAGACAAAAACTGCGGGACGTTTCTGACAAAGTGCCGTTCCAAAAGCGTGCAGTTCAAGGTTTCCTATGGGCTTCAGGAAAATGCCCTGATGTCCTCCATGCCCTTCGGCCTGGACAGCACGCCCCAGTTCCGGACCCTGACCACGGAGTCCCTGGCTGTCTTCGTGCCGTTTTCATCCCAGGAAATGACCCAGAGGGGAGGCACGGTCTACGGCCTTAATAAAGTGACCCACAACATCATCACGTTCAACCGGATGATGGCAGATTCCTACAACATGTTGATTTTAGGGTTTACGGGAAGCGGGAAATCGTTCTTTGCAAAGAAAGAGATCCTCAACACGTATCTGAATGGCAGCAATGACGGGGACGTGATCGTAATCGATCCCCAGGGGGAGTATGGGAAACTCTGTCGGTCCGTAGGCGGGGAGGAAGTCCATATCAAGGGGGCCGGGGAGCACCATATCAACCCTTTGGATATCAGCGCCAGCTATGATGAAAATCCGGTGGCGGCGAAGGTGGAGTTTATCCGCTCCATGTGTGCGGAAATGCTGTCCTACACCCCGGACGCAACCCAGAAGACGGCCATTGCGGTAGCAGCGAAACGGTGTTATGATGCATGGCTGTTGTCAGGGGATGACGGGGATATCCCGACGCTGAATGATTTTTACCTTGCCTTATGTGATTACTATAACAGCGAGGGAGGAAGGCTCCAGTCGGTTCTGGACGTGGTAAAGGCGGTGGAGTTCTATGTGGCCGGGGTGGATACTTTGTTCCAGGGGCATTCCAATATCAATACGGAAGCCTCTTTTATCTCCTATGATATTTCGGAACTGGGGGAGGGAATCCGGCCCCTGGCAATGCTGATCATCCTGGATTCCATCTTAAACCGGATGAGCCGGAACCGGAAGCTGAACCGCCCTACTTTTGTCTACATTGACGAGATACATCTGCTGTTTCAAAAGGAGCAGACTGCCCAGTGGATTAAGAAGCTGTGGAAAACGGCAAGGAAATACAAGTGCTGCCCCTGCGGGCTGACCCAGGACTGTGAGGATCTGCTGGCAACGGATACGGGGAGGGCGGTTCTGACGAATACGGCGTTTGTGGTACTGCTGAAACAGCAGGCCATTAATGCCGGCGTATTGGCGGAGCAGCTGCAGTTGTCGGCCAGGCAGCTGGAGTATGTGACGGATACGCCTCCGGGGGAGGGGCTTTTGTGTATCCAGAATGCGTCCAGATTTACAGGGGGCGTGATACCCTTTGAAGACCATTTCCCGGAAGACTCCCTGCTGTTTGAGATTTGCCAGACTAGCAGTACAGGGGCATTGGGACGGTAATAGAAAAATTTATCATCAGATATGAGGAGGAATGATATGGAGCAGTTACAGGATATTCAGCAGGCGGAGCAGTTTATCCGGCTCTTGCTGGATGCAGACAGGCAGAGGGAAGCAAAGGAGTGCAGGCATCTTTTGGAGCAGATTGATGACCTGGAGCGGCAGTTGGAGACGGTGGGGAGGGAACTTAAGAGTCTGAAGGGGCAGCTTGGGAAAGCAGAGAGGGGGACCCCAGAGAGGCATTTAAAGACTGCGGCCAGGCATGTGGAGAGGGAAGTAAGGGAAGCCAAAGAGCAGATACGGGAAATAAAGGATTCCATCTTGTCAGGGATGGGGAAAGCTGTCAGGGATTTTAAAAGGAAAGGCGTGGAGGCATTGGATGGGGCAATCGATAAGCTGCATATCCGGGTGGCGCTTCGGAATATCAGCAGAAGCATGGAGAGAGCCGCCATCAATATGCAAAAAACCATTGACCGGATTAACGCTGCCAGTGAGGAATCCCAGCAGACAAAAATCCATAAAAGGAACATTTCCAGAGCGCTCATGGGGAAAGAGCGGGAGACGATACCGGAAGAGTTCCGTCCGGGGATTCTGGCAAGGAGTGCGATTCGTCCTTTTGAAACAGTGAAGGAATTATGCGGGGGAATCCAGAAACAGGCAGACGCACTGGAGGAGAGGGTGGTGCGGCTGTCCAGACAGGTAGGGATGGACAGGGGACAGGAAACCAGGCAGGAAGCGCAGACGCAAGGGCAACAGGAGTTTCAAGAGCCGAAGATTCGGGAATGGGGGAAATTTCAAGAACCGCAAATGTGGGAAGAGCAGGAGACTCGTGAGAGGCGGGAGACAATCCAAAGCTTACAGGAATATAAGAAAAGCCTCAAGGGAAATCGGCCGCCAGAGAATTATGCAAGGAGAGGAAGGGAAGGTATGGAACTGTAAGTTTTATATCTGTCCGGGAACTTATGATAACAGGAGCCATTTGATACAGTATCAGGCTGTATTGGATGGCTCTTTTTTTGTTTTTGGCTGTTTTGATTTCAGAAATATTCTTGATTCCGGCTATTTTTCCCATAAAGCTAGGAACTGTAGGAAGAAACGGAATGAAAGATTAGAAGGTGAATCTATGTCAGAACCATATAAAATATCTCCCGGTCAGCCAGACCAGGATGGGGATATGTATTACACGCCTAAAACAGATACCTCAAAAACTGTCCTTATAAATGATATTGAAAAATACAACCGGCACTTGAAATACCGGGATTTCGGACAGAAGCATGTTGCGGCTCCCACGGCCAGGATATTGTCCACCCCATCTCTCTATCTGAAACAGGCCTTGTTAAATGAAAAAGAGGAGGACGCTGCAGGAACCGCCAGTGTCCTCGGCAATGCGGAAGCGGCGGGTATCGCACTGGGCAACCAAGCCGATAAAATGCGGATAAAGAAAATTTTCCAGGATACGGTGTCTGCTGACAGCTATATCAGGGCCGGGAATATTTTTACAAAAGACAGCCTGACAGAAGCCGGAGGTATTTTCCAGGAGGTGGAGGGTCTAAACATAGTTGACCCGGGGAAAGTCACCAGAGGGGATTTGAAGATGTTCCGGTACAAGGCAAAACACGCTGACGCTTCCATAGAGGAACTTCTTAGAATCCGCAGGGAAACCAATGCCAGGTACGAAGATGGGGGAAGGATTGATTATCGAAAACTGGGAAAGAAAAACCGGTTGAGAAAACAGATCGATATGCTGGTAGAGGTAACAGAAATCAATGCGTTTGAAACTTATGGGCAGGGTCTTGATAAAAGCAACCCGCAGCTTTTTACTCCAGGGGAAAAAGCGGTCCTTGGAAGGGAAGACAGTATCCTTATGGCCCATAACCCGGTGGAGTTTACAGCCAATATGGCACTGATTAAAAAAATCCTGAAAATATCGCCCTTAGCAGAAGAATTTTCCCGCCTGGATCCGGAGGGCTTTATGACGGAACGGGATATAAACCGGCTGTTAAAGGGGCAAGTCAAGGGAATTGACCTTAAGGATATCCGGGATTCCCATCTGCTGAAAGGCGGACTGCGTGCCATGGTCTGGAACAAGAAAAGCTATATGGCTGCTATGAAGCGGAGACGAAAAATGGCTGGAAGGGGAACCGTGAAGCGGTGGGCCGTCAGGAGATTCTGGGATGAAATGACAGAGGATGAAGAATTCGCCGGAATGGTGGGATTTACGGAACATGCTGCCAGATCCAGTCATGCGGGAATTTCTGTCGCTACCAAAGGCGGGGCGGTTGCCGGGAAAACCATGGTGAACATAGGAAAAGCGGGAGGAAACTTTGCCATTGCCGGATTCCGGGCCGTGGGAAATGAAGCGGCGGCTGAAGCGATAAAATCCTTCGGGGAAGGAATTACGGGGGCGGGAAGAACGGTAAAGGCTGGGGTTCAGGAGATTGCGGACAGTCCCAGGCGTGTGGTTGGAAAAGCAGAAAGCCGGTTATCAGGAGCGGCAAAGGCGGGAACCAGGTTTGTCGGGAAGGGAATAGGGACATTTGGAAGGATAGTTGGAAACAGTCCGGTTGGAAGGGCGGTTCTCCAAAGCCGGGCATATCAGTTAGCGAGAGTGGTTGGTATAAAGGGAATTCGTGGCACGGTCACAGCCAGCCGTATGGCACGAAGAGCCGTTGGGGTTCCATTCCGTTTCTTCGGAGCGGCGGCTGACCTGACAAAGCAGTGGATATGGAAACCTGTGGCAATCGTGATTGGCTTTATCTTTTTTCTGCAGGTTGCCATCGCCGCTTTATTTGGAGGGATGGGAGGAAGTTCTGCGGTCGCTGCCATTATACTTGATACGGAGGAGCATTTTAATAATCCGGATTATAAAGCCCTGGAGGAGATGGGGTTCCAGCAGAAATATGAGCAGTCCCAGGCAGAATTCCAGGCACAGATTGACGGGATTACGGACGGCTATGCAAAAACTTTAAATAAAAAAGGGGATCGGATTCCATATGGGGTAAACGGGGGAAATAACCCGGAGGGGAACCAGAACCAAGATTATAAAAACGGTGTCACCCTGCATTTTGATTCGGAGAAGAGCAACAACCTGGAGGACATTTTATCCTGTGTGGCGGTTGTGATGCAGCAGCAACAGGCAGACCATCATGAGGAAGCATTGGAACTTCTGGATTGTTTCTATAAATCCTCCCATACCTACGATTACACGGAGAGCCTATTATATAGTTGTGATTCCGGGTGTGAGACAGCACGATATTTCTGTAATGAAGCGGAGAATGGATACCCAAGCACAGATATGAAGTTTGCCCCCTATCTGTATGAAGAATTGTATGTCCCGGATGAAGGCCATATGTGCGAGGTGGACAAAAGGAACCCGGATATGGCTTTTGAACAGTATGCGGGGTGTGAGGTTACGGGGACATGCTTCCACAATACGGGGGATGACACGGATAATTTTGGGCGCAGGAAACCAGGAAGAAATGTGTGTTCAGCACCGGAACCCTACTGGAACTGTGTTCACAGCTGTAGTAGCGACAAATGTTCCCATGACTGCTCCCGGTCATCCATCGGGTGCGGTGGTTATTGGTATTGCGGGGGCCATGACCATTATGGCTGCCCGGAGGGGCATGAGATCAAAGCCTGTTTCGGCCATGTGGATATGGAGATGAACATCCATATGAAGAGCCTGGAGGAACTGTTTGAACTGGGCGGAGTGGAAACAGAGGTCATAGAAAATGGGAGGGGAGAGGCAAGGCCATGAGAAGGGGAAAGAAGATACGGACTCAGAAACGGATGGCAGTATTTCTGATGACAGCAATACTTTTTATATTTTGTCAAGATGGAATCCCAGGCACATTTGAGTCCCATGCCGCCATTGGTTTTGGAATCGAAACTGTTTATGATGACGAGATATGGATGGGATGGACGATCTTTGAATCAGGGAATGTGAGCTACGGGCAGGCAGGAGGGGACGGGGGGAAGGCGTATGGGAGATATCAGTTTGACTACCGCTATGCCCTGCCGGATTTTCTTGCCTACGTCATGAGCCAGGACAGGGAGACATATCCTATGCTGGGGAAATATATAGGGTATGAGGCAGGCTCGGACAAGCTGTTAAGCGGGGCCGGGCTTGGGGAGGACTGGGTAAAAGCATTTCACGCAGACAGGGAAGGGTTCTCCAGGTTACAAGATGAATTTGCTTATAACTATTACTATATTCCAGCCAGGAGGGCTATGGCTGCTAGGGGTATTGACCTGGATGAGATTGACGATCCGGCGGTAAAAGGAACGGTTTACAGCCTTGCTATTCGTGATGGAGCCAATGACAACGGAGTCCGGGCGGCGTGGCAGTCCTACCATGCAGGGGATGAGATTGATGTCTGGCTGAAGAAGATGTATGAATTGGAAGCCAGTAGACATCCGAACCAGAGGGAACGGTGGGATAGCGGGCAGAAAACAGCGGCTCTGAACAGGGCGACCACAGGGCAGTTAAGCGACCTGGGGGCAGTCTTATCTGCTGACGGGGCGGTATATCAGGATTATGTAAAACAATGGATAGAGAAATATCCCCAATTATCCGGACAGTTTAAAAATACAGGCGGATGGAGTGAGGATAACCGGGAATGGGCAAGGGCTTTTCGTGGGGCTGGAGACTGGTATGAACTTTATGGGATTAAGGGCGGGAGCCTGGACTTTTCCTATGGAACGTCAGGAGGATTTTACATAAATGATGTTGTTGTAAATGCCCAGTCCCTGACAATCCCGGATAATGGGAGCAGCATGCCGATTGTTTATATGTCCCAGAGCGGAGGCCAGCCCTGGAGCAATATGCCCTTTGGCGGGGGAACCATTGCAACATCCGGCTGCTCGGTGACTTCCCTTGCCATGGTGCTGTCCTATCTGAAAAGCGATGTGGATTCTTCCGGATGGGTTTATCCGTCCGATATCGTTGCGGCGATTGCGGAAAGATATGGGAATTATAACCGGTTCTATGCGGGGGACGGGCAGAGCTGGGATATCTTTCCGGCTGTGGCAGGGATGTACCAGGTATCCTGCAATGCCATCAGTTCCGCAAGTATTATACGGGAACTGGCGGCAGGGAAGCCGGTAATTATGAGCTGCAGGCCCAGTGAATTTACCTCGAAAGGGCATTTTATCGTGCTTTCCGGATTGACGGAAGATGGGTATGTGATGGTCAACGATCCCAATGCGGCTCATTCATCGTATTCATTTAAGAAGTACAGTATTTCTTATTTGATTAGCTGTGGGAAAGGATGGTGGTCGTTTTCTGCGTGAAGTCAGATTTCTTGATTTGAGATTCCATTTCCATAAACCGGTAGAAAACTGTAAAGGAGAATGATCATGAAATGGTTAAGATTATGGGTTTGCGGAATTCTTTCTGTGGCTGCTGCGGTACTGTTAAACTCCCCGGCAATGGCAGGGGGCTTTAAAGGGGAAGTGGCAGGGAAGGAAAATCCCATCAGCATAAGCAGGCAGGGGAAAGAAAAGGAGGCGGTTTTGATACCGGGGAGCGATGTAAAATCCGCACTTGTGGAATTAGCCGGTTCCGCAAGATATATCCAGTCCATCCGTTTTACTGATACGGCGCCGGATTTTGAAAAGGTAGTCTATTATAAAAATCTTTCTGAGAGCGGGGCGCCGGTTTATGCCTGGTGCCCGGAGGAGGAAACAACGGCCATCTGTCTGTATTCGGATGCGGAAACCGTTTATTTGAATCCCGATAGCAGCGGTATGTTCGGCAGTTTCTCAAATCTTTCGGATATCAGCGGGTTAGCGAGACTGGATTCTTCACGGACCGTGAATTTTAATGGCATGTTCCAGAGCTGCGGGAAAATAACAGATTTAAGCAGTATAAGTGGATGGGATGTATTAAAGGGAACGGATTTTGGCCTTATGTTCTATGGCGGGGGCATGGATTCCCTGGAGGCAATCCGCAGCTGGGACGTGTCGGCCGGTGAGAACTTTGAAATGACATTTGCACACTGTACTAATTTGGTTACGTTGTCAGGATTAGAAAGATGGGATATGGCGCAGGCAATCAATATGGCAGATATGTTTGCGTATTGCTGGCAACTTGATAATGTGGACGCACTGGCTGGCTGGAACGTGTCACGGGCAGAAAGCCTTGAAGAGATGTTTGCGGGATGTGAAGCACTCTCTTCGATTAATGGATTAGCTGAATGGGATGTTTCTTCATGCATGCATTTTGTCGGCACGGGAAGGCTGATCAAAGGGATGTTTTATAACTGTAAGAAGCTGGCCAATGTAGATGGGCTGCGAAACTGGGATGTTTCAAAGGGAGTGAGTTTTCGGGATATGTTCCATGGCTGCGAGGCCCTGGAGTCCCTATGGGGGCTGCAAAACTGGGATGTTTCAGGAAGTGAAAGCTTCTATGGGACGTTCCAGTCCTGCCCTTCCTTGTGCAGTCTGGAACCATTAAGAGAATGGAACCTCAGAGGGGCAGACTCAGCCAGGGATATGTTCCGTGGGTGTATCGGTATTGTCTCCCTGTCGGGGCTGGAAAAATGGGATGTATCCGGAATGACGAATCTAAGCACTATGTTCTGTGGATGTACGGGATTGGAAGAAATAGGGGCATTGTCAGATTGGGATATTTCTTCTGTAAAAGATATGGGCTCCATGTTCTATGATTGTAATTCATTGACAGATGTTACTGCTATTCAGGACTGGAATCCGGCTTCCTGCTGTGAAAACATGGGATACTTATTCCGTGGCTGCGGGATTACGGACGCTTCCGTGTTATCCCGGCATACGGCGGTAAGGGACGGGGTTTCTTATATGGCATGGGACATTGACACTTCTGTGACAGAGGTAAAGGGAGCCTTTGACCAGACAGGTATTACAAGCGCAAATAAATATCCGGACTGGTATCCGGCATATGCGGCAGCAGCATTAAGGCTTGATGCCAACGGAGGAAGCATTTTGGGAGAGGACGTTATCATTTTGGAAGAACAGTGAGAGTGAGGTGGAGACATGGGGAAAATAGAGAAAAAGAAATGGGGCCAGGCAGCCAGGGGCTCTGTCTTTTTAGTGGCGGCACTGGCAGGCGGATTCTTATGGGGAAGCCCCGTATGGGCAGGAAATTCGGGGGATACCAGGCAGGAGAACCAGGCCGTGATGGAAGGACGGATGGCAACCCCATGTAATGCGGAGAAAAAAAATTACATGGAACCTGGCGGGGAACAGGAAGAGGAGCTATATGTATCGGCGACAGAAGTCCTGCTGCCGGAGCCGTACCGCAGAAGGTATACATTTATGGAGTGGAATACGGAGCCGGATGGTTCCGGGGAATGTTACATGGCAGGTGAGGTTGTCCGGATTACAGAGATGACATTGTATGCGGTTTGGGAAAAAGACGAAACGGAAAGCATGATAAGTGTGGAAACGGCAACAGCTTCAAATGCAAAACGGGCGACTTCTTCAAACGGAGAGAGGATGAAGACAGAAGAAATGAAAAAGGCATCCGGCCAGGATCAGGATACGGAACCGGAAGAGAAAACGAATACAAAGATGGATAGGATAACTGAGGCAAAACGGGCAACCGAGTCGAATGCAGGAAGGATGGAGATATGGGAGGAGCCAGTAACAGAACCAGAGGTGATGGAAGAAGTCTGCGAAAATCAAAAATGACAGAAACCCATACGAATTTTGACATTAGCTTGCCCGGACAGAACCTTTTGTGGTATGATGAAACCAGAGAAAGGCAGGAGACTCTGCCGGAGCGGAGACAGACCAGATGAATAAAAAGAAGAACAGCAATATAGTCAGTACCCCTTATGATGATGTGTTCCGCACGCTGCTCAATGACTGCAGCAGCCTGATCATACCGGTCATCAACGAAATTTTTTCCGAACATTTTAGCGGGGATGAAAAGATTGTCTTTATGCCGGAGACCCACTTTTTAAACCAGCAGGACGGCGGGGAAGAAAAGCGGATTACGGACACTAGCTTTAAGATTGTGGGGAAGAAAGAGAAAAAATTCCTGTATGAATGCCAGAGTACGGCGGACAGCAGCATGTTAGTGAGAATTTTTGAGTACGCAACTCAGATTGCTCTGGATCAGGGGGAGATAGTGGGGAACATCCTGAAAGTAGAGATTCCCCATTCGGCGATTTTATTCCTCAGGTGCAATGAGTCAACGCCGGATAAGATGGGGATTGAAATGAAGACCCCGGGAGGGACAGTCTGTTTTGATGTCCTGGTGATGAAGTCCCAGAGATACAGTATTGATGAAATTTTTGAGAAGAACCTGCTGTTTCTGATCCCATTCTACATCTTTTCACATGAAAGCCGTTTTGAGGAGTATAATAAGAGTGAGGATAAACTTGAATCTCTGAAGGCAGAATACATAGATATCCGGAACCGATTGGATGGCCTTTTAGAATCGGGGAAGATCAGCGCATATACCAGGAAAATCATTATGGAAATGTCAGACAAGGTTGTGGAGAATCTTGCACAGAAATACGAAAATGTCAGGGAAGGAGTGAAATCAGTAATGGGTGGACGGGTTCTTGAGCATGAGGCAAAAACAATTTTAAATGAGGGAAAGATAGAGCAGGCGAAACAGACGGCGATTAATCTTAAAGCTATGGGTATGAGCGATGAATCCATAGCCATGGCTGTCGAATTTGGGGTTTCTGTTGTCAAGGAATGGTTTGGTGAAAATAAAGGTTAAAATCAAATAGGGTTAGAAAAAGAGGATTCCTGGAAACGGGAGTCCTTTTTTTATGGATTTTTTCGGCATTTTCTTAATTCTGTTCCGGGTTTCCATAACACTGTAACGGGGAGGCGGAACAGATGGATTATGAAAAGATGACAGAGCGTCAATTGGAGAGATTAAAGAAACACAGTGACTGGACCTACAGGCATTCACTGAGGGTCATGGATCATGCTATGAAAATCGGGCGCATTTTAGGAATGGGACCTCAAACATTAAAGGAACTGTCCATGGCATCCAGGCTTCATGATATTGGAAAGTTAGCAATACCGGACAGCATTTTAGACAAATCCGGCGGATTGTCGGAGGAAGAGTACCGGTTGGTGAAATGCCATACCGTCTATGGATACCTGCTCCTGAAATCCATGGGATACCCTTCCGCAGTCTGCGAAGCCGTAAGGGATCACCATGAGCGCTATGACGGGAGGGGATACGGCGGAAGGAGGGAGGTTAGCATTCCGGCAAAAATCCTCTGCGCAGCTGACTCCTATGACGCTATGAAGTTTGGGAGGCCATACAGGGAAAGATATACGGACGAGGAAATCTATCAGGAAATGGCTGTGAACAGCGGGAAACAGTTTGACCCGGAGGTTTGTGCTGCGGCGCTCCGACTTTTCTCTTAAAATTCCCTGCTGATTTCTTAAAAAGGAGGAGCCTGCCCATAAGAAAGTATGGGACAGTCCGATTAATGTCAGGCATATAGGGGAGGGATCCGGCAATGGGGATGATGAAAAGAATGGTAAAGAATAACGGCATATTCCTGTTTCTCTTGGCAGCCATAATCCTTATGAATATCCGGTTCGATTTTTTCTACATAAAGACCGGAAGTATGGAGCCGGAACTTCCGGTGGGAAGCGTGGTCATGGTTGACCCTTATGCCAAACCGAAGACAGGAGACATATTTGCTTACGAGAGCCATGGGAGTACGGTAATCCACCGAATTGCAGGGATAGAAAACGGCAGCTATATCTTTCAGGGAGATGCAAACCCCTCGCCGGATGGGGCAGCTGTGGAGGAATCCTGGCTGATCGGGAAGGCAGTGATAAGGATACGTTTCCTGGCACCAGCTTTAAGAGCCATACAATCTTATTGGAACATTCCATAAGATATCCGCAACAGGAAGTTGTTGATATAAAGAAAACAAGAAAAAAGCAAAGGAGAGAGAAGCAATGAAAATCAATCTTTCAAAAAAGGTGAAGGCAGGTATTATCGTGGGAGCCATGGCATTGTCCGTGCTGGGAGCCTACTCCGCATTTACGGCCACAACCCAGACCAACGTAAATACCTTCAACATCGTAGCCGGTGAGGACGGCCAGGAGGCCGGCGAGGTAACAGAGCCGGGATGGGATGAGGAGAAGGCGAAGGATCTGCAGCCTGGTGAGACGGTTCCTAAGAACCCGAAAGTCGTTTCTTCCGTAGAGTATGAGTCCTGGGTATTTATGACCGTGGAGATTCCTACCTTCCATGCAACCTTAAATGATGTGGAAGGGGTCTATGACACGGTAGCGCCGAATTTTAACGCAGACGGCAGATGGACATTGATCAAATCAGAGAAGTCCGATACGGCAGGAACTAATTCAAAGTATACTTATGGTTATAATGAAAAAGTGGCAGGAAGAGGGGAAACGTCTTTCCTGTTTACCCAGTTCACGGTGCCGGATTTCAGCAAGACGGAAGCCATCAGCGACAGCATTGATGTTACAGGAAAGATGATCCAGACCGAGGGGAATGCCACGTTGACAGAGGCCGCAGCTGCCCTGGGGCTGAAATAACAGAAGAAAGCCATCGGGTTATTTAAAGTAGAATAGGAAAATAGAACCAGATAAGAAGACGGGGAGCGGTGATTTGCCACTCCCTGTTCCTATATCAGCAGAAGGGAGAAAAGCATGAATCATATCAGAAAGAGAATACGAACGATTTTGTTATCGGCGGCATCTGTACTATGTTTTTCCATACCGGCATGGGCCGCTGAAACCGCTCCGAAACAGGTGGTCGTTGAACTGGAGGCGGTATCGGAGGAAAAAGAGCATTACCGGGCAAATGAGCAGGTGGACTATACCCTTACCATGAAGAATAAGCTGGGGCCGTCCTGGCTCCGGGTAAAGTTTACCTTTACCGGCAAACATGTGGACAGGACATTTACAGATCAGAACCTGAACATTCAAAGTGATTGGGTGAAGCGGGGAGATTATTTTTATTACACGAAAAAGGCGGAAGCCTATACAGACTATATTGTTGTGAAAGGAATCCGGATTCCGGATGCAGTCCCCACCGGCGAGAATGCCAGTGTCACTATCAGCGTATACGGAGAGGCGGTTCAATATGAGGGATTCCATCCGGATTTTGACAGCGGGGAGCCGTGGAAGGGAGCGGAGATTCAGCATACTTCTAATATTTCAGATTCCGCCTCTTACCGTTCTTCCGGGGGCTCCAGTTCACGTCCGGTCACTTTATACAGTTCCCCACAGGAGAGAGGGAATCCCATGGAAGGCAAGTGGGAACTGGTAAATGCGGAGAACCATATCTGGAAATACAAAAACAGCAGTGGGAACTATGTAAAGAATGGCTGGATCTATGTAAAGAATCCCTATTCCACGGGGAAGGAGAACTATGACTGGTTCCATTTTGATAAGGACGGAATCATGACGTTTGGATGGTATCAGGCAGATAACGGGGTGTGGTATTACTGTCATGAGGTATCTGACGGAAACCTTGGGAGGATGGTAAAAGGGTGGCATGAGGACAGCCAGGACGGAAAGAGATATTTTCTTGATAAGAAGACGGGGATCATGCTGTCCGGCTGGCAGGAGATTGACGGGCACAGTTATTATTTTGCCACGGCGGCAGATGTGCCGAAGCAGACCTGGTTCTGGAAAGCATTGGGGGATACCGGATTGGGGAAATGGGTGTATGAATACCTGGGATACAAAAGTTTTGGCTCCATGTATGTGAATGAACAGACGCCGGACGGACAGAAAGTAAATGAAGCAGGGATGAAGGAGTAGGAAGCTATGGGAGAGGGAAGAAAGATAAGATGGTTTGCTGCCGCAGTAATGCTTATGGCTGTGACAGCAGCCGTACCGGTTTATGCAGAGCCGGTGCCGGAAACAGGCGGTTATATAGGCACCATAGACAATATCAGGGATTATGAGGGGATTGTAACGGATGAAATGATGGAGGGGCAGGAAGAGGACAATAATACGGAAAACCCCACGGATTTGTACGGCAGCAAAATGGAATGGGATGTGCAGGGAAGCGGAAGAGAAGATGAAGCAGGGTACGAGACCGATGCCGATATGATGGAGGCGCCAACTTACAGTGCAAAAGAACAGGAGGAGATTTTGGAGAGTTTCCGGACGGCAGATGAAACGGAAACAGCAGGGAAGGGCTGGCTCCGCATCAGAGGGAATCTGGGAGACGGCTGGCCGGGGTACAATATCACGGTGGCGCTTTATGATGAGAGCCAAAGACGTGTGGAAACGACTCTTTACAGTCAGGATGGCTTTGTGACAAAGAGGGAACTTCCTGCCGGGCGTTATAAGATTTACCGGGCTTACGTTCCGGGAGATGAAAACGGAAGTAAGTATCCCCTGATAGTTTCTGACAGCAGCATTGAGGTAGAACAGAATAAAACAGCGGAGCTTACGGTCTGGAGAGCGGCTGATATAAGGTCGGAGAAAGAGATAACAGAACCGGAATACCAAAAGGAGCCGGAAATGGAGCAGCCTTCGGCCTGGGTTTCAGGAGATATTCAGGTCGCTGCGGGCATAGGTTTTGTGTTGGTGATTTTTTTGGTGTCAGGGCTTGCGGTTTACAGAAGAAAAATAACCTGCCGCCGTTACGAATGAAGGAGATCAGCCATGACAAAAAGAATCAAGGATTTTGGGGCTCCTATCGGGGGCAGGAGACGGAAAAAGAATGCCTGTATTTTGGGACAGGATGCCGGAGATATGGCAGGCAGCGGCAGAAACCCTGGAGAACCATATTCCTATATGGGACAGGCAGACGGGGTAGGGGAAGAAAAGGGAGCCTATGAAACACGGAAAAAACAGTTCGGAGAGCCGGATAACAGGAAAAAGCCGCTGCCGTATTCCAAACTGGACTGTGTATACAGAACCGGCCCGGAATATCTGGCAGACGGGCGGCATGCGGATGAAAATGATTTTAAGGAATTAGGAATCAAGGGAGTGGAGTTTGGGGCGAGCCTGTCGGATGAAGAGGCCCAGTCCATGCTGGATGAATGTTACTTAGGGCTTTGCGATTTGGCCCGTGTCCTGGGGATAGATAAGAAAGAAGTATCTCTTGGCGGAACCCTGTCCCTTGCTTTTTCCTCCAGGGGAAACGGCGGTAGCGGGCCTGCCACATATGACCCAAAGCACCATGTGATTAATTTTACTAGGGAAGGAGGGGCGGGAAACCTGGCCCGTGAGTGGGCCCATGCCCTTGACTACTATATTGGGAAGTCATGCAGGTTAGGCGCAACGGGAACCGAGGTTCCGGTTTCCGGTTGCCCGGGGCTAAAAGGGGTTCCGACCTCTGTAACGGCATTGCTTCGGGGGATGTCATCGAAACGGGAAAAACTTACGCCGGAGGAACAGCTTAAGGTTATGAAGGAGAACCACGACAGCGAGGTCAGGAGGGAAGAGGAATGGTGCAGGGAGATCATTGAGCAGGTTACTCCAAAGAATCTTACGGAGGAACAGCAAAAGGCCTGGAGCCAGGCAGTTCAGGAGGTTTACGACACCAGGTATGGCGCAACCCTGGATATGTATATTCTAAGAAATTATCCCAATAGAGCCATAGAGGAACTTTCCAGGGTGCATAAGGAAATCACAGGGCATGTAATTCCCAAGGACAAAAAGAGGAGGATTAATTACTGTTTCGCATCACTAAACAGAACGGAACAGCTGCCTGCGGATTTCCATAGGGTTCAGTGGAAGGAAGAACATACGAAATTTTTTAATGATTCCTGGGAACTGCATGAGCGCTATGCAAGGACGGTACATGGAAGGCACTGCGATAATTGTGAGCAGATGGCCAGGGCCTTTGAGTGCTATGTGGCGGATAAATTGGAGCAGGAGGGGAACCAGAGCCAGTATCTGACTGCACATTCGGGGGATGTGATTTTTGTAAAAGAAAATGGTGATAGGGTCTATGGAGGTCCTGCAGGGAGGGAACGGGAGGAGATTAATCAAAAATTCGATAGGATGTTTGAGGAACTGAAGGGGATGGAAATATTATGTTGGCGGGATGTGGAAAAGGATACAGAAAATATTGCCAATATAGAGAAACGAAATAGTTCCCGATGCTCTGAAAGATAACCATTGTCTGCAAATATACTCCCCAATCACGGCTGAGTGCCGATATGAAAATCCCATCCATTGCTTTTGCAGGAGAAAATGGCGATATGGTTTATATCAATTCTTTCATACTAAAAAACACCCCTTTCGTAATACAAGTAACCAGAACATCCAACACTTGTTGTTTGCTTAACTCAGGGCATACGGAATGCCACCACTTCATAGTCGTTAAAATATTGCTGGTTATAATACTTAAGTAATATGCGGCTTTTTCCATTTCCTTTATAGGATAAGAAGCATAAAGTTCCTTAAGAAAGACCGATTTCATGACTTCTCTCATATTGTCAAATAAAGGGAACGGAATATAATTTTTATCTAAAGCTAAAAGTATCTCTCTGTTCTGGTCAAAAAAATCTACTAATGGGGACAGATGCATCCTAAGATTCTGGGACAGATCTGGATGGAGTGAGATTACTTCCGGATGGATAGTTTTTTTATAGTTCTCTAATAGATCATTGGAAATTTTCTCAAGGAGGTCATATTTATCCTTATAGTTACGGTAAAACGTAGAACGGTTAATTTTACAGTTTGTTATTAACATTTGGATAGTGATATCTTGGAACGGATAGTCATTGAGCAGGGAAATAAAATGAGATTGAATATTTTCTCTGGTTTTTATAACACGCAAATCTTCTGCCATAAAAAATCCCTCCAATTATGCAACATAAATATTTATAATGTTGCATAAGCAACTTTTGCAGTTTTCTTAATGATTGATACTTGATTGACAATACTATATCATTAAATTATAAAAAAAGATAGGGGAAGGAGATATTTTCATGAAAAACAGACAATATCCAAAGCTTTTTGAGAAGGGGAAAATTGGAAAACTTACAATCAAAAACAGGATCATCCGCAACTCCATGGGGACACACTTGGCAAACTATGGCTGTACGGTAAGTGACCGCAATGTAAAAGCAGCTGCAGAAGCAGCAGAGGGCGGAGCAGGGCTTATTTTTATGGATAATGCCGTTGTAAATGATATGTATCATATGGGACTCAGCGCGGCAAATGACACATGTATTCCTGGTCTGTCCATGTTGGCAGAAGCCATTAAAGACCATGGTGCCGCTGCAGGACTCCAGCTGGCTCATCCAGGCAGAGATACAGGATTTGTCGGAGGCAGCGCAGTGGTATCCGCTTCCAGAATCACATTTGAGCCATGGTATGAGGCAGGAGCCCAGTTGCCTACGGAAATGACGGTGGAAGAGATTCACACTTTGGTAAAGCAGTACGGAGAGGCGGCCCTGCGCGCGAAAAATTCAGGATTTGATATTGTAGAGGTTCATGGCGCCTGCGGGTGTCTGCCAACTAACTTTTTATCACCTCATGATAATCACAGGACGGACATGTATGGCGGCTCTTTACATAATCGTATGAGGTTTTTAGTTGAGATTGTAAGGAGTATTCGCAAAGCAGTGGGACCGGATTTCCCCATCAGTGTAAAACTGAGCATGGATGATTGCGAGCCCGATGGAATCCGTCTGGAAGAGAGTATCGAGGTATGTAAAGTACTGGAAAAGGAAAGCGTAAACCTGCTGAATCTGGTGACTGCTACCCATGCAACAGCATACCATTCCTCTGGATTTTATCCATGGGGATATTGTGCGGACATGGCCGGACAGGTAAAAGCGGTTGTAAATATTCCGGTTATGGTTACAGGCGCTATCCAGTCTCCGGAAAAAGCGGAAGAGATTCTGCAGAAAGACCAGGCAGACTTTATCGGAACGGCCAGACAGGAACTGGCAGATCCTTATTGGCCCAAAAAGGCGAAAGAAGGGCATTCGGAGGATATTATCCCATGCATTCGCTGTATGATAGGCTGTACTGACAGAGGTATTTTGGGAAATCATCCAATTCATTGTGCAGTTAATCCGACCCTTTATAAGTATTATGAGGAAAGGTATCCAAAAGCAGAGAACCCTAAAAATGTGGCAGTCATAGGTGCTGGCCCTGCCGGTCTGGAAGCGGCTCTGACAGCAGCAAAACGAGGCCATCATGTGACTCTGTTTGAAAAGAGGAAAATCGGCGGTGCAATGATTGAGGCATCCGTTCCGGAATATAAGGCAGATATCCGCCGTTTTACGGAATACTATGAAGTGCAGCTAAAGAAATATGATATTCCGGTAGTATACGATGAAGCTACTGCCAAGACGATTAAAGCAGGTGAATATGATGCCGCGATTGTTGCGGTAGGCGGTGTTGCAAGAAAGCTGAATGTTCCGGGGATAGACAGCGACAATGTTGCATATGCCATGGATTACCTGGGCGGGAATGTCCATTTTGACGGAGACAAAGGGGTAGTTATCGGCGGAGGTATTACGGGTGCGGAAGCAGCATTAGAACTGGCAGCCGAGGGCAAAGAAGTGACAATTGTAGAAGTAATGGATCAGTTCCTGCCTGGTATGGCAACAGTCATTCCTACCTATTTAATGAGTCTGGAAAAGAGCAATGTGAAAGTTATCACAGGCTATCGATTAGAAAGTGTAAAGGGTCATACGGCGGTTATCGTTGACCGGTTTGGGAACCAAAAGGAACTGGCAGCGGATGGTATTGTAATCTGTGCCGGTTTCCAGCCGCAGACTGCACTTGCAGAGCAGCTGGAAGAAGAAACAGATATGGATGTATATCTGGTCGGCGACTGCAAACAGGTACGGCAGATTCAGGATGCCGTCCATGAGGGATATGCTGCAGGACGTTCTGTGTAAAACAGCCTGCAGAGAGGAGTTCAGATGAAAGAGCAGGAAGAAGTTCCTGGCAGGCTGTCTCCGGATTTAAAATCGCCCGTTCTCATGGATTTGCGCCATAGGATTGTTTCTACTCCCATCCAGATCATGATAGCTGATGAAGATAAACTGTTTACAGAAGGAATTGTCGCACTCATAAGCCAGTGGAGTGAATTTCAGATGGTTGCTAAAGCCGCAACATATGACGAAGTGCTTCGTCATGCCGTGGCGTACTCTCCATCAATCATTTTGATGGGAGTAAGAATGCAGAGTGTCAGGTGCAGTGAGATTATCCATGCAATCTATGAAAAACATTTGGATCCATATTTTGTTGTGGTTGCTTCCCACAATGATGCGGCGGATATATTGGAGGCTCTGCGTGCCGGTGCCACAGGGTACGGGATACGGGAGGGATTATCTGCTGACCGGTTAAGAGGAATTTTATGGGGAGTAGCGGCGGGGGAAATTGTTCTCTCCGGACCTGTTACCAGTCTCAGGACGGGACTTCTTGAACAAGAGAAGAAACCTTTGCCAGAGTATGCGTTTTTTCAAGATTTGACGAAACGTGAAAGGGAGGTTCTCGTCTTTCTGGTAGAAGGGATGTCCAATGCAGAGATTAGCCATCAGTTGTTTTTAAGTGAGCCTACGGTTAAGAAGATTATTGGCCGCATTACTGAAAAACTGCAGGTGTCCAACCGGGTTCAGGCGGCTGTATTGGCGGCACGTTATATGATGACACATAAGCTGTGAGTTTTCTAAAATAAATAGCTGCTTAAGAGACTGCCGTACTGGTATATGTTACTGGTTCGGCAGTTCTTTTTGCCATGTATGTGGAAAGGTTATCAGATATACAAAAGTATCAAAAAAGATATCCGAATGTATAAAAATAAATTATCTTAACAGATACTAAAAATTAACCAAAATGTGCTATTGGATTATATATAAATTTAGTAAAATTTACAATATAAAAAATGGTTTGGTACATCTCGGAAAGGAGTTTCAAAATGTTCAGAGCAAAATTAGATCGGGTAGCAATTGTAGTAAAAGATGCAGAAAAAGCAGTAAAGGATATGGAAAAGCTGCTGGGGTGTGAATTTTATGGCCCATTAGACGACAAGGGAGCAGGGCTTTTAGTAGCGCTGCCGAGACGCGGAGGAATTGAGCTGGTATCACCGACACGCAGTGATGACGCAATCAATGCTACCGGACTGCTGGCTACCAGAGGAGAAGGGATTACAGGTATTGCCCTCAGGGTAGATGATATTGAAGAGGCAGAGCGCCATTTCGCTGAATTAGGACTTACGCCGGATGTGAGGATTAATCATGGCGGAATGAAAGAAATACTTTTTAAAGCCCAGGAAGCTACACACAACGTGGAGATTGCCATTAACGAATATCCGGAAGCTAACGGATTAGGACTTGAAGTTGCTCATGATCTGGGAGTAGATGCTTAATCTATTTCTTTAGTTACTGAGAAAGGGGAACAGGAATGAAGTCAGTGGTAGTTTTTAAATGGGCGATCGATCCACGGGACATACGTGTAAATGCAGACGGTTCAGTTGATTGGAGCGCCGTTTCCCCATGGGTTGGAGATGATGACTATCTGGCAGTTCAAGTGGCCTGCAGTGCTTCTGGTCAGGAAGGTGAAGTGACAGGGCTGACTTTGGCAGGCGGAGATGTGGCATTTGCTGCAGCCCGCGGGGCACAGAGGACAGTGGCTATTGAAGGGCTTCCTGCAACGGCGGACGCAATGACTGTAGCCAAAGCGCTGGCAGAGGCCATACATTCCTTTGGGGATGTAGATGTTGTTGTTATCGGTGATTCTGCATGGGAGCCGTCAGTTCCGGTTATGCTTGGCGGCTTGCTGGGGTGGACAACCGTTATGGCCGTTGATGAAGCGAAATTTGAAGGCGGCAAATTACATGTGACCCGCCGGTTTGGGACAGGGACACAGGAACTTTGTGTCAGCGGGCCGATTGTCCTTGGAGTGGCTGCAAAGCGTGAAGAGGAGAATAAACCGGGAATGCGGGCAGTCATTACTGCCAGAAAAAAGCCAGTCACAACCATACAGGCCGATGAATTAATGAAAGAAAGCGTTCCTGCCTTCACATTGCACAGTACACATCTGCCGGAAGCTACACCTTCACGGCTGTTTGACGGAGAAGATCCTGATGGCGCCGTCAGCCAGTTAGTACAGGCACTGCAGGCTGACGGAGTGTTTTAAAGTAATAAAATGCCAAAAGACAAGAAATAAGCAGGAAAAGAGGGCAGTGATATGAATAATGACAGTTGGATCATAGTCGCCGATGACGTACCTGCAGGTTCTTTATCGTTAATAGCCAGGGGTCTTGGCGGGAGAGTTACAGCGGTCGTTGTAGGCTCCCGGGAACGTGCGGAAGCTGCTGCGGTTACCGGCGTGGACGAAGTGATATGGTATGCCGCAAATGAGGAAATCCCTGTGGAAGCATGGACAGAATGTATTGCCAAAGCGGCTGAAAAGGCCAGACCAAGGGTTATTTTGGCGGCCAATATGCCTATGGCTCGTGTATTTGTGGGAGCAGCGGCAGCAAGGCTGGGTGCGGCTGTTACTTCATCAGTCATGGCAGTTATGCTGGAAGAAGGACGGGTAATCGTAAAACGTTCTGTAGCCGAAGGACGTGCAGTGGAGGTTCTTGAGGCGGAGGGATTTGTTGCCGGGATGATTATTGAAGGGGCAGAAGAAGAGGAAGCTTCATCTGTGAGTGCAAAGATTACTGCCGTTACAGATTATATGCCTGAAAATAATATAAAAGTCGAGGCGACACATGTAGAAACCGGAAGCGCTGACCTATCAAGTGCGGAGAGGGTGGTAAGCGTTGGCGCCGGCATAGGGAGTAAGGATAAAATTGAGCTTGTCAGACAGCTGGCAGATGCCTTTCATGCGGAAATATCCTGTTCATTGCCATTGTGTGACAACTACAGATGGTTTGACCATTCACGGGTGGTTGGCTCTTCCACACAGAGAATTTCTCCCCGCATTTATCTTGCGGTGGGCATCTCTGGCCAGCCTCAGCACATGATGGGGGTACGGGGAGCCAGAACGATTATTGCGGTAAACAATGATCCGGAAGCGCCTATTTTTGGAAAGTGTAATTATGGAATCATAGGGGATTTGAATAAGATTCTGCCTGTTCTGACAACGGCACTGGCAAAAATCTAAAGGCAGAAAAATAATAAGAGGTGAAGAATATGGCAAATAGTCAAAGTTTTGATACAGAGTATGATTTGATTGTGGTTGGAAGCGGCGCTTCAGGAAAATCAGCGGCTTTAACAGCGGCCCGGGCAGGTCTAAAGGTAGTGATTCTGGAGAAAATGCCAGAGACAGGAGGCACTTCCGTTTATGCGGAAGGTACGGCTGCATTTGAATCCAGTGAGCAGATAGCGAGAGGGGTTCCCTCTAATCCTAAGTATCATTTTCCTACTAAAAAAGAGGCCTATGAAAAATTTAACTCCTACAGCCATTGCCGTGCAAATTTTGATGTAATCAGGGCATTTGTGGACAACTCAGCAGAAACCATTGATATCCTCAAATCTTTGGGAGTTGTTTACAAAGATGTAAGGATTGCCGCCTATGATGACCCAAATGAATTGTGGTGTTTCCATCTGCCCGAGGGCTTGGGAGCTCAGTGCCAGGAGATTCTTTTGGCTGCTGTGGAAAAAGCAGGAGTGGATATTTTTACTTCTACGCCGGTTAGAGAGCTGATCAAGGAAGATGGTAAGGTAGTGGGTGTTGTGGCAGAGGATACAGACAGTAACGAGATAATGCGGATAGGAGGAAAGGCGGTAATTCTTGCGACAGGAGGCATTGGGAACAGCCCAGCATTGGTTGCCAAGTACACATGGTTTGCCCAGAGCGCCTACAATATGAATACGCTCACTCCTTTACAGAATGTGGGAGAAGGTCTGGAGATGGCCCTTGCAGCAGGAGCTGATCCCACCAATATCGTCAGCGGCGGCCTGGTTGCCGTGGGAGCAAGAAATAAATCTATGGACTCCCATACAGGTGCAGCGGGTTGCCAGCCATGTGTTTGGATAAATAAGACTGGAAAACGGTTTGTAAATGAAGGTGTAGCTGAGAATATCGGAGATATTGGCCCTTATTGGGCAAAGCAGCCCGATGGGATTGTGTATGCACTGCTTGATGAGGCGGATATTCAGCGTCTGATCAGTGAGGGTTCGGAAATTTCCATCGGTGAATTTGTAGTCTATGGCCGTCCGCTGAACCAGCTTCGCGCCGAGTTGGATCAAGATGTGGAAGATGGCGTGGCATGGAAATCGGATACCATTGAAGGACTTGCCAAGCAGATTGGCTTGGACCCGGCTGTGCTGTCTGATACGGTATCTGAGTATAACGCAGCATGTGACGCTGGCGATGACCCTGCATATTTCAAGCAGGCACGTTATTTAAGGCCGCTCAAGCAGGCACCGTTCTATGCTGTCAGCATGGCACCTGGTATGATGAGTTCCACGGGCGGAATCCGGGTTAACGGCAATATGCAGGTGGTTAATAAGGATTACGAGCCAATTCCAGGTCTGTATGCGGCAGGACTGGATGCAAGCGGATTGTATGGAGATTCTTACAATATGGAAGTTCCCGGTGCTGCCAATGGCTTTGCGTACACATCCGGACGTATTGCGGCCCGCCATGTAATAAGCAGTATGAAACATGCCTGACATACAGGTATCTATCCAAAAAGACCATATATTTTTATATAAAGAAAGGAAGGAAATGCATTATGGCAAATGGAACACGCGCAGCATATCCATGTGCTGAACTTATCAGCACCACAGATTCTGTAGGACAGAGACTTAAAGGGAAGAGAGTGCTTATCACAGGTACAACAAAGGGAGTTGGCGTAGTAGCTCAGGAACTGTTTGCCCGTCATGGCGCCTATGTTATCGGGTGTGGCCGTACTCCCGGCGTTGCGGCCGCCAATGCGGCAAGGCTTTCTGAGCAGGGACTGAAAGCGGAAGGTTACGATGTTGACCTGTCCGATCCTGTTGCATCAAAAGAATGGGTAGACCTGGCTGCAGAGCGCATGGGTGGAATTGATGTCCTGATTAATAATGCGTCCAAACCGGAGTTTGCTCCTTTCGGCGATATGACTTTTGAACAGTGGAAAAAATCATTGGAAAATGAGTTGGACCTTGTTTTCACAGTGACCAAGGCAGCATGGCCTCATTTGATCAAAGCAGGAGGCGGAAGCGTTGTGAACGTATCTTCCAATAATGGCATGCTGGGAGTGGGTGGAACTCCCCAGGCAGCCCATGCGGCAGCTAAAGCAGGAGTGATTGGTCTGGCAAAACAGCTTGCGGCAGAAGGCGCTCCTTATGGAATCCGTGTAAACGCACTTTCTCCAGGACTCATTGAAACTCCAGGAGCAGGCGGAGCGCCGGCAGAGATGGTCAACTACATTATTCATGAGATGCAGCTTACGGGACGCCCGCTGACTCCATTGGATATTGCTTACGGATTGCTTTTCCTGGCATCAGATGAAAGCCGTTTTATCACAGCTGTTAACCTGCCGGTTGACGGTGGTACCAGTGGCGCATGCCCAGGCCCAGTGTTCTGATTGGCTTAAAGTGCCAT
>Ga0137308_100761_pt1 | contig 44040 bp, 39 predicted proteins | sample Inofrocosms_June_FD_97181 | JGI IMG/M metagenome (GOLD analysis project Ga0137308, IMG submission 97181) | Mouse cecal microbial communities from Vienna, Austria - N-Acetylneuraminic and N-Acetylglucosamine D2O microcosms_June | ecosystem: Host-associated > Mammals > Digestive system > Large...
TTCGACAGATTCCATTGAAGCTGAAATGAAACAACAACAATCAAACACTGATTTACGAGAAGCATCCGTACATTTTATGACCGATATTTCTCAGTATAATCGCCCCAGAAATAATCTTATTTCTATTGGTGATAAAAAAATAGTATACTACGCCTCAAAGGAGATAAATCATGTTACAAGAGTTAAAGAAAAAATCCTTTCAGTCTTCCCTCAAGCTAACCATTTTCCTGACCATCATCGGGCTGATATTGGTCGTTTTTTTTACCCGGAATGCCTTATATGCCATCACGGGTTTCACCGATCCTGCGCAGTTTAACGCCTTTGACGGCAAACCGGACGAATTACTGAACAGGTGCTATCCCATCCTCCTGTTTATAGGCGGTATCGCTTTACTTGGCATTGCCGTTTACAGATTGATAAAAGGCGCCAGAGGCGGCTTCCTTCGAAGTCTAATGCGGGATATCGCAAATGCAGGTTATACGGAATCCGCCATAGATTCTGATTATGCCGGTGCAAAGATAATGGATAAGTGGGGCATCCGGCTTGGACAACTAATGATTTATGATATCTCCTCCACAAAAGCCAGAGCAATACCCAATGCAAAAATCCTGTGGGCCTACACGGATCTCCAAAGTTATCCGACAAAGTATGGCAGAGACATCCATGTCAACACGCTGGTACTCCATGTGGAAGGAGAAGCAAAAGAATATCGTATGGTCTTCTCCGAGAAAGCAAATGCAACCCAAATGCTGCAACAAATAAATGAAAAGTTTCCATGGGTCGTAACAGAATATTCCGAGAAGCTAAAAAAGCTTTTCAACCAAAACAGAGCCGAATTTATGCAGCTACGCTATCATACCTGCGAACATTTGCCATTGTAACGCAGAAAATATGATCATACAGAAAAGAGCGTGTACCCGTACACCGTTAATCAATGCACTTCATGAGGTATTCGGCTTCTGCACCTCAAAACAGATCGTGCCCATAAAGGAAATGAGAAATATCTGTTTACAGACGAAAAAGTCTGGAGCATTCTATGCAAACGGTAAGACAAAAAAGGCCTGAAAGCCGCCATTAGGGCAACGTTCAGGACTTTTTTGATTAAAAGGCTGTCAAAGACAGGATTTTGAAAAAAGTTACTACATGCAGCAACTTTTACTGCCTTTTATTCAGTCCTAATATCTCAATCTATGTACGGTAATAATTCCGAATATGCATCTTTGTTATCCCTTATCAGCCACCTCTTGAAAGCGGCAAACGGTGAGCTGTCCTTTAATTGCTGCTGTAAAAGGAACTTCAAATCCTCCTTTTCTTCATCTTCAGCTTCCTTATATTCACGGACATATTCTTTAAATTCAGAGAGTTCTTTTCTTAACATCCTTCTCAATATTTTCGCTTCCATCTTCTTTTGGGGCGTAGATCCATAATAAACTTCCTGTAGCAGCTTTACGGTATTTTCCGTTTCTACTCTACGGTCAAGCATCTCAAAAACGAGCTTCTCATCTGACCCAAAATATCCTTCTTTCCGAAAGGCAATCATCCGTTCGACATTCTCTTTTGTGCAGTCAACGATAGGATCATATTTATCTGACTTCGTATTATTGCAATGCGCACAAGATAAAAAAAGATTATCCCAGTTAAATTTTAATTCTGTATTTCCACGATGGGGATTCAAATGTTCAATATGACAGGAAACAATTTGTCTGTTTTCACAAATGTAACATTTTCCGTGAAACATTTCTTTTAACGCCGCATTTACTTCCGGAGTATTATAAGAACCATTCTTTAATTTTTCTCTCTTCAAGGAATCTATTGCTTTTTTTCGATTTTTCCGTAATTTTCCGCTCCACTTTTATCATAAATGCTTTCCTTCTATTTCATAAAGTAAATCTGTTATTTCCGATGATAATCCTTTTGGAATATTTCGGAGTTCACTTCGGAGCAGCGCTCTCTCTGCATGTTCTTCTTTGGTTAAGTGTTCCTTTTCTTTCAAGGATATATATCTCTTAACTTTTTCTTTTAAATTATCTGAATACTCATCCGCCCTGAAATACCCCTCTGCAAGGTCATCCGAAGAATATGCGGTTAAATCTTCTAATTCTATGCAGTTTTCCAAATCATATACTTTAGCATTAGAGAGGGAATTCAAAATATATGGAGAATGTGTAGTAACAATAAACTGAATCCTCGGGAAAAATTCTGTTAAAAACGGCATGATTTTCTTCTGCAGCCCAATATGAAGATGGGTTTCGATTTCATCGATTAACACAATTCCCTCTATGTCATACTTGCTGATTTCATCTCCTAAGAGCCAATTTTTATCCATTCTTAAAATCAAATCGGACACAATCTGAATAACCGAAGAATATCCGTCTGAAAGCATATCAAGGCCAAACGGAATCCTGCCGGATTCGTAAATTTTAAAATCATATTCCTTATAATCATATGCTAAATTAATCGTATCATCATCCAGCAACACCCGTAAAGCTCCCACAAACCGGTCAAACCATCCCTGAATCCTGTCTACAACAGCCATATCGCCTTCGTTTCTTGCATATGCCTGCTGTGTTTTCAGATGCACCATATATTGATGAAGGAGCGTTCCGGGTCCGGAATAAACACTATAAGCATCATCCAGTTTAATGTCCTGAACTCCCTGCGCACGAATAATCTGCGTTTTTCTATTGGCGGGAAAATATGCTGTTATAAAGTCTCCCTGAGTATATAAAGACTCCAATTGCTTGCTATCATTAAGTGAAACCCGCACTCCATCCGCATATTTTTTTATATGCCACAAAGTAGATTGATTCGCTTTTTCTATTTCATATTTTTCTGTTTCTGTCTGTGCCTTACTTAACCGCTCTTCTATCTTTAACAACTCAGGTATCTCTACTTCAACTAAATAGTTATAATTTCCGTCGTTTATTGCCTGTAAATATTTTTGTAATGCAGTCAGTACGGATGTTTTTCCGGACCCATTTTTACCGGTGATAATTAAATGCTGTCTTTTTTCTGCGTTTAGAGAAATGACAATATTGGATAAATGTCTCAATTTATCAATATTAATTTGGGTAATGTAATGTTCCATTTTCTTCTCCTTTTGGGGATATCCTGTCTTTTATTATATTCCATGCTTTTATATGATTCAATACTCTGTGTTTTATCTTTTTATTCCATTTTACGAATGAGTCACTGTTCACCCCGTGACCGGTAACAAATGCACAGAAACAGCAAAACAGTGTTTTCGCAAAAAGCATTTTCATACACACTCTGAAAGTGAAGGTTTTTTGCATCTACTTTAGCTTTCTAAAGCAGTTTTCATGCAAAAAGGGATCCGGTAAAAGCTCCGAACCCCTTGTATTTACTGAATAAATTACATTCAATCGATGATGGCAGCCACACGAGCCGAAGCAGCTATTCTGCCGCTCCTCACGGATTCACCACGTTCCTGTCCTCCCCCCGCAGAAATGCCTGAATATTCAGATAAGCCCCCTCCACACAGCGGGTGCGTGCCTCCACGCTGGCCCACGCCAAATGAGGTGTAATAATCAGGCGGCTGCTGTCTTTGATTTGACTCAGGGGATTGGACAGCTCCAGAGGTTCCTTCTCTATGACATCCAGCCCCGCCGCCTGTATTTCACCCTCTGACAGCGCATGATAAAGATCCGTATTGTTTACCACCTGTCCCCGCGCCACATTAATCAAAACGGCAGTGTTTTTCATCTTTTTAAGTGCCGCTCTGTCAATAAAATTACGGGATAAATCACTGAGAGGACAGTGCAGCGACAGGTAATCGCTCTCTTTCAGCAGCGTATCCTTGTCCACCCGAGGATAGTCTGTGCAGGCGCTGCGTCCCGTGATGGAGTGGAAGATCACCCGGCACCCAAAAGCATCCGCAATCTTTGCCACGCGCCTGCCGATATTTCCCATGCCTACAATACCCCATGTCTTCCCCTCCAGCTCATAAAAAGGAATGTCAAAGTTAGAAAAACGATCCTGCCCGCTGTATTCGCCGGATTTCACATATTTATCATAATGAATCAGCTTTTGGCTCAGGGCAAGAGCAAGAGTAAAAGTATGCTGCGCCACCATTGCCGTGGAATAATCCACCACATTGGTCACCTTAATCCCTCTGGATTTGCAATAGGCAAGGTCACAGTTATCGTAACCTGTGGCAAATTCGCAAATCAGCTTAACCTGAGAAGCCTCCCGTAAGGTCTCCTCGTTCAAGGGTGACTTGTTGGCAATTATGATATCCGCATCCTTCACACGTTCCCTGACTTCCTCTACCGTCACAGTATTTCGATAGACGGTCACATCACCGAGTTCCCGGATACTGTCCACCGACACATCCTCGCCCACGCTGTTTCGTTCCAAAATAACTATTTTCATACTAACTCCCATCTGCCCGCTTCGGCGGGCACTCAAATCAGGATTTTGAAAAAGCCTGCAGGAACTCAGTCCTGCAAGCCTTTGGTAGTGCTGCATTGTAAAAACAATTTTTGCAATTTTCATTCATGGCTTGCTCTAAGTATAACAAAATCACATGGCAAATTCAAGCAGCGTGAAAATCCACAGATTGAAGAACCACTCAACCGGTTACTGTTCACTTCGTTCACAGCAACCTATGCACAGAAATCGCAAAACAGCGATTTCGCGCATGTCTGTCTCGGGTTTATCACGCAAAAACAGCGTTCTTCCGGCCTTACACCGATTCATTAATTGTTTGTGCCGCCGATGGCGGCATGACTGAAAGCGTGAAAACACCTCTCGGCGGCAGTGAGTGAACAGTAACCTCAACTGGTCAGAAATTCCTTTAACAGAGCCTCCAGCTCCTCCTCAGTCACCTCTGCCGACTCCCTCGCCATGGTATCCGTGTCCACCCGTTCTTCCGCAGGTCTGTTTATTCCGCCTCCCGTTCCGCTTTCCATCTCGATATCTCTCGCTTCTTCCAATGTAAGCCTGTCCACGGGCTGACGCAATCCCACGGGCGGCATATTGCCTATGGGCATTAATTCTACCGTTCTGCGGCTCTGCCTGCCTCGGTTCCTGCCTGAGGAGCCGACCCTTTCGGTAAGCACTCTTCCGTCCGTTCCTGTTCCTCCGTAAAGCATCTCCATATCCTGTCTGGTGATGTCAATCCGCGGAGAAAGATGATTTTCCAGATAGTCTACCAGATTCACTTTCAAAATCCTCTTTTTCTTCTTCACGTCCACCACAGTGGAAACGGAAAAAAACAAATATAACCCGAAAAAGCTGACAATATAGAAAGGGAGAATATCTCCTAATGTCCGTCCTGCCATAATGCTCCGGCAGACGCCCACTCCCGCAGCCACCACCGACAGAAGCATAGCCTGTCCCGAAAGATGATACAAGGTTTCGGCAGTGAGGGGACCCAGTCTCATACGATTTAAAAATTTGTCTACGAAGATGGGAATGTTCGCCACCCCGTTATTCATCTGATAACAATTTGCAAATTTTAGCTTACACTGTTTCAACATTTTGTTCTCTGTAGCAGCCATATTATCAGACTCTTTTATCATATTCTGGTACAGCATCCCCAGAACAATCCTTAGGAACACGCTGATAAGCAAGAACGACAGCATAAAGGCTGTTACAATTTTTTCTTCCTGAAATACACGAAACATGACGCACCTCTTTTTCTTTCTGCAGTTTCCCATGCCCAGTCTTCCGGAAGTTTCCGGACTGCAGGCGCTAAACCGCATAGCCTTCGCAGCTTTGTACCTTGACAAAACTCCGCACTTCCACAATCGGTGATGCAAACGACTTTGCATGGGAGTTTAGTTCATAAAGCATCAAAAGACAATCTTCCACTTATGTAATCGACTTTTGTATGATTATATTATAAAGCAGTCATTCGTGTTTTCACAGAACTTTCCATCGCATTATTCTTTGCATTTCAGACAAAAAAACTCAAAATCCGCCTTTTCCGACAATCCGGTCATATCATGGCAGTACATGCCGAAATATGCTCCTGTAAATCCTCTGCAGTGCTCATCCGTCAGAATCTGAGTGGTCTGTTCCCCGCCCGCCTGCTGCCAGTCCGCCCCGTTCAGGCTGTAGAAAAACGACACGCTCATTCCGTTCTCGGACACTTCCGCCCGAAGCCGGATATCCGTTCCCGAAGGCACGGAAACCGGAACCATTTCGTCCGACACCACACCGGTATCGCTTTTAATCAATGTCAGTACCATGCCCCCTTCTTCTGTGGCCGTCTTTCCCAAAATGTAAAAATTCATGGCATCATACAGATAGGCCAGTCCTGCCAGCTGCTCCGGGTACTTGGGTTCAAAGCTCATCTGCGTCTCCGCACTGCAGCATATCTGCTGCTGCCTGACTCCCAGAAGGGATACTCTATGCAGCGAGTTCAAGGATTCCTGCCCTGTCAGTCTGACATGGCCTTTTCTGGCGGTACAGTCTGCAAAGGTATGATAATCCACTCTGGGAGAGCCGTAACGGACATGAAGCTGCGGCGTGTCAAAATCATCAAAGAATCCCTTTCCGTCGTCCTCCATGCATACTTCTTCAAGCCCCGAAGGAGCCTCCGTCTCATTTCCGGCGTAACGCCCTCCCTCCTTCAGCTTAAGCCAGCCGTCCTGACTCCAGACCATTTTCTGGATGGCCGTCTCTCTGCCTAAAGTGCACCATTTCTCCCCGTTCAAAGGTCTGGAACATAGATGCACCAGATACCATTCCCCATTTTGTGTTTCCACAATATCCGCATGACCGCATTTCTGCAATGAATTCATATCCTCCTTGCGGGAGGTCAAAATAGGATTATCCGGCGCAGTTTCAAAGGGGCCCCAGACGGTCTTGGCTCTGGCCATTGTCACGCAATGATTATAACCGGTGCCCCCTTCCGCCACAATCAGGTAATACCAATCCCCTATATGATACATATGGGGGCCTTCCGTCACCCCTATATCCGAGCCGCCGTATACCTTTCTACGCTCTCCGGTCAAACGATACTCCTCATCCAGCTCCTGAACCAGAATTCCCTTGAAGCCGTTTACCATATTGATTAAATATTTCTTCCCGTCAGTGTCATGGAATAAGGAAGGGTCAAACCCTATGCTGTTTAAGTAGACCGGATCCGACCACTCCCCGTATATGTCATCCGTGTACACCAAATAATTATGGGTATTGTAAAACCGTCCCTTTTTTGTCTTTACATCGGTATAAACCAGAAAAAACCTTTTACCGTCATAGCTCAGGCAAGGCGCCCACACACCTCCCGAAGTCGGATCTCCGATTAGGTTCAGCTGGCTCTCCCGGCGCAGCGGAGACGGTATCTGTTCCCAGTGCCGCAGATCCTTAGAGTGAAATAATCTTACACCGGGCCACCACTCAAAGGTGGAAGTGGCAATAAAGTAGTCCTGTCCTACCCTAATAATGCTTGGATCAGGGCAAAACCCTCTCAAAATAGGATTCTGTATCATACTATACCTCCATGATTCCGCTCTGCGGAATCTCAAATCAAAATGAAAAATGTCGTATTCCGGGCATTTTTCGGCGTGAAATTTAGTACTTCTCCCGCGAAGTCAAAATTGCGTTCCTATGCGATTTTGCGAGACATGCGGGTGCCAAAACGCATTCTTCCGGCGTTTTGTGTACATTCTCGTAACGGTTCAGCGCCTTGTCTGAACTGTTACAGCAACACTTCGGTTGATGTCAATTTTCGGATGACAATTTTCTTACAATCTCATCTGTTTTTTGTCTCCTTTTATGATATACTTATTTTCAAATAGATTCAAGGTTACAAATCACCACTTGGCAAATTGCTTTGAAACGGAGGTAACAATGATTTATAAAGTATCTGATTTCGGCGCCGTCGGCGACGGCGTACATAACGATACCGCTGCCCTTCAGGCGGCAGTGGACTCCTGCCATAAAAACGGCGGCGGACAAGTCCTGTTGGAAGGCGGGCACACCTACCGCTGCGGCACGCTGATTCTGCAATCCTACGTGGAGCTTCATCTGGAAATGGGAGCGGTGTTAAAAGCAAGCGATTCTCTCGAAGACTTTAATCTGCTCGGCAGGGGCGCCGTCTCCACCGCAAAGGTCACTACCCCCACCTACGCTGACTGTGAGTATTCCGGAGGTCCTTCGCTCTTCTTTCTATATGCAAAGGACTGTGAATATGTGTCCCTTACAGGTTTCGGCAAGATTGACGGTAATCAGGAAATATTTTACGGCGCCGTCACCCCATGGCACATTGACGGCAGCTTTTACCCCAGAGTGCCTTTGCTTTTTTTAGAGAATGTGCGGCATCTGACTCTGCATCAAGTCACCTTGACAGGCAGCGGCTTTTGGACCACTCATTTGGTAGGATGCGAGGATGTGCTGATTGACGGGATCCGCATTTTAAATGACCTGCGTCTGGCCAACTGTGACGGAATCGACCCCGACCACTGTAAAAACGTGCGGATTACCAACTGCCACATAGAAAGCGCCGATGACTGCATTGTGTTTAAAAACACGGAAAATGCCGCAAAATACGGCCCCTGTGAGAATATTGTGGTTTCCGGCTGTACCCTTACCTCCACCAGCGCCGCCATCAAGTTCGGCACGGAGAGCGTTTCACCGTTCCGGAATATCTCGGTGCAGAATTGTATCATCAGCCGTACTAACAGAGGAATCTCCATGCAGCTCAGAGATACGGGAAATATGGAAAATATTACGTTCTCCAATATAAACATTGACACCAGACAGTTTTCCGACCGCCACTGGTGGGGTAAGGCAGAGCCAATCGCCATTACTGCCGTGAAACGGAAGGAAGAAACAAAAATCGGAACCATAAAGAACGTCACCTTTGAAAATATAAACTGCATCGGTGAAAACGGAATTTTGCTCTACGGCGATCCGGAGATAAATATCGGCAATATCACCTTCCGCAATATTTCCGTAAAGCTGGAAAAGCGCACTGACTGGCCTAAGGGCATTCTTGATCTGCGCCCCTGTGTGGGAAGCGGCCTGACGGAAGGGACAGTACACTGTTTTTACGCCCATAACGCCAAAAACATCACTCTGGATGACGTGCGTTTTACCGTAGATGACAGCATGAAAGAATACGTTTCCGAGGAAACGGTATTTGAGGAGTGTGAAAATATGCATTGAGTTTCGACGCGTTTTACAGTACACTCCGCGCAAGTTGATAATTATCCTATGTGTATCATAAAACGAGTTATTGCTCCAATTGTTATGCTATTTTTGAACAAAGTGCACTCTCCTCATATGAACATGAGGAGCCTGATGTCTTTTAAAAAATAAAATAATATAATTCTGTATGGAACATATACTTTAATCAATGGAGAAAAAATATTATGAATAAAAAAATTCTTTATAGCATCTGTTTATTAAATGCGATGTTATTGAGCAGCGGCTGCGCATATCAGTCATTTGATCTCCCTCAGCACAGTTCAATACACTTTGAAGAAACTTCTTTAGAAGCCGGTGATATGCAGTCAGATAACGGTTTTGCACCGCTTCCAAACGAAAATAACGGCATATCTGTATACGAAAACCAAGAGCTAGGATTGGAAATAAATTATATTCCGGGTTCACAGGGAAATTATATTATTACACGGGGCTCACAGAGTCAAGAATATAATATCGGATATGAACCAGACGCTGTTGAAAGCCTGACGATAACACCTTGGGACAGCAATTCCTTGTTCTTAGTATGTCATTTAACCTTTGCCGACAAAAAATGCCAACGCTATATTATAAACAGCGAAATGCTCTCGGAAATTATGATTTATGATCCCTTAGAGACTGCCAAAGCGAGAATAAGCCGGGAGATTATAGAAAATAACGGAAGCTTATGTCTCTATATAAATCAGGAATCCACAGGTATCTTCGCAGACCAGCGAGAAACTTTGGAAATGCTGGGCCATAACATAAGACCTTTAAATGATATTTTGTTTCATTCGGAAGACGGTTCTTTTCTGTGTGACGTTCCACTGGCAATTTATGAGAATGAAAAAATAGGTTTCATACGCTTATACTATGAATTTGACGGAGTGGGTATGAACTGCATAAATGCAGAATTCCTGCCGCCGAATTAAAACACATGTCCCGATACCCCAACAGCCATTAAAGGCTGCCGAATAATACAATTTCACCGGCATAGGAATTTTTTCGGCCGTGAAAGACTATTTTCGGCAGCCGTTTCTTTCTGATTGCACATTTTGTAAAAATCTGCTAAAGTATACATAATTAAAAAAGTCGAAAAAAGGAGATGCTATCTATGACATATAAGACAGAAGGCACTTGTTCACAGTTAATCGAAATCGAATTGAAGGACGGCGTCATAGACTCCGTGAAATTTACCGGAGGCTGTAACGGCAATCTGCAAGGCGTCAGCGCTCTGGTGAAGGGCATGAAGCCGGAAGACGTAATCGCAAAATGCAAGGGAATCCGCTGCGGGTTTAAATCCACTTCCTGCCCCGACCAGCTGGCGCGGGCATTGGAAAGTATGCTGTGACGGACCATCCGATTATACAAAGTATTCTTTGATGTGCTTATGTTTGCGGCTTATGTTTGTCCGGTGATGCCGCGGAAATGAGGATTAGAATGAAAAAGATTGTTTTAACGGGGGGCGGTACGGCGGGACATGTCACACCTAACATCGCTTTGCTGCCCGCTTTGCAGAAGGCCGGATATGAGATTACTTACATGGGCTCTTATGACGGCATAGAAAAAAAATTGGTTGCGGATTTCAACATTTCCTATGTGGGAATTTCCACCGGAAAATTTCGCCGCTATCTCGATTTGAGAAATTTTACCGATCCCTTTCGTGTCATTAAGGGCTTTTCCGAAGCGCGGAAATTTCTGAAGTCTTATCAACCCGACGTGGTGTTTTCCAAGGGCGGTTTTGTAAGTGTCCCTGTGGTGCGCGCTGCCGCTTCACTGGGAATCCCCTGTATTATCCACGAATCGGATATGACCCCCGGACTTGCCAACAAGCTTTGTATTTCGGCAGCTGCAAAAATTTGTTGTAATTTCCCGGAAACGCTTAAGCTCTTGCCGGAAAATAAGGCCGTGCTGACCGGCTCTCCCATTCGTTCGGAGCTGTCTCAGGGCAATAAACTGGCGGGATTGGATCTATGCGGCTTTACTGCCAACAAGCCCGTCATCATGGTAATTGGCGGAAGCTTGGGCGCCGCCAATGTAAATAAGGCAGTCCGCGACGCTCTGCCCAAATTATTAGAGGATTTTCAGGTAGTTCATATCTGCGGTAAGGATAAAATGGATAATTTGCTGCTCACCACCCCCGGCTATAAGCAGTTCGAGTATGTGAAGGCAGAGTTAAAAGACTTATTCGCCATGGCGGATCTTGTGATTTCCCGGGCGGGTGCAAACGCCATCTGCGAACTTTTGGCTTTAAAAAAGCCCAATATCCTGATTCCTCTGCCCGCTTCCAGCAGCAGAGGCGATCAGATCTTAAACGCACAGTCTTTTGAAGCACAGGGATTTTCCATTGTGATAAATGAAGATGACCTGCTTACGGATTTGCTGGTGGACAGAGTTCACGAATTGTACTTTACCAGACAGACTTATTTTGAAGCCATGAACCGGAGCGGCCAGATAGATTCCATCAAAACCATTATAGGACTGCTGGACAGGGCGGTACAGGCGGATTAATCCCTTTATAATCCGCATCCGTCAGGGCGTGTTCTACTGCCGGACGGGACGGCACAGGCGGATTAATCCGGCTTGCTGAATACACACATGTTAGACTATAGCCTATTATGCCTGCACGTTTAAGGCGTAAATTAGGTGTATCAGACAATACTTCACATTTAAAGCAGGCTTTCGTCATACATAGCCCTGTCCCCGCCGATGAACTTGGCCCGGGTGCGCGCACAGACCACATGTGCATCCCCGATTTGTTTGGTACGGATGCGAACCGGCACTGCCACGCTTTTCAAGTGCATACCGATCAAAGTATCCCCGATATCCATTCCTGCGTGAGCCTTAATATGCTCCACTGCCACAGGGTGCTCCAAAGATCTATATGCCGCCGTGGCAAAGGAGCCGCCTGCCTTGGGCTGGGGCACTACGTTCACCGTTTCCAGACCGTATTTTTCCGCCGCGTCCTGTTCCACGATCAGAGCGCGGTTTAAATGTTCGCAGCATTGCGCCGCCAGAAATACGCCCGCCTCCTGTGTGGCCTGATAAATATTTCCGAAGACTGCCTCCGCCAGCTCAGGACTGGAAAAGGTGCCTATGCTCGCACCCCCTACTTCGCTGGTGGAACAGCCTACTACAAAGAGAGCTCCTTCCGGCAGCCGTGCCGCTTCCAGAATCTCCTTTGCAGCCCTATATGCCTCTTCTCCGACAATCGTCATATCCTCTGTCATGATACACTCCTTATTTAAATATCTGTCTGCAACACCGTAAAATCTTGCTCCGGCCTGCTTCGCCTGCAATTATCTTCCCTTCGGCTGTATATTTATTCTGTGTTCTCATCGCAAGCTATTTTAAACACAGGCGATAAATGAATCTCACCCCACACTGCCAAACAGACTGTCACCGGAGGGACTCTTCTCTTACGTTTATACTTCCCCGATATATTTTGTCTCGCCGGACTTAACCTCCAGAAGTCCGTCTTCCGTCTTCACCCATACGCTGACTGCGGTAGGATTGTACATTGTCAAGCCGTCCGTTGAAAATTCCTGCTGCCTGACAGCGCTGACATATGTATAGATCTCCAGATTGGTGGCATACCAGATATCTTCTTTTCCCGCCATCTTGTCCGCAAACGCTTCGATAACGCTCCAATCACCGGAACGGCCGAACTCGAAACTATGTCCCCACACATACATCACAGGAAGCTCATAAAAACCCGCCACCTCCAAAAATTTGTCACCCAATTCCAATAAATGATTATTGTGATGACAGGTAGGATGCCACTCCATAAAATCGGAAGGCGGAAAGAACCCACAAGTATCATTCACCGTTCTGGAATATTTTATACCCAGAGATTTTGCAATTCGAATAATTTCTTGATTATAATTTCCAAAGGCATAGGACATACCCTGAACCAGCCCTCCCGTAATTTCCTCCAGACGGCGGCGGTCCTCCTGAATTTCCAGCACGGCCTGCTGTCCGGTGATAGTCGGAAGATTACGGTGCTGCACGCCATGACAGGCTACCTCGTGTCCCGCATAAACTTCTTGGATTTCTTCGGCGCCGATGAACACCTCATCGCCTCTGACAAGCCCAAGCTTTCCCGAATTCAGGTGAAAAGTCCCTTTCATTCCATGATTCCTTAATAACTCTGCCAGACGTCTGTCAAAATTTTGCCCGTCATCATAGCTGAAGGTCAATGCCTTCCTGATTCCTTTTGGATATACAAATCTCATGCCGATACCTCCTATGCCCTTCTTTAGTGAATGCGCCGTCTCCCCAAGGAAAATGTTTCGGCGCACTTCAAAGAGAGTGCCCTACCACGCCTCTTTCTTTATACCAATCGATAGTTTCACAATAAATCCCCATGTATTCCGGCTGCACCACCATGCATGAAAGGCTGATGGTTTCCTATTACCGCAAAAACAGTCTCACCAGTTTTTCATATAAGGCAGTATAGGGCAGTCTCTTCAATTTCATTCCGTTCCATTTTCGCTCTCATTCCTTTTCCGGAGCGTGTCTGAAAAAGCTTTCCCTGAGACGCGCATATCAAAAAATGCTTTTTCAGATACGCCCTGATACAAGTTTTCAAAGAAATAAATCCGGCCTATACAGCACTGCCGATCCTTTATTAGTCTTTTCGAAAAGTATTCCCCGTTAACCTTCCTCTCACAATGCCTCCCATACCTCACAGCCTGCAAAAAATGTCACTTCTCCGTCAAAATCCCCGCAAGACTGCCATGCTCTGCCTTCATCATTGTCAAAGTAGTGGACGCAGGCATACCGGCCTTTTACAGGAACCGAAAGGCACTTTATCCTCTTTTATGCTCTTGCCTTTCCGAAATAAATCAGTGACAGCATATCCGGTCCCGTATGGGCGCCGATAATAGGACTGAGCATGGTAATCTTCACCACAAGCTCCGGATGAAGCTCCAGCACCATCTGCTTTAATTTTGCAGCGTTGTCCATACAGTCCGCGCAGCAGATATAAACCGTCTCTCCGAAGCTTCCGTCAAAGCTGTCCGCAAACTGTTCCACAATATATTTCAGCGCAAGGCTGTCCCCCCGCTTTTTGGCAACGGTATCCAGCTTCCCTTCCCCGTTGATGGTCAATATAGGCTTGATGTTAAGCGCCGTGCCGATTACTGCCGTGGCTGCGGAAATCCTCCCGCCGCGCTTTAAATACATTAAGTCCTCCACTTTAAACCAATAATTAATCTTATTGGCGTTTTCCCGAAGCCATGCCGCATTTTCGCTGAGACTCATGCCCTTTTCACGATTCCTGCAGGCAGCTTCCGCCAAAAGCCCCATTCCGCCCGTAGCGCCGAGGCTATCCACCACTTCCACATGTACCTCGCCGTAAGATTCCTTCAACATTTCCACCGCCAGCTGTGCCGACTCGTAGGTATTGCTCAGTCCGCCGGACAGGGAAAGATAAAGAATGGATTTCTTCTCTTTTATATAGGGTTCAAAAACGGCGACATAATGAAACGGCGCAATCTGGCTTGTTCTTGTGGGAATGGCCTGCCGCAGCTTGTCGTAATAATTGTGCATCATTTCATCACTCTCGGGACGCTCACAGTGGAACGTTTCCTCTCCGAGCATGTATTCCATGGGGACGAAACGCACTTCGTCTTTTTGCATAAATTCCTTGTCAATGTCCAAAGATACATCCGAAAAAATTTCGTAGCTCATCCTTATACCTCCCTGTGCGCTTTATAAGAGAGTGTGCCAACACTCCTCTTTACATATACCAATCAATTACCGGTGAATAATTTTGACAATAGAATCTTCTTTTGGATCCTATTGTTATGAAAGCAGGCATTACACCATAACATTATACCGTTAAAATAGGTTATTTGCAATGAAAACACATTTCCCCTTTCCGGAATATAATAATAAAAACCTCACAGGAGATATCTATGCAGATTATTCCCTCTCTGCTGTTTGGAATATCAGCCAGTCTGGATGCCCTGATGATCGGAATCGGTTACGGAATCCGCGGGATCCGCATCCGTCTCTGGCAAAATCTCGTCATCAGCGGAATCACTCTTTTGGGGACTTGTCTGTCCGTAGGGTTCGGAGATTGGCTTGCCTCCAAGCTTCCGCCCATGATCAGCAGGTATTCCGGCAGTATCATCCTAATGCTTCTGGGTATCTGGTATGTGGTAAAATGGCTGACGAAAAAGCTTTCGCACACGCGGGAAGCCGCACAGACTATCGTTGCGGAGGCCGTTCTCCGGCTCTCCCTCCCCGAAGTATTGGGGCTGGGCGTGAGCTTATCCCTGAACAATATCGGCATCGGTCTCAGCGCCAGCATCGCCGGACTGACCTTGTTTCCTGCCGCCGCCGCCACGTTAGCCTGTTCCCTGCTCTTTCTGTTTGCGGGAAACCGTCTGGGAAGAAGCCGCCCCTTGCAGGTCTTCGGAGCTGCTGCCGACCCGGTATCCGGTATTTTATTAATCCTTTTGGCATTCTTACAGGTTTTTCTCTCCGGTTGATATCTATTTGACATTTCTAATAAATTTCTTCTGCGAAATGGGCTCTCCTGTTTCGCACTACATAGGTTCCATAACGCTTATACTCCCCTTAAATAAACTGTCAAATGAATTTATCAAAATGAATCCGTTTTGAATCCGTTTATGTTAATCTGCTCAAAATTCTTAGTTTACATCTTCCTCTGCATTACGTATAATTAATTACAATGTGCCTGACCAGTGTACTGACCGTATTGTTATAATAGATCCTGTGTCGGCAGATACTGTAATAAACCCGCAGTGAACGGCAGACAGCTTTGAGAACCGCATCGGCTGTGTTGATCGAATTTAAGCGGAAGCGGCGGATAAAGCAAATAAATGAAGCAGCTTTAACTCTGTGGGATTGTGAGTCGCAGCCAAGCTGCGACATGGAGGTTATTTATGGAAAAAGAAAACAAAAAACAATTAGACGCAAAGCTTTTGGGACAGCTTTTTGCCACCATGTTCTCCTTAAGCGCCTGCACCTTCGGAGGCGGTTTTGTCATTGTGTCACTGATGAAGAAAAAGGTAGTGGAAGAACGACATTGGCTGGAGGAAGACGAAATGTTAGACATTACGGCTATCGCACAGTCTTCTCCGGGACCTATTCCCGTCAATGCCTCCGTCATATTAGGGTATCGGCTTCAGGGCATTTTAGGCTCTCTTGTGGCCGTGGGAGGAACCATTCTGCCTCCTATGATTCTGTTGTCCCTGATTGCCTTATTTTATGACTGGTTCCGGCAAAATTCCATTGTAAATACCGCGCTGACCGTAATGCGTGCCGGAGTTGCCGCCGTCATCTGTGATGTGGTAATCAATCTGGCCAAAAATGTACTGGGAACCAAAAAGCCTCTTTACATTATCCTCATGATAGTCACGTTTATTCTGGGATATTTTCTGGATGTCAGCGCCATGTATATTATTTTAGGCTGTCTTGCCACAGGAATCCTGTGTGTGGTGCTTGAACAGTTAAAGAAAAGGAGAATCTCTCAATGAATACTTTAATAAAACTTTTTATCAGCTTTTTACAAGTCGGTCTGTTCAGTGTGGGCGGAGGATATGCGGCAATTCCCCTGATTCAAAACCAGATCGTGAATGTATGGCATTTGATGACCATGGAAGAATTTGCGGATCTAATCACCATCGCCGAGATGACTCCCGGCCCCATCTCCATTAATTCCGCAACTTTCGTGGGAATGCGTCTGATGGGGATTCCCGGAGCCTTGCTGTGCACCTTTGGCTGTATTTTGATGCCTTTTATCATCTGTTTGACACTGGCGTTTTTTTACTATAAGTACCGCAATTTTTCCGGTGTCCAGACGGTTCTCGGCTGTCTCCGCCCTGCGGTAGTCTCCCTGATTTCCTGTGCCGGTCTTTCCATCCTGACCCTTGCAGTCTTTCGGGACGATACCGTAAACTTTGCCCTGTCAAATCTGAAGTGGGTGGAAATCGGCCTCTTTGCCGTCTGTTTGTTCCTGTTGCGGAAGTTTAAAGTAGGAGCCATTAAAATTATCTTAGGCTCCGGCGTTGTGGGAACTTTAATCTATTTTCTGGTTCCGGGATTAGTGTGAGAAGAGTTTCTAACTGCTCACAGCAAAGGCTGTTTCGCAGAGAAACTCTAAGTCTCACACCGAGAAATGCCTGAAAACATGGCATTTCTCATCAGAGTTATAACCCTGTAGGATTATGAATTGCTGCTAAGCTGCGGCACGGAGGTTAACGTGGCAGAACGGCAATGTCTTAATATGCATATTTTTTGCTTTCCACGGGAATTCTATTGATTGGATTTGCACGGTTTTACCGGTTCAGCGGCATGGCGCGGATACAAGACTCCATGATTCCGTCCCGGCAGTATTACTGTGGCAGCCATCCTATCTGGAATCCCGCGTAAGGAGTGTAAAATGTTATGCCGCTGTCTGTCCGTTTGGAAGAAAACATTCAATATTTGGAATCACGGCTGCCTATCGGCGCCAGCTTTGACCTGATGACCCGGAATCTATATCTGGGCGAGACAAAAGCCTATTTTCTTGGAGTCAACGGCTTCTGTAAGACGGAAATCTTACAGCAAATCTTTTCGGATCTGCAAAATCCCCTGTATGTACAAAACGGAAACGTGGACGATATTGTCCGCTACATGAATGCCAAAATCGGTTATGCCCAAGCATCTCTCTGTGATTCTTGGGATTCCATTCTCAGAAACGTTCTCAGCGGGCCTTCGCTGCTGTTAATCGACGGTTTCGCTCAGGGCATTTTGATTGATGTGAGAACATATCCTGCAAGGGGAATCGCGGAGCCCGATGTGGAACGAGTAACCAGAGGCGCCCGGGACGGCTTTGTGGAAACCATGCTTTTTAACGCCAATCTGATCCGCAGAAGGGTCCGCTCTACAGACTTGTGCTTTTCCGTCCACAGCGTTGGAACCGAAAGCAAAACAGATGTCTGTATCGCATATTTAGAGAAAAACGTGAACCGCGAATTGTTAAATAAGCTCTCGGAAAGTATTGACTCGCTGCAGGCCACCGCCTTGACCATGGGCTCCAAAAGCTTGGAGGAACTCCTGCTGCCCAAACGATGGTGGAACCCTCTGCCCGCCATCCAGACCACGGAGCGCCCCGATGTGGCTTGCAGCTATCTCTTGGAGGGACATATACTGGTGATAGTGGACAATTCTCCCGTGGTTTTGATATTCCCTTGCACAATCTTCCAGTTTACCCAAAGCTCCGAAGACTATTACAACAGTCCCTCTGTGGGAACCTATTTCCGCCTTGTACGCTTTTTCTGCCTTCCCGTGAGCCTGCTGCTGATGCCTTCTTTTCTGCTGTTAACCGGATACTTTCCGGAACTGTCCGACAGATGGGGACTTCTCTCGGACAGCGGCGGAATGACTGTACAAAGGCTTTTTTTCTATGTGCTGGCAGTGGAATTCCTATTGGACTTACTGAAGTATTCCGCCGCGCTGAACTCCGGCAGACTGTCCGGCTCCCTCTCCATTATCGGGGGACTGCTCATAGGCGACATTGCCGTGAGCTTGAACTGGGCTTCCATAGAAGTATTGTTCTACGCGGCGGTCACTCTGCTTGCCTCCCTTTCCGTATCGGGTACGGAATTCAGCGACGGTATCCGGCTTTACCGCATTCTGCTGATTACGGCCACAGGGTTCTTCGGGCTGCCCGGCTTCCTGATCGGATTGGCATTGATTCTGCTTTCCATAGCCACCACCCCCACCTTCGGCGGCTACAGTTACTTTTGGCCCTTGTTTCCTTTTAACGGAAAAGCCTTGGGACGGCTGCTGTTCCGCAGTCCCACTCCCAAAGCTCAGCCCTCCAAAGCATGGAATCGTGGAAAACCCCACAAAAATTAACAGCCGCCATATCCGGCTCTTACTATTGCCATTAGAATTCAATCGTAAAACAATATCGGATGCCTCTGTCCCATGATATGGTATAAAGGCATCCGATATTATACTTTGCATGAATTATTGGCATAATGCATATCTATTTTCAGGGGCATTAACATTTTGGAAGCAAACTATTTCCCGTTTTTAAAAAACGATTGTCTTGCCCCATGCATTTCCCCTCCTGCCAGCGCGTCATTCACCGCATCCAGACGCAGCCCGGCATCAATAAAGTCACAATATTTGCAGAAAGAATATTCCTGACGGCCATTCCTGATCTTATCACGGATCTCTCTATACTGCTCACTGTTCCATGCTTCCTTCAAAGGCGTTACTTTGAGATCCGCAAGGGTAGTCACCTCGAAATTGTCACAGCAGCAGATGCCCATTCTTCCGTCCGGAAATATGAACATATCCGTATAGGGCATCAGGCAGGTCTCTTTGATGATTTTGACCGAGTTCTTCTTATTCGGCGCGCTGCCCGCCCGGTTGGTGAGCACCGCCTTCTTATATCTCATTTGAATCAGTATTTCCACATCGGCAAATTCCTCCGGATGGGCGCATACATAGTCATATATCTCCTTGACATTATCGTGGAGCTTCATATTTTCACAATAATTGTTGATAATCAACTGATTCACATAGGGCTTGATTTCCTTCACCTTGTCAATGGTCAAAAGGAGTCCGTTGGTTGACATGAAAATATAGCAGTCCGGCAGCTGCTCCCTGCAATACCTATGGAATTCCACAATATTTACATCCATCCAAGGTTCGTTATTTCCGTATAAGGTAAGGTGTCCCTTGTATCCCCAATCCCTGAGCTGATCGATGATATGATAAAACAAGTCCTTTTCCATGCGTTGAAAAGGACGCTTCTCAGCATTTTTATTGGCCGTACAGAAAGCACAATCCGAATTACAGCGGTTGATCGTCTCCAGATTTACCACTAAAGGATAAGGAGGCTCCTTCGCTTCCATAAAATATTTAATATACGCCTGCTGCGATTTTCCTCTTCTGAAAAATTGCAGCTTCAAATAAGCATTGCTTGACAGCATAGGAAACTTTTTTTGTAATTCCCAGCCTGCCCGTCCCATAAAATTGTGTATTCTGATCGACATCTCTTTATCCTTTTATAAATTGGTGTTCAGATCCATTTTCACATTTCTTTACCACTAAAAAAAGCGCGAGACGGGGATCGAACCCGCGACCCCCTCCTTGGCAAGGAGGTGCTCCACCGCTGAGCCACTCGCGCATACTGTTGCAGGCATTGCCTGTATTAAAGATATATTTTTTAAAATCCGGTGAATCCGTTGTCTTTGTAAACAGTAATCATACGGAATCAACCAACAATCAGTATAATAGCATAACCTAGTCCCTCTTGTCAACAACTTTTTAATAGATTATTAATTTTCCGTAACAATTATGTTACTGTTCACTCCGTGACCAGTAACGCATGCACAGAAACCGCAAAACAGCGGTTTCGCGCACGGCGTTCTCGGGTTTGTCACGCAAAAAACGCGTGAAAACGCCTCGCGGTGGCGTGGGTGTGAACAGTAGCACAATTACTTCTGTTCACTCCGTTCAAAGCAATCTATGCACAAAAATCGCAAAACAGCAATTTCACGCGTGTCTGTCTCGGATCTATCATATTAATCTTCTATACCATGCAAGTATTAAAACAGGAGAATTGTTCATATTTTCAAAAATTACATAAAACAATATATCTTTTTAGAGTATATTTTGTTATACAATAAATAGCAATGGATATTTTTTGTTTGATTCCGGTTTTTAGTTTTCACTAGGCAAAGGTAGGAGGTCTCATATATGAATCTTACATTTGACAACTCAGATAAGTACATAGAACTTGGATACAATATCGCCTATTACAGAAAACATGCCAAGCTGACTCAGGAACAGCTTGCCGACAAGCTTGGCATCAGCCGCCAGCACTTAGGAGCTATTGAAGCGCCTAACATAGTACGGGTAATCTCTCTGGAATTGTTGTTTAATATCGCAACGGTATTAGAAATTGATGCCTATAAATTATTGCAGTTCCATCAATAGTCACTCGTTATGCCAAAAAAGGGAACCATTCCTTGGTTCCCCAAAATTATAACTTTTGAAATAAAAAAAGCAGGAATCATTTCCTGCTTAAAGCGGGTGATGGGAATCGAACCCACGTATCCAGCTTGGAAGGCTGGTGTTCTACCATTGAACTACACCCGCATACAAATATAACTTTTACTTCTGTCGATTCTATCGCGCAGCTGCCCAGAACCGGAATCGAACCAGTGACACGAGGATTTTCAGTCCTCTGCTCTACCAACTGAGCTATCTGGGCCTGTAACGTTTATCCTTGCGTCACAACATAGATTATATTACACAATGTTACGGTAAAAGTCAAGACCTTTTTAACATTTTTTTCAAAAAGTCTTTTGAACACAATAGCCAAGATCAGATGAGTCAAAACTCAAAAATCTTGCGGCAGAGCACACCCCACAGCGGCATCAAGTGAACAGCAAATGCTTTGCATACTGTTCACAAGTGCTTTACTCCGCATCTCTTTTGCGAAAAGCAAGGACACGGCAGCTCAAATCTCCACGACTAAGCAGCCAAAGCCCGTAGATTGCGCACATCACATAGACAGGGGACATACAGTAAAGATACCGCCCCCGTGCTTCAAACAGCATCACAAAAGCAAAGCTTCCCAGCAGCGACAACAGCAGAACACTTTCCTGAGAACGCATTTTTCCCGTCTTCATCCGATAAATCCCCAGCAAAAGCCCCAGAACTCCCAGCCACAGCGCATGTTCAAAGGAGCCGAAATAAAAGTTCCAGTCCGTCCCTCCGTAGAACAGCCTCCGCAGCCGCTGTGTCAGCAATGTCTCATATTTGGAGGAATTCTTTAGATTAAAGCCGCCTTCCATCCACCAGCTGAAAGTACCGTCGTTATAATTCGTCAATGTCTTACGGACAAGGAAATACAGATATCCTCCCACACCATAATCTGCCAGCCGCTCCCGCACTACTTCCAGATTTGCCTTCTGGCACTCCTTAACATTAGGCTGAGAACTGGAAAAGCCATAGTCATTGGAATTATACGATCCTGCCGTCTCCTCATTCAGTCCCATCATCAGATAATGGGTGTAGGTCAATCGGATATCTTCATTTAAAATACAGCCGATATAAGAGATCATGGCCTTATTTACACCGATTAAAAGAACAAAGGCCACAGCAACCATGCCAAAATGCTGTAATACGGACAGCTTTCCCTTACGCTTCTCTCCCACAAGCTTCACCAGCTCCATCACCAAAATTGCAAGAAAGACCATTCCGCTGTTGGGCTTAATCATCATGCCGAATCTGCCTAAAAAGCCGATGCAAAACCATAACAACAGCTCTGTCTTTTTGGACTTTGCATTTCCGGCCAGAAGATACAGATAAAATACCAGTGACGGGAAAAGTATACTATAGGTATCCGTATAGGGAACCACAATCCACGGGGAGATCCCCACCAAAACCGCATACAAGGCAAAGGCAAGCAGCGCCGCCCTGCCGCTTCCCGTCAGCCTGCGGAGAGACAGCGCGGCAAACACACCGGCCAGATTCACCAGTCCGCAATCTACCATAATACACACGAAATAAGCCCATGTGTTATATCCCAGAAAGCAAGGCAGCTCCTGAATCCATGCCAATACGGCAGTCACCGCTATCTGGTTGGTATACTGGGAATAGTACCAGAAATCCCCTATTGTCTTTTCTCCCGTGGCAATATAATAGGAGCTCCCGACTACAATGCTGGGATCCCAGCCTGCCATAAAGTATATATGATATGAAATGAACCACTGCACACCCAATAATAAGCCGGATAGAATCCACAGCAGCCACAAAAACCTGCGGTCTATGAAATTTCCTGCTTTTTTCATAAAAGCACACTTTTTCCATAACAAGAAAAGCCCCGACACCACCGCCACAGGAAACAGAATCAAAAGAAGATTGGGCGCTATCGTATGCAATGTGCTGTTGGGCGAAGCTTCAATACGCTTGTCAACAAACAAGACAATGACAAACACCAATGTAAAAACAACACAAAATCCCCACTTTATCCACTTTGCCACCTTATTTTCAAATACAGTTTCCATATATACCCCTTTGCGTGCTTTAGCACACATGCCAATCAATATTTGGATGTTTACTTCCGAACTTCCAGACATGCCGCCATCGGCGGCACAAACAATTTATGAACTGGTGCAAGGCCGGAAGAACGCTGTTCTTGCGTTCTTCCCGGAATGACTTAGATTTTCTTAGGTTGGGTACAAAGAGGGAGTGTTTACACACCCTCTTTCCAACCTTAGAAAATCTTCATTCCGTTCACACTTCTCCTTACGGAAGCAGCACTTCCATCCCTGCCAGTAATGTGATGACGGCCGCCCCATATACCACAGACACTACTGTGACAGCCTTGACTCCGACGGCGCCGGCTCTTCCTGCAGCCGCACCTTTTTTTGACGTCATTTCCTGTATCGCTGTAAGCGCCCCTCCGATTACCAGACATCCGATATAAAACGCTCCCATAATGTAGCGGACGTTCATAGTACAGACATGGGTGTATTTTATGCAGAACTTAAGATAAGAATACAGGCTCACTGCCGCCCCCGTCAACAGGAATGTTTTCTGTATCCCCCTTCCGTCTTTCCGAAAGCACCAGAATCCAAGAGCAGCCGCCATAAAGATAAACAGCGCCGCATCCGCCCAGAATATACCCGTTCCCAGAATATTCGTGAGCAGGCTGGAATCATAATAGCTGCTTTCGCCAAAGGTTGCAAATTTAATCAATGTTACGGGAATATTGTAATCCGCAAAATCATGGATATAGTCCAGCCGTACCGCAAGGAATTCAAATGCCCTGTCAAAATCAAAAAAGCGAGCCCACTTGTCATGCTGACCGATATACTGCGCCGAATCCTCCCCAAGAAATGCGGCATATCCCAAAGGCACATCGTATTTCACAAAATTATAAACGGAATGCCACAGTCCCAGAGGAAAGGCAATCAGTCCGAAACAGGCAAACTGCTTCACATAAACCATCCATTGCTTTCTGTCTATCCATGCACGATACAGCATCATAACCGCCATTGCAGGCGCGATTAACGCCGTGGAAATCTTGGTCATCATGGCAAGGCCGATGCACAATGCCATAATTAATATTCCTTTTATATCCGGCTTTTCATACCACTTAAAGGTATAGTAAATACACATGACCATCAACAACACTGCCAGAGGGTCATTGTTCAACGAACCACTGAGCATAATGCTGTAAGGCAGGAATCCGGCAAAGCACACCACGGCCAAACGTCCTTGGGCCGAAAGCTTCATCCTTTTCCCGATTTTCGTTATAAATACCATCGTCATCATAGAATATGCCAGCGGAAGTATCTGCAAGGCTTCTCCCCACTCCGACTGCTCCTTGGGCAGCATTCCCAAGAATTCAAAAATCCTGAGATATACCGCACTGACGGCATAATGCAGAGGCGGCTGGTACAGCTCATAATATTCCATAGGATTCAAGTCCGGCAGCTTTCCGTCGGTAAACAAAAAGTACGTATATCCCAGATGCCCGTACCCTTCCGCATTGAAACCGGCCAGATCGTTTTGAAACAAGTGTGACCGGGTCATAACCACGTAAAAGATCCGAATCAAAAATGCGGCAAACACCGCCGCCCAAATCACCTTTTCCGAAACACCCTTTTCCCCTTTCACAAACAGGAAAGCACCGGCCAGCACTATGGCCGCCAGCAAAAGGCCCAGACAGGCCGTTATTCCCTCACCGATACCGCCGTTTTGACGCAGGAAACAGATTCCTTCCATTACCCCTATAACAAACAGACACATCATACTGTATAGCAGCGCCGTTTTCCTGCGTTCCCACTGAACTTTTCTGACATATAAAAATAAATGATATGCCGCCGCCAGAACTCCAAGAGCGGCAAAGCGCCCGATCGTCAGCTTATAACCGCCCTCTTGGACAAAAAATATTTTTACAAGAAGCGGCAGTAATACCGCCGCTGCCATAAATCTGTTTTCTTCCTTCATAGCGCTCCTTTTCACGGATACGAGCCGCACACCATTGATTCATAAATTTGCAGACAGGCCGCAAGGCATTATTTCCCTATGGCAATACCACCGCCATCCCCGCTTTCAGCACCATCGCCCACAGGGCATAGAGCACAGGCACAGTCAATAAGATTCCTTTGCAAATGCGCCCTCTGGCAACGCTTTTCCCGGAAATTTTTTCCTGAAGGCCGAAGGCTGCCGCCGCAATGACAATAAAGCCGGCATAAACCGACACCATAATATATCGGATATTCATACTGCATATGTGGGTATATTTGATGCAAAACTTTACATAAGCGTACAGACTCACCGACACAATCGCCAGAAGAAAGGCTTTCTGCATTCCTCTGCCGTCCTTGATAAAGCACCAAACCACAAAAGCCGCCGCCATCAGAAGAAACAAGACCATATTTGCCCAGAACATCCCCGACCCCAGAATATTGGTGAGCCTGTCTGTCCGATAATAGGCGCTTTCACCGAAGGTTGCAAACTTGACCAGCGAAGCGGGAATATTATGGTCGGCATATCCGTCCGTGCAATACATGCTCACCGCCAAGAAATCAAATGCCCTGTCGAAATCCAGAAAACGGGAACGGATATCATACATTCCGATAAAGGAAGGGGCATCCGGTTCCACGGGATATGCATATCCGAAGGGCATCCCCCACTTCACGTAACAGTATACGGAATGCCACATTCCCAGAGGAAAGGCCGCCAGACCAAAACAGATAAACTGTTTCAAATAATCTTTCCACTGCTTTCTGCCCTTCCATGCACGCTGCAGCATCACTGCCGCCATGGCAGGCACCACCAAAGCCGCCGATATTTTAGTCATCATGGCCAAGCCGATGCACAATGCCATCTTGACAATCCCTTTTCTATGAGGGTTTTCATACCATGAAAAGGTATAGTAGACACACATCACTGCCAGCAGGACGGACAGCGGATCGTTGTTCAGCGCGCCGCTCATCATGATACTGTAGGGCAGAAATCCGGCAAAGCAAATCACGATAAACCGGGCCTCACAGGAAAGCTTCATCTGCTTCCCGATCTTATCGATATATACAAGCAGTACCATCGTGTAGATCAACGGCAGCACCTGCAGGATTTCGTCCCAATCCAGCTGCTCCTCCGGAAGAAGCCCCAAAAGGCCGAATCCTTTCAAAAAGACCACGCTGACCACATAATGAAAGGGCGGATGGTAAAGCTGGTAAGCCGTGGTCGGATCCACATCCGGCAGTCTTCCATACGTAAACAGTTGATACACATATCCCAAATGCCCGTAACAATCGGGGTAAAAATCCGTGGTATCGTTCTGGAACAGATAAGCCGGCGTCATTACCACATAGAATATTCTCACCAGAAATGCGGCGAAGATTATCAATGTGACCACGTTTTCCGTAACCCCATTCTCCGATTTTATCAGTAACAGAAAAAACGCTGCCAAAACCAGAGCCAGCAAAATCCCCAGTCCTATGCGCAGCATGCCGCCGTCCCCTTCCGTCCCACGCAGGACACAGCAACACCGGATCAGGCATATAGTGAAAAAACACATGCCGCTGCACTGCAGCGCCAGCTTTCGTTCCTGCCAGTCTTTCCTCTGCAAAAGGAGCATCCCGTTAAAAGTTACCATCAGAGTCGTAAGCACCAGAAAGTGCATGATACTCAATTTGTATGCACTCTTCTGATCAAAAAACGCTCCAACAAGAAGTGGCAACACGACTGCTGCCACTATCAACTTATTCTCTCTCTTCATCATTTGTATGTTCCGCAGTTTCCGTGGGCATCCGCACCGTCGGCAAAAACCAGCCTGCGGCGCTTATGACCTTTTGTCTATGAAACGGCATTCCTTCCATCAGCCTGCCAAATCGAATTCTCACGGGAACATGATGTTTTCTCGGACAAGCTGCTATGCAAATTATTAATTTATTTGTTACTGTCCACTTCGTTCACAGCAACCTTTGCACAGAAATCGCAAAACAGCGGTTCCGCGCATGTCTGTCTCGGGTTTATCACGCAGAAACAGCGTGAAAACACCTCGCGGCGACAGCCAGTGAACAGTACATTTATTTTAACATTGTTGCTATAACCCGTCAACAAATATATGGACAAAAAAACAGGATATCTATTATAATAGTATTATTGTTTACTCTCTTTCAACAATATTACTACGGAAACCGCAAAAACGGCGGTTTCGAGGAGGTTACCGATGACCACATCCCGTTCCTTTACCGCCCTTTGGCAGCGTTTTTTTATCATTGCCGGAAATATCTTCTTTTTTATAATCTTTTTCCTGCTTCTCACGACAAAAGAACAGGATTTCCGTAATACATCCAATTTAAAACTATTTGCGGGCAGTCTGCCGATTACCCTGTTTTTATATGCCTTGTTTTTCTTCCTGAGCCGGAAAAAAGCTTCTCCTCTTCTCCCTGCGGCCGCTGTCCCAAAGCATCCTCTTCTTGCTCCGGTTATGGGATATCTGCTGCTGTTTCTCCTGCTCTGTGTCTGCATACATTTCACATATTTTTACACCGGATGGGATGTGGGGCTGATCCGGGTCAGGCTGGAAGGCTTGCTGGCCGGCCAAACCGCTCAGGAAACCGGTGTGGATGTAGGATACTCCATCTACCCGAATAACCTGCTGCTCTTTTATCTGCAATATTTGACGGTAAAGGCCGGTGCCGTTTTCTTTCCGGAGCATCCCTATAACCTCTGCCTATATTCCTCCTGCCTCTGTGTCACTCTGGCCTGCTTTCTGGGCAGCCTGACCATCCGTCAGATATCCCGGAACCGTCTGATCCGCCTGATGTACACCTTAATCAGCACCCTGTATATTTTGTGCTCCCCGTGGGTTATGATTCCATACTCCGATACTTACGGTATGCTCTTTGTGGCCCTCGGCATATGGGCATTGTTTTGTGCCCGAAAGCCTGCCGTAAAATGGCCGGTATTTGCCTTTGCGTCCCTTATCGGCTGCCGGATTAAACCCACCTGTATTTTCCTCTTGTTTGCCGCCGTAATCTTATACCTGCCCAGCCTGCCCGCCCTCTTCCGTGCAAAACGGAGAGAGCTTTGCATTTTTCTGCTTAGCTGCCTGATCTTTTTCATCATCGGGCAAGGAATTTCTCCGTGGATACAGCACCGCCTAGACTTTACATTGGATCCCGAGCGGAAAGTCCCGCCCACCCATTATATTATGATGGGATTAAACACCGGCAGCAAAGGGGGCTTTGACGGGAGCGATTATGTTTTTACCACTTCCCTCCCTACCTACGAAGAAAAAGTAAGACGTACCTTGAGGGAGAGCAAGCTGCGCTGGCTGGAGACCACACCGGCGCAGAAAAGAGATCACTATATGGCAAAGTTTCTGTATACTTATAATGACGGAACCTTCTCTTGGACAAAGGAAGGGGGATTCTTCGATGTCATGCCGGAGCACGACAACCCCTTAAATGACTTATACTTACAAATCGTGAAACCCGAAGGAAAGTATTTTACCGCTTACTGCAATTTTGCACAGATAATCTGGCTGCAGATTCTATTGGGAATTCCGTTTCTGTTTCTAAGGCGGGAGCGGCAGACCTCCCGAAAGGCTTTTCTGACGATCGTTCTGTGCGGCCTGACCGTTTTCTTAATGCTGTTTGAGGCAAGGGCACGCTATCTGTTCCTGTATTCTCCGGCATTTTTGATACTGTCTTTATATGGCTATGACGGGCTGTTTTCCTTTCTGTCGAAAAACGGAGAACCGGAAAGACAAAAACAGCCGGACGTTCCGTGACTGCCTCCTCATCACCTGTTACGACCACATGTTTGCCGGCATATATTTCCCTTGCATTTTCCATTTCATAAAGTCCGTACAGCCTTCACCTGTTGTATAGTACTCAATGGCATCCAATATATCTTTATTTACATTCCATCGTTCTTTTTCCCATATATTAGGCCATCTATTATGTCCTTGCGCCATATCATGTAATAAAACAACGGAAAATTTAGAGTTCTCCGGCTTTCCGAAGTGCTGGCAGTAGACCCCTATTTCCGCTTTGGCATTCAAATCGTCCTTCCGCATACCTCTGTCCCTCCATACCTTCCGCCGGCCTTGTTCCCTGTCCCCGCAATCTCTCGAAATCATTTCCCGGATACGACCGGCAGCTCTTTCACCGCTTTATGCCCGAAATGCAGTGCAGGATGCTCCAAAACGATAAGCATCCTGCTGCAACATCATACGGCTGATGCCATATGATTTACTCATATTTAATATAATCTTCCCACTTGTTCCAAATATGGCAGATAAAAGTCTTACCCTGATTAAAGACCAGCTCGTTTCCGTCCGCATCATAGTACTTAGCGGGTTTGTCGTCGCCGTCCTTTCTCTCCCAGTAGCCTTCTACCACCTTACCGTTTGTAAAGAAAAGCATTCTGCCGTCGCCGTTTCCGGGATGCTGTTCATCTCGGTGCATCTCCATGGCCAGATAACCATGAGCATCTATTTCTTCTCCGTAGCAGATCTGAAGAACCACATTATCAACCTGAACCGTCTCTCCGTTATGCTCGTCTTTTAACGGACTGCCGTACTCGGAATATTCGTATTTATTGGTTGATGGATTATACTCAAAATATGCGCTTACGGTATTATAGTTACCCTTTGTGCCGGGCCAGATCTTTGTGGCGCTCTGGGCATCGTCATATGTAGCTCTGGAACCCTCGGCCGCAAACAGGAACTTCGGTTCGAAGGAGCTGTCGTAATCCCAGCTGTAGCCTCTCTGCTCCACACCTTTCATCAAACCGTCTATAAACATATACGCCGAGTCGGTATCATTATATTTTCCTGCTCTGTTATATCTGTCGAACGCTACCGAAGTGGGCTTTGCAATTCCCTGTGTAGCTTGGCTGATATTGTCAACCTCTGCGCTGTTCAGCAGATCGTTTGCATATACGGCTGATCCCCAGTGACATATAATGGAATCATGCTCCATTCCGGTATACACCATATATGTACGGATACTTCTAACAGGGCCGATGCGGTCCAAATCGTCAAAGTCCTCAAAAACACACAGCAGTCTGGTCAGGTTATCCCTCAAAGGCATCTGATAAATTACGCTGGCATTTGTAATACCATAGTGGGGAAGACAGCTCTTCTGATTGGGCATGGCCACGCTGATCGGTCTTCTGTTTCCGATCTCTTCATCCACCCATTCGCCGGTCAGGTAGCTCTGCATCTTGCCGTCCTTCACTACTCTATCCGTAATCACCTGTCCCGTTACCCCCGGTTCGGGAGTTGCCTCGGGTGTTGCAACAGGCTGGGGGGCAGGGGTGGAGCTGGCAACAGCCTGAGGATCCAGCTGCACGGGTGCACGGGAAGAATCTAGGTTTCCGTCATCGCCGCAGGCCGTGGCAAAGAGACTCATTGTTAATATGATTGCTGCTAATGCTTTCTTTTTCATAATAAATCCTTTCCTTTGTGTAAACATTTTCTTCTATTTTATATCTTTAAGGTATGTTTTGTCCATTTATTCGTGATATTTTTTTCCGGAAAATTATTTAATTTTTTCTTAAATGTATTTTTATTCACTTTATTCAAAACAAGTAATGACTTTTTTCCGGGTTCGTGATATGATAATTACAGTTCACAATTCAATTAGACTTGATTTTTTAATTCTATATAGAAGATTCTGTGATTAAAGAGGGCATTTTGTCAGAGGTCTTTTCGTTTCAAAAGAGGGATTTATCGGAACTCTGTTTTATTATATATGTCGTTTCTATTTTAAGCTTTCTGCCGAAAGGGTTTCTATCCGTAAAAGGTTCATTGTAAGGGTTTCTATTTAAAAATGTTTCTTATAGAAAGGGGTTTACTTATGAGATTAAAAGAGGGGATTGACGTAAACGATTTTTTGGCCGCTGCAGAAAAGTGTACCGGACAAGTTTTTTTCCACACAACTGACGGCAGCATCCTGAATCTGAGATCCATGCTCTCACACTATGTACTCGTATCCATTTTATGCAACAAATCCGTTTTGGAAGATTCTCAGGTAGTGTGTACTCAGGATGATGACTATCAGCTGCTGCAAAACTATTTAGAATAACGACAACCGTTCCATTTCACTGTTAACGCTTTCTTCGCAGGAACGCATGGCAAAGATCGTCTTCTCCAACAGTGTATCCAGTTCCCAGCCCAGTCTTTCCGCACCGGCTGCTATTACCTCTCTGGAACAGCCCGCGGCAAATTTTTTATCCTTGTACTTTTTCTTCAGGCTGGAAAGCTCCATGTCCATGACACTCTTGGAGGGACGCATCCGGACCGCTGCCCCAATCAGCCCTGTCAGTTCATCGGAAGCAAACAAAATCTTCTCCATTTCATGTTTCGGCTCCACATCACAGCATAATCCATACCCATGACTGCAAATAGAATAAATCATTTCCTCGGATACGCCGTTTTCCCGCAGAAGCTCCGGCGCCTTAATACAATGTTCCTCGGGATAGAGTTCAAAATCAATATCGTGCAGCAGACCCACGATTCCCCAATACTCTCCCTCTCCTCCATTGCCGGTTTCCTGCGCAAAATAACGCATCACTCCCTCCACCGTAAGCCCGTGGAGAATATGGAAGGGTTCTTTATTATATTTCCGCAATAAGTCCAATGCTTCCTGTCTTGTAATTGTGCTTTCCATTTCTTTAACCAAGCCTTTCTTTCATTGTAAAATTACCGTAACTGTTCAGCGACCTATCTGAACCGTTTCCAATTTCCGTCGGCATTTCCGGTATAAATATTCCGGCTCTACTCAACAACATAATCCAGACATACTCTGGACGCGGTGTAGGGACGCACCTTTCCGTCCGCCACTGCCACATGCTCCGGATGTACCGCATAGCCTTTCAGGGAATCTTCATCCGCAAAAGAAGAATCCAGCATCAGATCGGCATTGGAGCCGGGAAGCCCTTCCGTATAAACCTTTATCTCCGTAAGACCGGGGATTCTGCCCGCCAGTCCCTCTAAACCCTCCTTAATCCCTTTTTTTATGACTGCCTTTTCCTCCCGTGTCAGGTCGTCCTTTAATGTCCATAAAATAACGTGTTTTACCATGAAAACTTCTCCTTTGCTTTTTGTGGTCAATTATATCACAACTTTTTCGTTTTTCCTACCATGCAATCCCATGCCCTCTGTTGGGGCTTATGGCACAGGAGGTTGCATCCAGCACGAAAACAGTCAGCAGGATAGCGCACAAAAGCATCCGTCGCTTTGGAGGAATCTTGTGATAAAGCCACATATAGACAGGAATAAAGTAGCAGTTTAACAGCATTCCTCCCAGACCGAAGCAGACGGCTCCCAGCAGGCAGATTCTTCCGTTTATGTTCATGGCATAACCGCTGTAATCCCACCATCTCATCCCCCACCTCCACTCCAAGAACACACTGGTGCCATATTCCACCACTGAACAGACCACTGCGGACATCAGGAATGTCTGAAATTTCTTCTCATGGAAGCGGTGAAGCAAAAACCACAACAAAAGCCCCCCTGCACCATAAATCGGCAGATAGGGGCCGAGATAAACACCTCTGTTAATCCATGTGTGCTCCTTCACCAAATAAATCCCCACCTCCCACAGCCAGCCGATAAAGGAGAGGAGGAAAAATAAAAGCACATAAAAGTCAAAGGTCCTGATTGTAGGGCGGCATACATTGTTTTTCGTCTTCATGGAATTATCTTTCCCGAAAAACACTTCCTGTATACCGCTGAATCTCACTTCTTGTTTTCAAGAATGGCAGTATGTAACTTCAAGCGCTTTCTCATCCGTTCATCTCATCCACCACCGAAAAGGGCTTTGCCGTCATCTCTACCCATGCGGGTCTGAAACCGCTTTTGATTGCGTTTCTGACCGACTTTATATTGCACCATGCCGCACAATAAAAGGGAACTTTCCCCTCCTTTATTATTTCCAGCGCAAGACGGCTGGTCAGCGCAGACGCAATTCCTTTCCTGCGGTATTGCGGCAGTACGTCCACACCGATCTGCCACATGGTGTCACAGTCGGCGGAACAGGCAGCCATGCCCGCAAGCGTATCCCCGTCATATGCGCCGACACCCAGAACATCCAGTTCTTTCCGTTTTTCACAGAGGGCGTTGCTCCACTCCTTCCGATATAACGGTGCAAAATCCTTCTGACGGAGAACCCTCAGCTCATATCCGCATTCCAATTCCCGCAGGCAGTCCGGATCCGGCAGAAAATATTCCGCCATAAAGCATATCCGGTGCTTTTGTTTCTGCAATGCGTCATTTATAACATGCAGATTAGGCGTTTCAAAGCAATGCTCCACGGGATACCGTTCTATATAAGAAGAAGCTGCTTCTCTGAAATCCTCCTGAACGGATGCCACAATATTATTCCCGTAAGAAATAAAGTTGCACGGAAGAGGCAGTTCCAAGTATTTTCTGGCTTTTTCGTTTTTCACGGATGTCACCACCACATTCCGGCTGCCCTTAAAATCCTCCGCGTTACAGTTTGCGTCTATGGCAGACTGTTCCATCGCAATCTGCCAAATCTCTTTATTGGTAAATCCCATCCTTACTCCCACCGTTCCTCAAAGCACATTGATAATTTTCAATTTCGTATATCTTTTATTATATGGTCAGCTTGTCAAAAGAGCAACTCAAAAATAGCCAAAGCAAAGTTGACGCATATATTCATTTTTGCTAAGATAATTTCAACACACTCCAAAACGTGCAAAGAGGTATATCAATGAATCAGGATTTGACAAAGGGACCCGTAATGCGCTCCATGCTGCGCTTCGCCGTCCCCATGATTTTAGGGAATCTATTGCAGCAATGCTATAATATTGCAGATACGTTAATCGTAGGTAAATTCTTAGGAGCCAACGCCTTAGCCGCCGTCGGTTCCTCCTTTACGTTGATGACTTTTCTAACCTCAATCCTGCTGGGACTCTGCATGGGCAGCGGGACGGTTTTCTCTATCCGGTTCGGCAGAAGGGACGAAAAGGGGCTGCGGGAAGGCGTGTACGCATCCTTTGTATTAATTGCGGGATTAACATTTCTGCTTAATGTCCTTGCCTTTGCCTGTCTGAACGGTATCCGTTTTTTCCTACGGGTTCCGCCGGAAGTGTGGGACGGTATGCGGGAGTATCTCATTGTAATCTTCTGCGGAATTACCGCCACTTTCCTGTATAATTACTTTGCATCCCTTCTGAGGGCCATCGGAAATTCCTTTGTGCCCTTGATTTTTTTGGCAATATCCGCCGTATTGAACATTATTATGGACTTATGGTTTGTATTGGGGCTCGAGCGGGGCATTTCCGGCGCGGCGGAAGCCACCGTAATCGCGCAATATACCTCCGGTATAGGGATTACCCTGTATGCCTTGCTGCGCTGCCCGCAGCTTCGGCCAAAGGGAAACTCCGTCCGCATCCGATGGGCCTGTATCAAAGAAATCGCCGGATTTTCCGTTTTGACCTGCATCCAACAGTCCGTCATGAATCTGGGGATTCTCATGGTACAAGGGCTGGTGAACAGCTTCGGGCCGTCCATCATGGCAGCTTTCGCAGCCGCCGTCAAGATTGATGCCTTTGCATATATGCCCGTCCAAGACTTCGGAAATGCGTTTTCAACCTTTATCGCCCAGAATTACGGTGCAAAAAAGGAAGACCGCATCCGCAGCGGTCTGAAAGGAGCGGTGTTGCTTTCGGCTGTTTTTTGTCTGGTTGTATCTGCTGCAGTGTGGATATTTGCACGTCCCTTGATGGAATTGTTCGTAGATGCCGGAGAGGCAAAGGTGATTGCGGAAGGAATCCGCTATCTGCATATCGAAGGCGCCTTCTATTGCGGCATCGGGTGTCTGTTCCTGCTGTACGGCCTGTACCGGGCGCTGGGAAAGCCGGATATGTCCGTAATCCTTACCGTGATTTCACTGGGCACCAGAGTGGCACTGGCCTATCTGCTCTCCGCCCTTCCTGTTTTCGGTGTAGCCGGAATCTGGTGGTCGGTTCCTATCGGATGGTTTCTTGCAGATATGACAGGGATGATTTATTATATGATTCGCAGAAAACAATTGCTTTCTTTTCCATAACCGCTGCAGCTTCCGCCGCTTTGTACGCGTAGCTTGACAGCCGGCAGCCCCGCTGCAGACAACGGGCGCCAATCCTGCCGCAGCACTATTTGTGCACTTCCTTACTCTTTTCCTTCCAAGAGCTCGGATGTTGTGCCGCCATATGCATAAGTAACGGGAAGGCAGACCAAAGGCGGCTTTACCGACCTATTTTCCTGAAGAAGGAGCTCCACGCACATTTCGGCAATTTCTGCCGCGGGCTGTACAATGGTGGAGCATACATAATCCTCCCCCATAAGCTTCGTACCGTCAAAGCCGATTACCTGCACATCCTCGGGAACTTTCTGTTTCAGCCTTCGCAGCACTTTTAAAATATAATACGCAACACCGTCCGTCACACAAAAGAGGCCGTCAAAGTCCAATTTCCCGTCCCGCATATGCGCGGCTAAAAATTCATCAAACTCTTCACAGGAATCCCCGTCGTCCAGTATCTTCATTTCATAGGAAAGATTGCGTGAAAGACAGCCGTTCTCAAAGCCTGCTTTCCGTTTATTTGGTTCATTTGCCAGAGATGCCCCTATCCGCAGGAAAGCCACTTTTTTACATCCCAAATCTGCCAGCTTCTCTGCCGCAAGCTGTCCACCGGCAAAATTGTCGCTGGCCACACAAGGAATTTGGGAACCCATGGAACGGTCAATCGCCACAAAGGGGATCCCCTCCTCAATCACCAGATCCGGATTATAAGTCAGCCCAATAATCCCATCCACCTTATTCTGTTGTGCCATTTTAATGTATTCCTGTTCCTGCCCCATATCATAATCTGTGGAACATAACAACATTTTGTATTTCCTCTTCATCAACGAAATATTAATATAGTACGCCAAAGAAGCATAAAAAGGTTCCTGCGTATTCGGAATCAGAAGCGCTACCGTTCGCGTTTTTTGCAGTTTCAGTCCTTGCGCATAACTGTTGACCTGATAATCCAATTTCCGAATGGCATCTTCTACGCGGATCCTATAGGAATCACCTACAGGCAGGCCATTGACCACTTTAGACACCGTACCCAGAGCGACACCGGCTTCCATGGCTACATCCTTCATTGTAGGTATAGATTTTGTTTTACTCATAATAAGTACACCTCACACATATCGTTTCATGAAAAAACGGCGCAATCATTTTTAAAGCCCGAAAATCATACCGTATTTTCACCTTTATTTTATTATAAAGCTTGTATACATGTTTGTAAAGCCATCACATCGCCATATTTCATGAAACGTTATTCGTTCCATTCATTGGTAGTTTTATACAAGTTTCAGTATTTTCATTTAGTAAAATGCACGAATGTTTGAAAAATAATAAAAAAATTCTAAATAATTATTGACTTAAAAATAAATTGGTGCTACTCTTTCTGCAAGAATCGATATAACGTTTCACACACAGCGCGCAATGTGGTGACAAGTAATCAGCCGGAATACCATTTCACTCTATGGATCGTCTGATAAGAAAGGAGAGAAATATGAGTAATAACAAGTCAACCTCCGTAAAATTGCCAAAGGCTGCAGGCAGGCCGCTGACAAGACGCATAACAGACCATTGGCAGCTATATGCAATGCTGTTTATCCCTGTCGCACTGACTGTCATATATAAGTACATACCAATGTATGGCATACAGATAGCCTTTAGAGATTATAAGGCCAGCCGGGGTTTTTTGGGAAGCGAATGGGTAGGTTTAGAATGGTTCAGGAGATTCTTCAGCGCCCCTACCTTTGGCAGAATGATGAAAAATACAATTTTGCTGAGCTTATTCAGCCTGCTGTGGAGTTTTCCCATTCCCATTATCTTGGCTTTGATGCTGAATCAGGTAAGATTCCAGCGATTTAAAAGAATTACGCAGACAGTACTTTATGCACCCCATTTTATTTCCGTCATGGTAATTTGTGGTATGATCAAGATATTTTTAAGCCCTTCCGGCGGTCTGTTAAACCTGATTGCAGGAACCTCCATCGATTTCCTGACAGAGTCCTCCGCCTTCCGTACCATTTATATTGCCTCCGGAATCTGGCAGGATGCAGGCTGGGGAATTATCGTCTATATGGCAACCTTATCTAATGTGGATACATCCCTTTATGAGGCTGCAAAGGTAGACGGCGCATCTATGTTCCAAAGAATTCTCCATATAGACGTACCTGCACTGCGTTCCGTCATGGTACTGAACCTGATCATGAGTGCAGGCGGCCTGATGAATGTGGGCTTTGAGAAGGTATGGCTGCTTCAGACCAATTTAAACAAAGCCACAAGTGATGTCATTGCCGTTTATGTCTACCAGCAAGGTATAGAAAATGCCAAATACAGTTATTCCACTGCGGTAGGCCTGTTCAATACAATCATCAATATCATTTTGCTCATTGCAGTGAACAAGACGGCAGGTAAAATATCCGAAGACACAAGCTTTATATAGGAGGTGCCATATGCAAGCGAATGCAAAAACCGGGAAACCGTCCGGATTGTCCGAAAGAGGCAGCGATATTGTTCTGGTGGTTTTCTGCTCTATTATCCTGTTTATAGTTGCCTACCCTTTATATTACATTCTGATTGCTTCCGTATCGGATCCATATGATGTTTATGCGGGCAAAACTTTTCTTCTGCCAAGCCAGTTTACTTTGGAAGGATATAAAGCGGTATTTGCCGATTCCAACATCTTGACAGGACTTCTGAATAGTTTTAAATATACCATTGTCGGCACTATATTTTCTGTAGTCATGCTCTATCTGACCGCATATCCGCTAAGCGTGAGAAGCATGCCGGGCAGGAAATGGCTCAGTATCTTCTTTATTATTACTATGTATTTCGGCGGCGGTATGGTTCCCACCTATCTGGTGGTAAAACAGACAGGGCTGATTAACAACATGTGGTCACTGTTCCTTCCGGGCGGCGTCGGAGTAGGGAATATGATTATCGTGAGAAATTTCTTTGAAAACAGCATTCCGAAAGAAATGACGGAAGCGTCAGAGATAGACGGAGCTTCCAAGTGGATTACTTTTATCCGTATTGTAGTGCCCCTGAGCCGCTCCATTATGGCAGTTATGGTAGTATTCAGCATGGTAGCTTACTGGAATGACTGGTTTACCTCCATGATCTATCTGCCCTCTCCCAGCAGAGCCCCGCTGCCTTTGGTGCTGCGTAATATACTGATCAAGAGTTCTGCCAGCGCAAGTCAGGCGAGCACAATATCCGGAGGATTTGCCGAACTGAACAGAATGACGGAAATGATCAAATTTTCCTCCATTATCATAGCGGCCGCTCCCATGCTGGTTATTTACCCTTTCGTACAGAAATACTTTGAAAAAGGCTTTATGGCAGGCGCAGTAAAGGGCTGACCCAAAGCCGGTAAAGCGAATTTAATCAGGAGGTCAAATTATGATCAATCAAAGAAAATACCGCCATGTTCAAACATTTGTATCCTGCGCCCTTGCCTCAGGTCTAATCCTTACAATGACTGCATGCGGAAACAAAGACTATGGGCATCATGAGAAAGGAGTTGCAAATCCGGACACTACTCAGACGGAATTTGCAATCATGGGAGGCCAGAGCGCACTAAGTCCGGGTTATGACAATAATCCGGTTCTGAACCAACTGCAGGCGGATACGGGAATCCGTATTGAATGGACTACCATGAGCGAGTCGCTGAGTGAGCAGGTCAACATCCGCATTGCCGGCGACGAACTACCGGATGCCTTCATAGGGGTAGGATTTAACAATTATGATATTTCCCGTTACGGGGACGACGGCACCTTTATCGACCTGACTCCCTACCTGACCGAAGAGTATATGCCTAATTTATCGAAAATACTGGAAGAAAATCCCGATATCCGAAGCGCGATTACCATGGATGACGGATATATTTACGGCCTTCCCGCAGGCGAACGCATGGGAACCGCAGGCATCGGCGCTCCGGAAGATTACAGCATATATTCCATCCCTCAATTTTCAATGATAAACAAGGCGTGGCTGGATGATCTGGGACTGGATGTGCCCACTACACTGGATGAACTTCACACGGCATTACAAGCTTTTAAAGATAATGATATGAGTGCAAGGTATTACGGAAATGCTCCCGGAAGTACTATCCCCATGAGCACGGGGTTTGACGAATGGTGTTGGGGCCAAAATATATTTTACGCAGGTTTCGGCTTTACTAACTGGCCCAACGATGTATGCAAAGATTTAGTTCTGAACAATGACGGGACTGTAGATTTTATATGTGTGTCCGATCAATACAGGGAAGCCATCACTTATTTCCACAACTGGTATGCAGAGGGGCTAATGGATGTTGAAATGTTCAGCCAAGACGACACCCAACTGATTGCCAAGTGTTCCCAAGGCTATGTAGGTGTCTCCACATGGTGGTACATCGAAGAATTAATGGGAGACTACGCTGATGATTATGTTTTCCTCCCTGTTCTCGACGGCCCTGACGGCACACATAATGTAACGGTACGTACCGGCGGCGGAATCAACAGCGGCCAGCTGAACATTACTAAAAAATGTAAAAGCCCCGCCAATCTTTTAAAATTTTTTGATATGTGGTACGACCCGGAAATCGTTATGCAGCTCCAGTACGGTCCCATTGGCACCTATTTCACGGAACAGGATGAAAACGGAATATGGCTGAGTATTTCTGATGAAGAAAGCCGTGCAAAATACGGAAAAGGCTCCGGGGAGCTGAAGGGCGAATGCGAAGTGTTCGGGCCGAAATTGATTCTAAGCGATTACTATCTGACTACTTTTCGGATGGAAGACCGTGCCATTGAGCGCCTGACGGATTTATACGATTTCTGGATGCCCTATGTGGAAGATACCACCACATATCCGGTAGACTGTGTATTTACAGGCAGGGAACTGGACGACATTGACTGGTATAAGGCAAGTTTTGAGAGCGCCGTAGCGGAACAGGAAGGACTCTGGATTAAAAACGGGGGGCCTTCGGATGAAGAATGGAATGAGTATATATCTTATTTAAGGGATAAATGCGGTATGGATAAACTTTTGAAAGTATATCAGGATGCATATGACCGTTACTCCGGTAAAGTAATTGCAGAATAGTAAAAAGGTCATTAACACCTATTGTAGAAGCAAAATTAACATGATAGACTATAGTGGAAAAGGAGCATAGAATTTATTATGACTAGCCAGACATTGTGGGAAGCCCGTAAATATGAGGAAGCCTTCGGGAAAACGATTCCGGCAAAAGAACGGCCCGGGTTTCATTTATCCCCCCGCACCGGATGGATGAATGACCCCAACGGATTTTGCTGGTATAAAGGGCAATATCATTTGTTTTATCAATATTATCCTTATGATTCCCACTGGGGGCCTATGCACTGGGGGCACGCGGTAAGCGCCGACCTGCTGCACTGGGAATACCTTCCGGCGGCTTTGGCTCCGGATGAAATCTATGACAGGGACGGCTGCTTTTCCGGCAGTGCGCTCACTCTCCCTGACGGCAGACACCTTCTGATGTATACGGGAGTAGTGCGGGAACGACAGGCAAACGGCGGCTGTAATGATATACAGACTCAGTGCCTTGCCGTGGGAGACGGGGTGGATTATGTAAAATATGATAAGAATCCCGTATTGGATACAAAGGATCTGCCCGCAGGCTGCAGCAGGTATGACTTTCGGGATCCCAAGTTATGGCAGGAGGAAGACGGCACTTATCGTTGTATCGTGGGAAACAGACCGGCGGACGGAAGCGGACAGATTCTGCTTTTTTCCAGTCAGGACGGTTTTCAATGGCAATACCGGAAAGTGTTGGCGGCAAATAACAACCGAATCGGCAAAATGTGGGAGTGCCCCGACTTTTTCCGGCTGGACGGTAAATGGATACTGCTGACCAGCCCTCAAGATATGGTTCCCTCAGGGTTTGAATACCATAACGGGAACGGAACACTCTGCCTGATCGGTGATTATGACAGGGAAACGGAAGACTTTAGGGAAGAGTCCGACCAATCGGTGGATTACGGCATTGACTTCTATGCTCCTCAGACGGTTCTGACTCCGGACGGCCGCCGGGTCATGATCGGATGGATGCAGAACTGGGATACTTGCAACCACAGGAGAAAGCATGACGAAGCATGGTTCGGCCAAATGAGTCTCCCCAGAGAATTATCCGTCAGAAACGGACGGCTGTATCAGACCCCTGTCCGGGAGCTGGAAGCAATGAGACAAAACAAAGTAACCTATGAAAATGTCACCGTATCGGGAACCGTCAGGCTGGACGGCATAAAGGGACGTCGGATTGACATGGAAGTGATAATCCGGCCGGAGGAAGGCTGTGACCTTTACCGGAAGTTTGCCATTCGTTTTGCCCAGAATGATCTGTACCATACTTCCTTCAGTTTCCGGCCGGAAGAATCCGTGCTGAAAATTGACAGAAAATTTTCCGGATCCAGAAGGGCAATCATTCACCAAAGGCGCAGCAGGGTCAGGCAGAAAGAAGGAATGCTGAAGCTTAGAATTATTTTGGATCGTTTCAGTGTGGAGGCTTTCATAAATGACGGAGAACAAGTGATGTCTGCCGTACTGTACACAGACCAAAGCGCCGACGGCATCTCCTTCATTGCAGACGGAACTGTGCATTTGGATGTAGTAAAATATGACCTTGTATAGACAACGGTATCAGGATGCGGATTATCCGTAGATCTGTGCCATTTTGTATGAAACACCAATAATCAATTTTCGATTGCAAGATTTGTATCTGCGCGTTGTCTGGCGGAAAATCGTCATGTTCAAAAAGCAGCGCGGAAATGGAGGGAAACATGAAAAAATATGATGTGACCGCTTTAGGAGAATTGCTGATTGATTTTACGGAAAACGGAACAAGCGGGCAAGGGAATCCCGTCTATGAAGCCAATCCCGGAGGCGCCCCTTGCAATGTGCTGGCCATGCTGAACAAGACAGGCAGAAAAACTGCTTTTATCGGAAAAGTAGGGCAGGATATTTTCGGGAACCGCCTGAAAGCAGTCTTGGACGAAACGGGCATCGATACCTCCAATCTGGTCATGGACGGAAATGTCCGGACTACCCTCGCTTTTGTGGAGACGCTGCCTGACGGAGACAGGGATTTCTCTTTCTACAGGAACCCCGGTGCGGATATGATGCTGCGGGAAGAAGAGCTTCAAGAAGATATTCTCCGGAATACGAAAATTTTTCATTTCGGCACTCTCTCCATGACACATGAGGAAGTGCGCAAAGCAACCAAAAAAGCTGTGGCAATCGCCAGAGAAAGCGGCGCCCTGATTTCCTTTGACCCCAATCTGCGCCCGCCGCTGTGGGCCTCTCTCGAAGATGCAAAAGAACAGGCCGCTTACGGATTTTCCCAGTGTGATATCTTAAAGATTTCCGACAACGAAATCCAGTGGTTCACCGGAGAAGAGGATTTCGATGCCGGCATCCAAAAGCTGAGAGCACAGTACAATATCCCCCTGATTATGCTTTCCATGGGCCGTGAGGGAAGCCGTGCCTATTATAAAGATCTGTGTGTAGAAACCGCACCTTTCCTTCAGGATGCCACCGTGGAGACCACGGGAGCAGGAGATACTTTCGGAGCCTGCTGCCTGCACCATGTATTAGAATATGGCTTGGAGCATTTGAACGAGGAAAAACTGATCCGGATGTTGACCTTTGCCAATGCCGCCGCCTCCATTGTTACCACCAGAAAAGGCGCGCTGCGTGTGATGCCCGAGGCGGCGGAAGTGGAAGCTTTTATAGAAAGCCGGAAGCGTGTCTAATGTAATCAGCCGAATTGCGAGGCAGCCGACACACCAGACTCCAACTCTGTCCTGCCAGCCTGATATTGCCCGTTCTATTTGCGGGCTGCCCATACAGGCCGGCAGGTACGCTTTTTTATTACGGGCTGTTCCTACAGGCTGGCAGGTACGCTTTTCTATTACGGGCTGTTCCTACAGGCCGGCAGGTACGCTTTTTTATTACGGGCTGTTCCTACAGGCTGACAGGTACACTTTTCTATTACGGGCTGTTCCTACAGGCTGGCAGGTACGCTTTTCTATTACGGGCTGTTCCTGCAGGCTGGCAGGTACGCTTTTCTATTACGGGCTGTTCCTGCAGGCTGACAGGTACGCTTTTCTATTACAGGCTGCTCAGCGCCATCTCAATATGCTCCGGCAGGAAGGGCTTGGTTATATAAGCGTCCGCCCCCAATTCAACAGCCTGATTTTTCGTCTGCTCGGAGGTATTTGCCGTAATCATGATTACTTTTATCTCGGCATTCTTCTCCTTAATTTCCTTCAAAAGCTCCAACCCGTCTGCATCCGGCAGATTAATATCCAAAAATACCGCGTAAGGCGCTTTTTTAGCTATCGCATCCATAAGCTGTCTGCCGTTTTCCGTTAATACAATATTGCGGTATCCTTCTTTAGTAATGATGTTACGCAATGTTTCACGTACAATTTTTGCATCGTCACAGATGGCAATTTCCTCCATCTTATTCCTGCCCAGCAGTTCATCCGTAGTCACTCCAAAATAATCCGACAAGGCACAAAGCATTACAATATCCGGCATAGAGTTTCCGTTTTCCCATTTGGATACGGCAGCAATCGACACTCCCATTTCAGCGGCCAGCTTTTCCTGTGTTATATTCTGCTGCTTCCGTAACATTAAGATTTTATTTCCTATATCCATAATACATACCTCCTGATTCATTCCGGTTCTGCTTTATAACCGTTTTACATTTGTTATTAAGTGCCTGATCGGAACCATGATTCCATTACCTACTGTACTGTACAATTAG
>Ga0137308_100762_pt1 | contig 43983 bp, 33 predicted proteins | sample Inofrocosms_June_FD_97181 | JGI IMG/M metagenome (GOLD analysis project Ga0137308, IMG submission 97181) | Mouse cecal microbial communities from Vienna, Austria - N-Acetylneuraminic and N-Acetylglucosamine D2O microcosms_June | ecosystem: Host-associated > Mammals > Digestive system > Large...
AAACATTTCTTTTAGTTATACTATATTTAGAATAACTTAATCAAATCGTTCTTAATAGCGAAAACTGCTGCCTGTGTTCTATCCGAAACCTCTATTTTTTTAAATATATTTGAAATATGATTCTTTACTGTTCTTTCACTTATATTTAAAGTATTAGCAATTTCTTTATTAAACATTCCATTGGCTACTTGAATCAATACTTCAATTTCTCTTCCTGTCAGTGAATCTATTTTGTCTTTATCTATATCTCTTGAAACCAGTTTATTATTCAATGCAGGAATAAGTTTAGGTTGAATATAGTTTTCCCCATTATTCACTGCTCTAATTGCTTTTTTTAATTCAGAAGATTCCGAATCTTTTAATATATATCCATCCACACCTATATCTACTGCTTTTATCAGATATTCTATTTCATTATGAACAGTTAGTATCAAGACTTTTACATCGATTTTTTCGTCTTTAATTATCTTGAGAACTTCAATCCCATTTTTCTTTGGCATGTTAATATCTAACAGGAGAACCTCCGGCTCTGATACCTTTATTTTCTCAATGCATTCCTCACCATCACTGGCTTCTTCCACTACTTTTATAGTACCGTCGAACTCCAGAAGTTTTCGTATTCCTTCTCTCATCAACAAATGATCATCTGCCAACATAATCTTAATGCACATTTTATTTCTCCATTTTATACTATATTTAATTTATGTGAACGTTTAATGGAACATTAATGGAAATTGTCGTTCCCCATTCAGGTGATGAATCAATATAGATTTTTCCACCCAATAATTTTATTCGCTCCTTCATACAAAATATGCCAAAATGTTTTGTTCCATCATCTGTCATATCGGAAAAACCCTTGCCATTATCGCTAATAACAATATGGCAATTATTTTCGATACATCTGCAGCTTAATGAAATCTTCGTTGCTTCCGCATGTTTTACTATATTATTCAGGCATTCATGCACTACCCTATAAATTGTTACCAATATGATATTTGTTTCACATGAAACATCTTCCACATCTAATTCAATCTCATATTGCTTGTCTTCATTAATTGAATCAGCCAATCTCTCAAATACTGCTTTTAGTCCCAAATCATCGAAAGTCATTGGACGGAGATTAAATATTGTATTGCGTATTTCATCAATAATCTCCCTTATTTTCTTATTTACCAGAGATAATTCAAGTTTCGCCTGTATCGGATCCTGATCAATATACAATCCGCTCAATTCAATTTGATGAATTAAATGAGTAAGATTCTGCAAGGACGTATCATGCAAATCTCTTGCAATCCTTTTCCTGTCTTCTTCCTGAATACTTAGAATAGTAAAGTTTCCGCTTTCATTTTCCAAAATACTTTCTATTCTATTAATTCTTGAAGTCAAAATATCAATTTTCTGTTTATAACCTGCATTATCTCTTATACATTCTGATTTCTTTAATTCCGCTTTCTCAATTTCATCCTTATATAAAATTTCTTTATTTCTGGGAGAAAATATTTTGATATCGTCGCTATCTGTAGTCTTAAAAGATTCTACATATATCTCTGTTTCCTTGATATCAGAAAGATTCTTTTGAACTTTTTCTTCTAAATAATATCTATCCTGTTTAAGCTCTATTAAAATGTCATTTAGAGTATTATAATCATCTAAATTCATTGTAACCTCTACCAGAACAAATGTTCTGTAAGTAATATAATTTAATATATACATAATATACTAAAAAAAATATTATGTAAAGACTAACGCCCTATTATCCACAGTTCTTAAAAAGATTTCGTTACGTTTCTTCTCTGCTTCACTACAAAACATATTTCTTTACAATGGCTCCTTGCTCGGCAGACCTGCTTTTCTGGGATACTTTTTAGGAGTATCCTTTTTCTTAATTATTACAAAAAGATTTCTGTATATATCAGAATCAGGCAGCATAAACTCTATTTGACCTTTTACTTCCCCGCCAAGAATGGATATTGCATTTTCGGCTTCTTCCATTTCTTCGGCAATTTTTTCGGACTTATAAGAAATAAAGTATCCGCCCTTTTTCACAAAAGGAAGACAATATTCAGAAAGAGTTGACAGATTAGCTACCGCTCTGGATACGGATAAATCAAATTTTTCTCTCAGCATTCCGGGTTTGGCATAATCCTCTGCCCTGCCATGTATTGTCTCTATACCTGTCAATTCTAATTTCTGAATTACCGCATCAAGAAATTGAATCCTTTTCTGCAAGGAATCCAAAAGAGTAACCTTCATATTCGGATAAGCTATCTTTAAAGCCAACCCCGGAAATCCTGCTCCGGTTCCCACGTCAATACATGAAATATTTTTAGAAGTATCATATGCCTTACACAAAGATAAACTATCTATAAAATGCTTTTTTAAAACAGCATTATATTCGGTAATGGCTGTTAAATTCATCACTTGGTTCCATTCGGCTAACATCTCATAATAAACCATAAACTGCTCTACTTGAAAATCGCTAAGAGTTACGTTAAGCTGTTTTAAGTCCTTTTTAAATTGAGTAGTATCGTATTCCATATATAAAAACTATTCTCTTTCTTTACCGTTCTTTTCCGTCTCTCTTATAATGTTCCAAATACACTAACAGAACGGAAATATCTGCAGGTGATACACCTGAAATTCTGGATGCCTGTCCCACCGATAGAGGTCTGAATTCTTTCAACTTCTGTCTGGCCTCCAAGCGCAGAGAAGGCACCTCGTCATAATTAAGATTTTCAGGTATCAATTTTTTTTCCATTTTCTTATACTGCTCTACCTGACGCTTCTGCCTTGAAATATATCCCTCATATTTTATTTCAATTTCTACCTGCTCTAACACAGCGTCCAAAAGCTTTCGATCCACAAGCCCGTATAATTCTTCCGCTTCTGTTAGAATTCTTTCAAAGAAACCATCGCGTTCCGCATCAATATCTTTTAGTATATCATAAGAAAGTTCTGGACGACAAATTAATTCTGCCAGACTGGCGGCAGTTTTTAACGAAGAACTATTATAGCTCTCCAAAAATTTCTGGATTTCCTTTCCGGCTCCCACCATAGTATTTTTCAACCGATTCACTTCTTTTTCAATTAAGAATTTCTTTGCCTGAAGTTTTTTATATTGTTCTTCCGAAATTAATCCAATAACATAGCCTTTTTCACGCAGCCTTAAATCCGCATTATCCTGACGTAACAAAAGACGATATTCCGCTCTGGAGGTCATCATACGATAAGGCTCTCTATTTTCCTTTGTTACCAAATCATCAATCAACACCCCTATATAACTCTCACTTCTGTCAAGTATAAGAGGATCCTTCCCGAAAATCTCCATTGCGGCATTGATACCTGCAATAAATCCCTGACATGCCGCCTCCTCATAACCGCTGCTCCCGTTGAGCTGCCCTCCGCTGAAAAGTCCTTTTATGGTTTTAAACTCCAACGAGGGAAAAAGCTGTCTCGCATTAATACAATCATATTCAATAGCATATGCGTTCCTGACAATCTCACAATGCTCCAATCCGGGAACCGTGCGGTACATTGCAATCTGGACGTCTTCCGGCAGAGAAGAAGACATACCACCCACATACATCTCATTTGTGTGAATTCCCTCCGGCTCAATAAACACTTGATGACGCTCTTTATCGGCAAATTTTACCACCTTATCCTCGATAGATGGACAATATCTCGGCCCCGTACCTTCTATAATACCCGCATAAATAGGAGATCTATCCAAATTACTTTTGATAATCTCATGAGTCTTCTCATTTGTGTATGTAAGCCAACAGGAAACCTGATCCTTTTGCACGGAATCAGGATCTGTGGAAAAAGAAAAGGGGACAATTTTCTCATCTCCAAATTGCTCTTCCATTTTAGAAAAATCTATGCTTCTCTTATCCATTCTGGCAGGAGTCCCCGTCTTAAAACGACGCATTTCAATTCCCATTTTTTTCATGGAATCCGTCAAATAATTAGCTGCCTGAAGGCCGTTCGGTCCGGTATGAGTAATGGCTTCTCCACATAAACATCTCGCCTTCAAATAAGTCCCGGTGCAAAGGATCACAGCCTTACACTCATAAACAGTGCCGGTAAAGGTTTTGACGCCAATCACTTTCTTATCTGCAATTTCTTCCTCATTAGAATATTCTTCCCATAAAAGCTCACACACTTCTGCCTGCTTCACAGTGAGACGCTCCTGATTCTCCAATACCTTTCTCATAGCACGGGAATATTCCGCTTTATCGGCCTGTGCACGAAGAGAATGAACAGCAGGCCCCTTAGATACGTTTAACATCTTCGACTGAATAAACGTCTTATCAATATTTTTCCCCATTTCTCCGCCAAGGGCATCCAATTCCCTGACTAAATGTCCTTTGGAAGATCCTCCTATATTAGGATTACAGGGCATTAAAGCAACACTGTCAACACTGACAGTAAAAATAACCGTGTCTAATCCAAGTCTGGCACATGCCAAAGCCGCCTCACAGCCCGCATGACCGGCTCCCACCACACACACATCTGCTTTTACACGAATCTCACTCATCTATTTCACCATTTCCCTACTGATCAATATCATTATATGAACCGATACATTCCGTAACGGCACAACCGTAACGGCACAACCGTTACCGCATTCCTATTTCCCCAGACAAAACTTTGAAAAAATCTCTTCCATTAAATCGTCATCCACTTCTTCTCCGATAATTCTTCCCAGAGAACCATAGGCACTCATTAAGTCAATAGAATAAAAATCCTCCGGCATATTCTCGTCCATACTTTTCTTCACAAGCATTAAGGAAGAATAGGCCTCCTGTAAAGCTTCCTTATGGCGGATATTTGTAATGACCAATTCATTGCTGCTTTTAAGACAGCCCTTAAAAAACATTTCCTTTATGGTTTCTTCCAGTTCATCAATCCCTCTTTTGTCCATATTTGAGGTTCTTATTATTACCGCGCCTTCCGGAATAACATTTTTTAAATCTTCCTCCTCCGTCACCATAGAAAGATCCGATTTGTTTAACAACACAATAACCTTTTTATCTTTCAGCATGGAAATTATTTTTTTATCATTTTCATCCAATTCTACGGAACCATCCACCACATATAAGACCAAATCGGAACGATCCGCATACTGCAATGCTTTTTCCACTCCGATTCTTTCTATTTTGTCTTCCGTACTTCTAATCCCTGCAGTATCCGTTATATTTAAATTAATGCCGTGCAGCTTAATTGTCTCTTGCAAAACATCTCTTGTGGTTCCGGCAATGTCCGTAACGATAGCCCGCTCCTCTCCCACTAAAGTATTCAGAAGAGAAGATTTCCCTGCATTGGGTTTTCCTATTATAACGGTATTAATACCTTCTTTCATCAATTTTCCGTTATCCGCAGACGCAATTAATTTAACCAATATATCAGATAGATTTTCCAACTTTTCATAAAGTCTATCACTGTATCCATCCAAACTGATATGTTCCGGATCATCCAACGCAGATTCTATAAAAGCCATTTCATATAATATCTGCTCTCTTAATGACTTTACCTTTTCCGCAAGTCTCCCTTTCAGCTGATTCACGGAAGACCGGAGAGCATATTCATTTTGAGAATGAATCACATCCATTACGGCTTCCGCCTTGGACAAATCCATTTTTCCGTTTAGGAAAGCTCTCTTACTAAATTCTCCCGGCTCTGCCAGCCTTGCCCCGGAATCCATAACGGCAGATAAAATTTTCTGCATCACAAGAATACCTCCGTGACATTGGATTTCAACGGTATCTTCACCGGTATAGCTTCTGGGAGCCTTCATTACCACAATCATAACTTCATCTATAATATAGTCTTTCCAATTCTCATACCCACTATATGAAGAATCTACAGCATACCCGTAATGAAAGGTATGGCTGACCGCACTTTTCAAAATATCCTTACCCGTGGATGTACGGAACAGTCTGCTTCCGATTTCAACGGCTTCTCCTCCGCTGATTCTAATGATTCCGATACCCGATTCCGTCATTCCTGTAGCAATAGCCGCTATAGTGTCTTTCCGATACATATAAATCCTTTTCCTGTAAATTTTTATAGTAGATCCTTAAATAAATTAAATTCCCATACCGCCATCACCGCCGAATGGTAAAAATATATGTTAATCCGATGCAAACCCGCCTGCAAGAGGATTCATGTTATCTATAAAATCAAAACCGGATATATCTAATATATACCCGGTTTAAATATATCATTATTTTTTCAACGTTACAACCACTCTTCTAAAAGGTTCTTCACCCTCACTGTAAGTAGTCACATACCTGTCACTCTGTAAAGCGGAATGAATGATTCTTCTCTCATATGGATTCATAGGCTCCAAGGAAACGGATCTCTTAGTCCGCTTAACCTTATATGCAATATTTTTTGCGAGATTTTCAAGAGTTTCCTTTCTTCTCTGCCTGTAATCCTCGGTATCAACCTTTACCCGGATATAATCCTCAGCACCCTTATTCACTACCAGAGATACCAGATATTGGAGAGAATCCAGCGTCTGGCCTCTTTTACCGATGAGAACACCCATCTCATCGCCGCTGAGATCTATATTCATGGATTTGTCCGCCTCATCATATTTAACATCCACTACCACTGTCATATTCATGGCATTAAACACGTCATTTAAGAAATTCTTTGCAGTATCTTCCACCGATACTTCTTCAATCTTAACGGCAGCTTTAATGATTGCAGGCTTGGAACCGATACCTAAAAATCCGCTGGAGCCTTCCTCTAACACGGTGTACTCCAATCTGTCACTTGCCACACCAAGCTTTTGACACGCTTCAGTAATTGCTTCATTCACTGTCTTAGCCGACACTTCAATATATTGCAGTTCCATATCCATTGTCCTCCCTATTTATTATTATTTCTCTCATTATAATCTTTGACCATATTAGCTTTTGCCATCATACTGCCGGGTTTTGCACTTGAGGAAGCCGAAGTATTTTGAGAAACGCTGCCGCTCTGCTTCTGATCCGTTGAAGAGACGGAAGTCTTCGATTGAATATTTTTCGTATTCATATTGGAATATTCTTTCATCAGACTCTGCTGCTTTTGAATCCTCTCCAGCTTTTTCGCGCTCTTGACGGAATTCTTCTTAATAATTTCCTCAAAATCCAATTTATCAATATGCTTGTTTATAATAATCTGCTGAATACTACGCACCACACTACCGGCAACCCAGTACAAACCCATACCTGCGGGAAGAGACAAGCAGAGCCAAGCAGAAAAAATAGGCATAATCATATTCATGGTCTTCATGGACTGAGCCATGGAAGAAGCTTGGGAATTATCCTTATCCGTTGCCGCCTGAGGCATCAGCTTTACATTAATCCATTGTGTAACTGCAGAAAGAACAGGGATTAAAGCAGCACCGATTACAATCCCCCATAAACCGGACATCCACCCCTGTCTGATCAAAGTCATGGGAGAATCACCGATATTCAATCCCAGAAAATTGTTATAGGTATCGATTAACCCTCTGGTAGTATCACTGTTTAAGATCAGCTGTCCCTCGTAAGTCAACTGCCCCAAATCATAATGTTCGGCAACCGCAGCCAAATCAATGGAAGAAAGCTTGTTTAAAACATCAATGATTCCGTTGGACACATTGGTGCCATCCGTAAGTGATTTCCCGTACATACCTACCGTATTGGCAATACTCTCTACCTGAGAATTCCGGATAAAATCTCCGTTATCCACAGATATAATCTTGTCCGCAAGAACACGGAAGGTATTCCCTATCTTCGTAACATAAGCGGGCATGGCGTAGATCACTCGGTACAATGCAAACAAAATCGGCATCTGGATCAATAACTGCACGCAGCTTCCGGTAGGCGACACCCCGTACTTGGCATAAACGGCCTGAATCTCCGCATTCTGCGCCATGGCAGAATCATTGTCGCTTCTGCCCTTATACTTTGCCTGAATCGCCTGAAGCTCCGGATTCATCTTAGCGGAAAGCTTTGAAAACTTCTGCTGCTTGATGGTAAGAGGCATCATCAGCATATAAACTACAATGGTAAAAAGAATAATTGCCAAACCTACATTAGGGATGCCTATCTTATCGATCACATAAAAAATGCCGTTCATGATCCACCCGAGCAATTTGGCAACTTGTCCTATTATAGGAGTGGTATTTTGAGTTAATAAAATAAAATTCATTTATATACCCCCTGTCCGCTGAAGCGGACATTCTTTAAATATTTAGAATCTGCCGTCAGGGTACAGGGTCATACCCGCCTTTCGAAAAAGGATTGCATCTCAATATTCTCCATATGGCCAAAATACTTCCCTTAAAAGCTCCGTGCTTTTGTATGGCCTCCAGCCCGTACTGGGAACAGCACGGTACATAGGGGCATTTTGTACTCTTCATGGGAGAAATATACTTTTGATAAAATTTAATAACGACGATCAATACTTTTTTCATGTTCTAATCAAAATAAAAATATACCTTAATAATATGGTGAAGCTTTCCAAGATGGAGCAGCGCATTTTCTATTTCTTCATATCCCACCGAAGCCGCACCCTGTCTTGCCACGATCACAATATCCAAACCACTATTGAATACCGCTTCATGCAACCGATAACTTTCCCGCACCAGCCTTGTAACCCGGTGTCTCACAACACTGTTGCCGACCTTTTTACTCACACTGATTCCTATTCTGTTTTTCTCCGTGCCATTTTCCTTGATATACATAACCAGATACTTATTCGCATAAGACTTTCCGTACTTATACACAAATTGGAATTGGTGATTTTTTTTTAAGCTTTCTGAAAACTTCATTTACTCCTCCTGAAATAGAAAGAGAAAAAGGCCACATTTCTGTGACCTATTACATTCCTGTCTAATTAAACAGTCAATTTTTTTCTTCCTTTAGCACGTCTGGCAGCCAAAACTTTTCTTCCGCCGGGAGTACTCATTCTTGCTCTGAAGCCGTGAACTCTTGCATGAGAACGCTTCTTGGGCTGATATGTCATTTTCATGGAAAGGCACCTCCTTCTCTAAACCTTATATATAAAGGTAAGTTATTTTTCAGGAAAATAGCATATTGATTGTATAAGAAAAATCACCCAATGTCAAGAAAAAACCTGAAAAATAAAGGATTTCTTTCAATAAAAATTTTATAAAAATAGTTATACACATAGATATGCACATAAAAATATCTACATTTAGTTATCCACAAATAATCAACAATCTGTGGATAATTACTTTTTCTTCTCGATGACACTTAAAACTTGAAAATAAACTATCCACATTAATGTGTTAATATAAAAATTATAAACATAGTTATCAACATTATGTGGATAACTTTATCCTTGTTTTGTTGACAACTACCATTTGAAATTTTGGACAATCTATATTAAAATAGTAAAACACAATATAATATAAGGGAATGGTTAATAAAATGGATGAAATAAAAGAAAACTGGGTCACCATAAAAGAGTCCGTGCGAGAAGAATGTAATATGTCCGACATTTCCTATCAGACATGGATAAAGCCTCTGGAATTCCATACTGTGATAGATGATGTTGTATACATTATCATACCCTCCGATCAGGCCCACGCCCTGAATTACATTTCCGCAAAATATAAGAGTTTTTTTCAAGTCGCAATCACGGAAATGTTCTTACACAACTATGATGTAAAATTTATACTGGAAAAAGATGCAAAGCTTCATGATATGAAAGAGAATGATGTCTCCATATCGGGATCAGGCTACAATATTAATTATGAAAACGCCAATCTTAACCCTAAGTATAAATTTGATACTTTCGTAGTGGGAAGCAACAATAAATTTGCCCATTCGGCTTCTCTGGCAGTAGCCGAATCACCGGGAGAAGTCTATAACCCTCTCTATATATATGGAAGGCCCGGATTAGGAAAGACTCACCTGATGCACTCCATCGGTCATTTTATATTGGAGCAGCATCCCGATAAAAAAGTTCTCTACGTTACCAGTGAAGTATTTACTAACGAAGTCATCGAATCCATCCGAAGCGGTAACGCCGCTTCCATGAGCAAGCTCCGGGAAAAATACCGTACCGTGGACGTATTGATGGTAGACGATATCCAATTTATTATAGGAAAAGAAAGTACTCAGGAAGAATTTTTCCATACCTTTAATGTACTTCACTCTGCATATAAACAGATTGTCGTATCCTCGGACAAGCCTCCCAAAGAAATGGAAACCTTGGACGAGCGTTTCCGTTCCCGGTTCGAATGGGGGTTAATCGCTGATATCCAGCCCCCCGATTATGAGACACGTATGGCAATCCTGCGGAAAAACGCGGAAATATTTGACCATGAGATCGACGAAGAAGCCATTAAATACATAGCCACCAACATTAATTCCAATATCCGAGAACTGGAAGGAGCTTTCAATAAGCTCATTGCCTTTGCAAAATTAAATAAAGTAGAACTGTCTCTGGCATCGGCGGAAGAGGCCTTAAAGGACATTATATATCCTAACAAAGCAAGAGAAATCACACCAAGCCTTATTATTGACGTGGTAGCTGAACATTTCGGCGTGAAGCCGGAGGATATTGTTTCAAAGAAAAGAAACTCCGAATTTGTACAGCCCAGACAGGTTGTCATGTATCTCTGCAGTAAATACACCGACAACTCTCTGGCAAATATCGGAAAAATACTTGGGAAAAAAGATCATACTACCGTGATACACGGAATTAAGAAAATTACCGCAGAATTGGAAACCAGTGAAGAATTAAGAAACAAAATAGAAATTATAACAAAGAAAATCAATCCGTCTTAATAAGAAAATTGAAGAAAAATAAGAGGATAAGCTTGTGGTTAACCTGTTGATATTTTTTCAAAAGGGAAAAGGGTAAAAAGATGCCTGTGAATAACTTAATGTTTATTCTTAACTTATAATTTTATAATTCACTACTTTTCCATTCCATTTTTCCGTGAAAAATAGTATAATAGGATTAGTTATGCACAAATCAACAGCTATTATTATTGATATTATTAATTTCTTTTAATATATCTATCATTTGCCCCCACGATAGATACGTTCAGAACAGGAAGGGAGTTATTCACATGAAATTAGTTTGTTCAAAAGCAAATCTGTTAAACGGAGTACAGATTGTATCAAAAGCTGTTTCTAATAAAACAACAATGTCAATTTTAGAATGTGTTATGGTAGATGCAACAAAGGGATCCATCACCTTAACCGCCAACGATATGGATCTGGGAATCGAAACAATCATTCAGGGAGATATTCTTGAAAAAGGATCCATTGCATTGGACGCAAAGATTTTCCTTGAGATTGTGAGAAAGCTTCCTGACAGTGATATAACCATTGAGACAGATTCCTCTTTTAAGACGACCATTACCTGTGAAAAATCGAAATTCAATATTATCGGTAAATCGGGGGAGGATTTTTCTTATCTTCCTATTGTGGAGAAAAACGACAGTGTTATTATCAGTCAGTTTACCCTGAAGGAAGTGGTCAGACAGACTATCTTTTCCATTTCCGACAATGATAATAACAAATTGATGACAGGGGAATTATTTGAAATAAACAATGATGAATTGAAGGTAGTCTCTTTGGACGGCCATCGTATTTCCATCCGTAAAATTCAGTTAAAGAACAGCTATTCCCCCAAAAAGGTAATCGTTCCGGGGAAGACATTAAATGAGGTCAGCAAGATCCTGCCCGGAGGCGCCGATAATGATGTGATTATCTCCTTTACCGATAAGCATATCGTATTTGAGTTCGGCAACACTACTGTGGTGTCCCGCTTAATCGAAGGTGAGTATTTTAAGATTGATCAAATGCTGTCCAGCGATTATGAGACAAAAGTAAAGATAAATAAAAAGGAATTTTTAAATTGTATCGATCGTGCTACCCTTCTTGTGAAGGAGGGGGACAAGAAGCCCATCATCATCAATATCGTGGATGGCAGTATGGAGCTGAAGATTAATTCCATTCTGGGAAGTATGAACGAGGATATTGATATCGAAAAGCAAGGCAAGGATATAATGATTGGGTTCAATCCTAAATTTTTGATTGATGCATTGCGCGTCATAGACGACGAAGAGGTTGAGCTTTACATGGTGAATCCGAAAGCTCCCTGTTTTATTAAAAATCAAGAAGAAAGCTATATTTATTTGATTTTACCCGTGAATTTCACAACCGTAAGCTAAAAGGTCAGGCAGGAATGTGTAGAAGAGGAAAAATATGGAAATAATACATTTGAGAGAAGATTATATTAAGCTCGGCCAAGCTTTAAAAGCTGCCGGACTGGTGGGATCCGGTGTGGAAGCGAAGATCGTAATTCAGGACGGACAGGTTAAAGTGAACGGCAAAGTGGAAGTACAGCGTGGAAAGAAGCTTGTTGCCGGTGATAAAGTGGAGTTTAACGGAGACAGTATTAAAATTGAGTAACAGTCCCGCTGCTTTGCAGCGCTGCAAGATGGATGTCCCGTTGTTTGCGTGCACCTAGTACTGCATTGCGGAAATAACGGTGAATATCAGTGCCCGATATTTGTGTCAGGGCAAGGCGGAGGAGGGAGGCGATGCGGTGGCATCGTTGACTGACGACAACGCGGCACTGGCGCAAAGAGTGGGTGCTGAATTCATCAAAATTTCCGCAATGCAGTACTAGATAGAAGTTTGGAAGTGAACTTCCAAATATTGATTGGTATGTGCATAAGAGGTATAATATTGATTTTGAGTCCGCCAAAGAGGACATGGAGTATAAAAATGATTATCAAATCAATAGAGTTGGCAGATTACAGAAATTATGATTCTTTAAAGCTTCAGTTTGACAAAGGCACCAATATTTTATACGGCGACAATGCACAGGGAAAAACCAATATTCTAGAGGCAATCTTCGTGGCCGCCACAACCAAGTCCCACAAGGGAAGCAAAGATAAGGAAATTATAAATTTTGAAAAAGAAGAAGCACATATAAGGACTTATCTGGAAAAAGAAGGCGTGGAATCCAGAGTTGATATGCACCTTAGAAGCAGCAAGTCAAAAGGAATCGCTGTGGACGGCCAGAAACTGAAAAAGGCGGCGGATCTGCTGGGATTATGTAATGTGGTATTTTTCTCGCCGGAGGATCTGGGTATCATAAAAAACGGTCCTTCCGAAAGAAGAAGATTTGTCGATATGGAACTTTGTCAATTGGATAGTTTTTATCTCTATAATCTGAACCATTACAATAAAATCGTGAATCAGAGAAACAAGCTGTTGAAAGATATGTATATGAATCCGGATCTGAAAGAAACTTTGAGTATCTGGGATATGCAGCTGGTATCTTTCGGAAGCAAGATTATTGAGCGGCGAAGTATTTTCGTGGAACAGTTAAACGAGATAATTTATGACATACATAGAAAATTATCCGGTGACAGAGAGGAATTGAAAATACGGTATGAACCCGATGTGGAAATAGAAGGATTTGAGAAAAAGCTGAAGTACAGCCAAGACAGAGATATGAAATCGAAAATGACATCGGCAGGCCCTCACAGGGATGATTTTTCTTTTATGATTGGCGATATAGACATCCGAAAATTCGGTTCTCAGGGTCAACAGCGTACCGCAGCTCTGTCTCTAAAGCTTTCCGAAATAGAATTGGTGAAGAAGATTACGAAAGACACCCCGATTCTTTTGCTGGATGATGTATTGTCCGAGCTGGATTCCAACAGGCAGAATTATTTATTAAACAGTATCGGAGATATTCAGACGATTATTACCTGTACCGGTCTGGAAGAATTTGTGAATAACAGATTTGAGATTAACAAGGTTTTTAAAGTGTCCGAGGGAACCGTAACCTGTATGAATGAAGATAACAGTGTTCTGCACGAAATGTAGATATTTGTGAATTTTAGATGCTTATTAGGGCATCATGGAGGATTAGTATGAGTGAAGAAACCATGAACAATACGGTAGTAGACCATGAATATGGCGCGGATCAGATTCAGATTTTAGAGGGTCTTGAGGCTGTCAGAAAGCGTCCCGGTATGTATATTGGAACTACTTCCAGCAGAGGACTTCATCATCTTGTATATGAAATTGTAGATAATTCCGTGGACGAAGCCCTTGCGGGATTTTGCGATACCATTGATGTAACCGTAAATGAAGACAATTCCGTTACGGTCATTGACAACGGCCGCGGCATTCCAGTGGGAATTAATCAAAAAGCAGGGATTCCTGCCGTAGAAGTGGTTTTTACAATCCTGCATGCCGGCGGAAAATTTGGCAGCGGCGGCTACAAAGTTTCCGGCGGTTTACACGGCGTTGGAGCATCCGTGGTAAACGCCTTGTCCAATTGGCTTGAAGTAGAAATATATCAGGAGGGTAAAGTATACAAGCAGCGCTATGAGAAAGGAAAAGTATGTTATCCTCTGAAAGAGATTGGTGAATGTCCTAAGGAAAAAACGGGCACTACTATCACCTTTATGCCGGATGATACTATTTTTACGGAGACTACCGTATTTGATTTTGATATATTAAAGAGAAGACTGCGTGAAATGGCGTTTCTTACAAAGGGTCTTCGGATTATTTTGAGGGATAACAGACAGGAAGAAGAAGTCACGGCCGATACGGAGAACAGCCAGATTAACGAGCTGCTTCAGCGTGCCGAAGCCGACAGAGAGTCTGAAAAAGAAACAGAATCTCTCCCTATCAATGAGGAAGTTCCCGGTCAGGAGCTGCCGAAGGGAAAAACCGGCGGTAAAATCGGTAAATCTCATATGGTTACCTTGGAAAACGGCAGAAAGCAGAAGGTAATAGAATTCTATTATGAGGGAGGTATCAAGGAATTTGTTTCTTACCTGAATAAGAGTAAGACACCCTTATATGAAAATATTCTTTATTTCGAGGGACAGAAAAACAATGTGTATGTGGAAGTATCTTTCCAGCATAACGATTCGTATAACGAAAGTGTGTTTAGCTTTGTAAACAATATCAACACGCCCGAAGGAGGCACCCATTTGATGGGCTTTCGCAATGCCATTACCAAGACTTTTAATGATTATGCCAGAACCGCCAAGCTTTTAAAGGATAGTGAACCTAATTTATCCGGAGAGGATATCAGAGAAGGGTTAACGGCTATTATCAGTGTGAAAATAGAAGATCCCCAATTTGAGGGACAGACGAAACAAAAGCTTGGCAATTCCGAGGCCAGGGGTGCTGTGGATAACATAGTGAGCGAGCAGCTGACCTATTTTTTGGAGTTAAATCCCATGGTTGCAAAAGCCATTTGTGAAAAGTCCATTTTGGCTCAGCGTGCAAGGGAAGCGGCCAGAAAGGCAAGGGATTTGACCAGAAGAAAGACGGCTTTGGAAGGATTGGCTCTTCCCGGTAAGCTGGCTGACTGTTCCGATAAGGATCCTAAAAAATGTGAAATATATATCGTGGAAGGGGATTCCGCAGGCGGCAGCGCCAAAACGGCACGTTCCCGTGCCACACAGGCAATTCTTCCCCTCAGAGGTAAGATTTTGAACGTGGAAAAGGCTAGGCTTGACAGAATCTATGCCAATGCAGAGATCAAAGCAATGATTACGGCATTCGGAACGGGTATTCATGAAGATTTTGACATCAGTAAGCTTCGCTATGACAAGATTATATTGATGACCGATGCGGACGTTGACGGTGCACATATCAGCACATTGCTGCTTACGTTTATTTATAGGTTTATGCCGGATCTCATCAGGGAGGGGCATGTATATCTTGCAAAGCCTCCTCTGTATAAACTGGAGAAAAATAAAAAGGTGTGGTATGCCTACAGTGATGAAGAGTTAGACGGTATTCTTCAGGAAGTGGGAAGGGATCAGAATAATAAAATACAGCGTTATAAAGGATTGGGTGAGATGGATGCAGATCAGCTCTGGGAAACTACCATGGATCCCGAGAGAAGAATTTTATTGCGTGTGAATTACGATGAAGAGACGGAATCGGAACTGGATATTACCTTTACAACTCTTATGGGTGATAAGGTAGAGCCGAGACGTGAATTTATTGAGGAAAATGCTAAATTTGTGAAAAATCTTGATATTTAAAAAGGGAATCCATGATATTAAGAAGCAAAAGGTATTTTCGAAGAAGAAGAAAGAGGAATTATGAACGACGATATTTTTGATAAGATTCATGAGGTGGATCTGAAGGAAAGGATGGAAACATTCTACATAGACTATGCCATGAGTGTGATAGCATCCCGTGCGCTGCCCGATGTCAGGGACGGCTTAAAGCCTGTGCAGCGCCGCGTCCTTTATTCTATGATCGAGTTGAATAATGGGCCTGACAAACCCCATAGAAAGAGCGCCCGTATTGTAGGTGATACCATGGGTAAATATCATCCCCACGGTGACAGTTCCATTTATGGCGCTTTGGTGAATATGGCACAGGAATGGTCTACCAGATATCCTCTGGTGGACGGTCACGGCAATTTCGGATCTATGGATGGTGACGGTGCCGCGGCAATGCGTTACACCGAGGCCAGGCTTTCTAAAATTTCAATGGAACTGTTGGCAGATATCAACAAAGATACCGTTGATTTTGTTCCCAACTTTGACGATACGGAAAAGGAACCCGTAGTGCTTCCCAGCCGTTATCCCAATCTGTTGGTGAACGGTACGACCGGTATTGCGGTGGGTATGGCCACTAATATTCCTCCTCATAATCTTAAGGAAATCGTGAAAGCCGTCACAAAGATTATTGATAATAGAGTGGAGGAAAACAGAGCCACTTCTATCGAAGAAATACTGGAAATCGTGAAAGCGCCCGACTTTCCTACAGGCGGTTTGATTCTGGGAACCAGAGGATGCGAAGAGGCTTATAGGACGGGTCGGGGGAAAATTATAGTCCGCGCCGTTACGAATATTGAAACGCTTCCCAGCGGTAAGAGCCAGATTGTTGCTACGGAACTGCCCTATATGGTGAATAAGGCTAACTTGATTATTAAGATAGCAGAGCTGGTTAAGCTGAAAAAAATTGACGGGATTACCGATATCCGGGATGAATCCAACAGGGAAGGCGTCAGAGTCGTTATTGAGCTGAGAAAAGACGCCAATGCCAACGTTATTTTAAACAGGCTTTATAAGCATACGCAGCTTCAGGACACTTTTGGCGTAAATATGCTTGCACTGGTAAATAACGAACCTAAGGTAATGAGCCTTTTGGATATGCTGACCCACTATCTGAAGCATCAGGAAGAGGTAGTTACCAGAAGAACAAAATATGATCTGAATAAGGCGGAAGAGAGAGATCATATTTTACAAGGTTTGTTAAAAGCGCTGGATTATATTGACGAAGTAATTTCTATTATCCGCAGCAGTCAGAATACACAGATTGCAAAGGAAAGGTTAATAGAGCGTTTCGAGCTTTCCGACGCGCAGGCGCAGGCAATCGTGGATATGCGTCTCCGCGCTCTCACCGGTTTGGAAAGGGAAAAGCTTGAGAACGAGCACAGAGAGCTGCAGATTAAGATTGCAGAATTAAAGGCTATTCTTGCCGATGAAAAGCTTCTGTTAGGTGTTATCAAGAAGGAAATTGTGGAGATAGCGGATAAGCATGGTGATGACCGCCGGAGCAATATCGGATATGATGAATTTGATATTTCCATGGAAGACTTGATTCCTTACGGCAATACCGTAATTGCAATGACTAATTTAGGATATATCAAGAGAATGACCGTGGATAATTTCAAGGCACAGAACCGCGGCGGTAAGGGTATAAAGGGTATGCAGACCATCGAAGACGATTTTATTGAAGATCTGTTGATGACCACCACCCATCATTACCTGAATTTCTTCACCAGCTATGGACGTGTTTACCGTTTAAAGGCTTATGAGATCCCTGAGGCAGGAAGGACGGCTAGAGGAACTGCCGTAATCAACCTTCTGCAGCTGTCTCCGGGGGAGAAGATTACGGCAATGATTCCGATTAAGGAATATGATGAGAACAAGCGTCTCTTTATGGTTACTAAGAAGGGAATTGTAAAGAAGACTTCCATTATGGAATTTGCCAATGTCCGGAAAAACGGTCTGGCGGCCATCAGCTTAAAGGATGATGATGAGCTGATAGAAGTAAAAGTTACCGATAAGGACAGTGAAATATTCTTGGTGACGAAGCAGGGAATGTGTATCCGTTTTCAGGAAACGGACGTGAGGACAACCGGAAGGATTTCCATGGGTGTCATCGGTATGAATCTGTCGGATGATGATGAAATTATAGGAATGCAGCTTCAAAGTCAGGGCGACTCCATGCTGATTGTATCCGAGAACGGTTTAGGTAAGCGTACCTATCTGGAAGAGTTTACCGTTCAAAAGCGCGGAGGAAAAGGAGTAAAATGCTATAAAATTACGGATAAGACAGGGGATGTCATCGGCGCCAAAGCCGTAGTGGATGAAAATGAGGTTATGATGATTACCGACGGCGGAATCATTATCCAGCTCAGAGTCCAAGATATTTCTAAATTGGGTAGGATCACATCCGGCGTGAAGATGATTAATCTCGATCAAGGAGTTAAAGTAGCTAAAATCGCCAAAGTAAGAGAGAAAATTTCCAACGGAGAACAGGAATTCGAAAATGTGGATGACGCTTTAGAAGAGATTTCCGAAGAAGCTGTTCCTGAAGACGGTAGTTTTGAAGGGAATGTCCCCGAAGATGATAATTTAGGGGAAAGGTAAAAGAAAAACGGAAAGGGCTCATAACAACATGAGTCCTTTTTGTCTATAAAAAAGATTCATCAGGATTTTCTTTGGATATAAAAAGCATATAAAAGGAATTAAGAAAAATGTCAAATCAATTTGCAAGAACGGAGCTTCTATTAGGTGTAGAAGCGTTGGAAAAGCTAAGCCGTTCCCGTGTGGCTGTTTTTGGGATAGGCGGAGTGGGAGGTTTTGTGTGTGAGGCTTTGGCAAGAAGCGGAGTGGGAAAATTTGACCTGATAGACAATGACAAGGTATCCCTGACAAATTTAAACCGACAGATTATCGCCACTCATAAGACAATCGGAAGAGCAAAAGCGGAAGTAATGAAAGAACATATACTAGACATTAATCCCGATGCTGAAGTAAGGGTTTATGAATGTTTTTTCCTTCCTGAGAACGGGGATGAATTTCCTTTTGAGGAATACGATTATGTTGTGGATGCAGTGGATACGGTGACGGCCAAAATTGAATTGGTGAGGAGGGCGGAGGAGAAAAATATTCCCATTATCAGCAGTATGGGTACGGGAAATAAACTGGATGCCGGTCAATTTATAATAGCGGATATTTACCAGACGAGGATGTGCCCTCTTGCAAAGGTAATGCGGCATGAGTTAAAAAAGAGGGGCATTCAAAAGTGCAAGGTTATTTATTCCGAGGAAATGCCTGTCCGGCCAATCAGGGGACAGGGTCTTCAGGAGGAAGAAAAACCTGTCGGAAAGCGTTCCGTTCCGGGAAGCGTGGCATATGTGCCCTCCGTTGCAGGACTCATGATAGCAGGTGAGGTCATAAAAGATCTAATTCAATAGTTAAAAAATACAGTTTAGGTAACAGTTCAGACAGCCCCTCCCGCGAAGTCAAAATAACATCTATGTGATTTTGAGAGACATGCGGGCGCCATGAATCAGGAAGCAGGAAATAATATGCCGGATCAAAAAGCCTTTGAAAACGCAAAAAAGAAAATAATAGGTGTGGACAGACAGAGGATAGGGATTGGAACCTTATCCGAAAAAACGGTTCATGCCATATTAAAGAATTATTATGAGCCTGACGAGGATAAACAGGAAATACCTATAGAAAATTATGTGGCGGATATCTATGCCCACAACGAAATTATAGAAATCCAGACAAGGCAATTTAATAAAATGCGGGACAAGCTGAAATGTTTTCTCCCATTGTATCCCGTCACCATCGTTTACCCCATCCCAAGGCAGAAATGGATAATATGGATAGATGAAGAATCCGGGGAACTGAGTGGGAAAAGGAAATCTCCCGTGAAAGGAAACCCCTATGCCGTTTTTCCGGAATTATATAAAATTAAGCCCTTTTTAAAGGACTCAAACCTTCGGATAAGGCTTGTGCTCATGGATGTTGAGGAATATAAACTTTTAAACGGCTGGAGTAAGGACAAGAAAAAAGGAGCCACACGTTATGACAGAATTCCTACGGAATTGGTGGAAGAGGTGGAGATTAATTGCCCTGCCGATTACATGCAGTTTGTACCCTGTGAGCTGGAAGATGAGTTTACTTCCGGGGAATTTGCCAAAGCGGCCCACATTTCCGTATCTTTGGCGCAAAATGTTTTAAATATTTTGTATCATGTAGGGACGGTGACAAGAGTGGGAAAAAAGGGAAATAAGTATTTATATACGGTTTTAATGTATTAACATTAAAGTATCCTGACCATTAGAGTTTATTTATAATAATTTCTTCGGGACATTCAAACCAGAGGAGCGATTTTTTCATCTTTTCAGCTGTTTGTAAGACTATATTCCGTCTGTCACCATACTGTTTACATCAAAAAGCAAGGTGTATATTCCCATATCTGCACGGCTGTATGATTTTGCGGTTCCCCTTTTTTATGCATTATGTGTGGTTTTTTGAGTTATAAGAACGCAGGATTCCTGTTGCGGTATTTTTTATAATTGCCGGTTTAACGATAGGTTATCTTGCCTATTTTTATTGGTATATCAGGCATATGTCTGGAACAAGAAAAGGAAGATTGCTTATAAAATGAAAGAATGAGTTGACATCCTTGGTCTACAATGATAGACTAAAGATAGTCTATAAGAATAGACCAAGGAGGCAGCGACAGTTATGGAAAAAGTATATGAAGGGGAATACCGTTTTTTAAACATTTTATGGGAGAATGAACCCATTGTCAGCCCTAAGCTGGTGCAACTATGTAACGAACGGCTTGGGTGGAAAAAATCTACCACTTATACCGTAATTAAAAAATTGATCGACAAAGGAATTGTCAAAAATGAAAATACCATTGTATCTGCTTTGGTGACGAAAGAGGAGGTAGACCGGCAGGACAGTGAGGACTTGCTTCAGCGTACCAGCAAAGGGAATATTCCTGCTTTTTTTGCAGCATTTTTAAAAGACAGGAAACTGTCAAAAGAAGATGTGGAACATATTAGGGATATTATTGACCGGATGGAGGATTAGGTATGATGATGGGGGTAGTCGGCAGGTTATGGAGCATGAGCCTTCAAGCCGGTATTTTGATTCTTGTAATTTTGGCAATACGTTTTCTCCTGAAAAAGTACCCGAAGGTATATATGTATTTTCTCTGGATACTGGCGGGCATTAGGCTGTTGTGTCCGGTTTTTGTGGAAACACCTTTCAGCCTGCAGCCGGAACCAGCATATCTGGGTGAAATGTGGAGGGAGGATTTTTTAGGTTCGGAAAGGGATCCCCAACCTGAGATACAATTTGCGGGAAATAACGGTTTGCAGAATTTAGGGACAGGAAATACGGATTCCAAGGGGTTTTCGGGGGATCCGGACAATGGAATGATGGGAGGAAGCAATACGTCTCCTCTGTTTACGGATAAAGTTCCTGATTTAGGCAATATAGAAAATGAGGGCTTGGCAGATCATACGGTACTAAATATCGAGGGAATCATGAAATCCTTGCATATAAAGTATGACTTATCGAAAATTTTAGGGATATTGTCCGTTGTTTATCTGGCGGGGATTGTAATATTCGTCTGTATTTATCTTATACAATATATTATGATGAAACGCAAAATTTCCACGGCAGTCAGAGGAAAGGATAACGTATGGTTTAGTGAAAAAGTTGATTCAGCATTTGTATTGGGGATTGTCAGGCCTAAAATCATTATGCCCTATGGTTTAAAGAAGCAGGAAGGATATCATATTTTACATCATGAGAAGACCCACATCAAGCATCACGACCCTTTTATAAGGCTGGTGGGCACTTTATGCATCTGCCTGCATTGGTGGAACCCTTTGGTATGGCTCGCAGTGTCTAAGATGAATCAGGATATGGAAATGTTCTGTGACGAAGCGGTTCTGCGAAACGCTTCTGCGGAGGAAAAAAAGTCTTATGCAAATACATTGCTGTCATTTGCGGAAAGAAGAAGCGGTTTATCCGTAGGTCTTGCATTCGGAGAATCTCACACGGAGAGAAGAGTGCGGAACCTGATGAAAAAAAGGAAGGGCGGCATACTGATTACTTGTATGGTAACGGTTTTGACCGTATTTTGTATCATTGCTTTTATGACAATTCCCGGAATAGACGCCAGAGGGGCAGATTCCGATATTCCGGAAGCAGGTAATTCCGGAAACGACAGTTTTTTAAATCATAATCCGGAAACCGACAATTTAGGAAGTTCCGGAGACAGTACTGGGGAAAATAAAGGTTCAGGCAGCAGTATAGGCGCTGCATCAGGAATTATTAATGGTTTAACGGATGAAGATATAGAATATTTAATGTCTATATGTCCCAAGATTCCCGAATTTGCCACCGAACAGGATAAAGATGAAGACTTTTGGAGGATGTTTCTTTTCAACTTCTATACCAGTGATTTTGACCGGGAGACGGTGGAGCTGTATGTAAGGCAGCTGGATCACAAAGTACCCTATGTAAAGGCAGGGTATGATGAAGTAAACCATACTGTGGAACAGATTTTCGGAAAGCCTTTGTCGGCATATGTTGAGGATCCGCAGGATTTGGCTGAAGACAGCAGTATTATTTATGAGGAGGGGTATTTTTATATATCCACATCCGATTCCCCTGATTTTATATATGAGTTTGTATCGGATACCGATATAGACATATTGAAGACAGTGGAACTTTTGGAAGGCCTTAACGGTGATGAGGAATATACTGCCAGAGTATACTTATACCTGCTTCCGGCAGATAATGAGAGAGGATATTATATTGACGGGAAAGGGAGGATGGCTGTCATGAGGGATATGGCGGAGGGCATGATAGAAGGGCAGTCCTTTGATGTGGAGATGAATCCTTACGGGCGGGTAACTTTTGCGGCTTATGCTCCTTATACTTCTTCAAATCCTTATGAGGATGTGGTGTTTAAAATGATTAAGGACGGTCAAATGATCCGTTCTTTCGGCGGAAACAGTATACGGCAGGACAAAGAGTTATGGGAATTCCAAAATGTGGAGGCGGTAGCTTTTCCGGATCTAAACGGTGACGGTTATACGGATGTGGTCACTATTGTGAATTATAAATTCGGGGAAAACACAATTTCGGAGGCCCGCATTTATACCGGCAGAGAGGAAAGATACTTTTTGGAAGAGGAAATATTGGAAGAAGCGTACAATAATTCCCATGACAGAAAAACAATATCGGATATAAAAGAATTTGCCGCATCTCCCGAGTATCAGGATTATTTTGTCCGGACTTCCATATATGGGAGATGGAGAGTAACAGAGCATATCCCGTCTGATGGGATTTACGCACTGTCACCGGAGGAAATCGAAAGCTTTGAGAATATTCAATTAGTGTACGGTAGATATTGGTATAAACAAGGACTTGAAGATAACCTCACAGTGGAAAATTATAAGAAAGAACTGCTTACAGCCCAAGAGTTTGAAGAGAGTTTCCGAGTGAATATGGGAGAAATGGGATTTCTGACAGATTCTCTGATATTATATGAATTAGAAGGGGTGACAGATTCCGCGTCGCTCTTTGGACAGTTCTTTTATCAGATTGATAAAGATAATGCCCTGATTTTTTATGAAGGAGTGTTTTTCCGGGCAGTCAGGGAATAAATAGTTAACAAGATTATGTCTTAAAGCATCTTGCAGGATTGGATTCTTGTAAGATGCTTTTTTATATGAAATAATCCATATTTCCATGGGGTGGATACGCTATTTTTCCGTTGACAAAATGATTAAAAATGCTAGAATAAATTTAGAATTATTCTAATAATTCTAAATATTGATGAGGAATATTATGACAAGGAATGCCAGAAGTATTTTAGAGATTAACAACAATTCCAAAGATCATTTAACTGTGGAACAGATATACAACTGCCTGAAAGAAAAAAATAAGGTAGTATTGGCTACGGTTTATAATAATTTGTCGTATTTATGTGAACAGGGGTTAATCCGTAAGATTTCTGTTGATGGATATTCGGATCGTTATGATAAGATAGAAAAGCATGATCATTTAATCTGTAAAAAATGTGGGAAAATATCGGATATTATATTGGAGGATTTAACAAGTAAACTCCAAAACCAGACGGATATATCCATACTTTCTTACGAATTAAAATTAAATTATATATGTGATGAATGTCTGGATAATGAAAATCCAAGTTCATAAAATAAAAGAAATAGAGTTTCTCTTAGGCTGCAAAATACACAGTCTGAGAGAAATTAAGCCGTTCCTTGGTATATGGCAATTTATTGATTATTTGTGATATATAAGGAGATATGTATGAAAATTTAAAAAAGACACATAAAAATGCGTATTCAACTTTTGATTTGAGTGCACGCCGCAGCGCGCAGAGGGGTATAAAGTTGAAAGAAAAACTCTTTCAACTATTGATTTTGAGTCCGCCAAAGCGGACATGGAGTATAAGGTTGAATAAAAATGCGTATTCAACTTTTGATTTGAGTGCGCGCAGCAGCGCGCAGATGGGTATAAATATGAAAATGAGAAAAAAATACTTTGATCCGGCTATAAAATCTATTTCCAGTCTTACAGATATGCAATATAATCCCGCAAACGGAGAGTTAAATAGTATTCATAAGCGCTTAATAAAAGGAAGAAAAGAATTTGAGCAGGCTGTGACAAAAAATATGAATGCGGTAATTCATATGAGTTCTATGGATTTGAAATTAGAGACAAATGTTGCGATCGTAGAGCAGATTAACAATTCTATTACATCTGCCGTAAATGCCATTAGTAATTCGGCAGAGTCCACGGCAATCATTGCTACCGAAGTGTCAAAAGCACATGAAAATCTCACTGAGACAATTGTTGAGGTTGCCGACCAATCCAATAAGATTATGGAAGATATACATACCTGTGAAACGGAGCTGACATCTATCAGCGAATTGTCGCGTTCTGCAATTTCGAACGCAAGAGAAATGAAGACAGATATTTACGGGCTGCTGGATGTTATAGGAAATATGAATAAAGTGGTTGAAGCAATCAATTCGATATCATCTCAGACAAATCTTTTAGCATTAAACGCTTCCATAGAAGCTGCCCGTGCCGGAGACGCCGGAAAGGGATTTGCGGTAGTGGCAGAAGAAATCCGTAATCTTGCAGATGAAACAAAGTCTTTGACAGGGAGGATGGGATCTTTTTTAACCAATATCCAATCCGCTTCCGAAAAAAGTTCAAAGAGTGTGGATATCACTGTAAATGAGCTGGAACATATCAACGAAAATATTCAAAACGTGTGGAAAATTACCGGAAATAACCGTGCCGGTGTGGATCACATTTCAGATTCCGTGTCCTCTCTGGCGGCGGCCAGTGAAGAAATCAGCAGTTCTATGAATGAATTGGATACGCAGATGCAGTTCGTAAATGAGGAGTGTCAGGAACTAAACAATAATACGGATTCCTTGGCTGTTTCAAGCCAATCAATTGCGGAACTGGTGGAACCTTCCAAGGCAATCGAAAAAGATTTGGAAGAATCCGTAAAGATTATGGGGTCTATGGCTCAGGATGCATTTTATATGCTGGATAACCAGATTATAATAAATTGTTTGAACAATGCCATAGATGCGCATAAGAATTGGCTGAGTACATTAAAAGAAATCTCACAAACGGAAAAATTAAGGCCATTACAAACGGATTATACGAAATGCGGCCTTGGTCATTTTTATTATGCTTTTAATCCTGTAAATTCACAGGTGATTGAAATTTGGAAAAATCTGGAGGATAAGCATAAAACATTTCATTCCTTTGGAACGTCCATGATATCTGCTGTACGTTCCGGCCATACCGGCGAATTAAAGGAGATCTACAATAAAGCAGAAATATGTTCAAATGGCTTGATATCCGATTTTTATCATTTGATTCAGGTGATCGAAGCGTTAACGAAAGAAAATATTCGAATCTTTGAATAAATATATGATGGCAGCTGAAAATGATTTCTGCAAAGAGAATAGCTTTTTGAGGTCATATCATGCATGTTATGTAGTTATTTTATTGATATAGAAAAAGAGGATATTTTATATGAAAAAAAGAAAGAGTATACAGAAAATTATATATATTGTATTGCTTTTAGGGGCTATCATTATCTTATTTCATTGGTATACGACACAGAACAGAAGGCGCATGGAAGAGAGAAATAAAAATTATGCATCGGATTCGGCGCGCCAGATGGCTGAACAGATTGATAAAGAGTTGAGCAATGCATTGAATCTGATTCATACGTACTCGTACTTTTTAGGAAAGAGCCTTACGGAGCCGGAAGTTACGGAGCAGATGTTGACTGAAATTAAGGAGAATTCTTTATTTGACACATTGGTGTTTACGGATAAAGAAGGTATAAACTATATTTATGACGGACGTACTTCCGATGCGGCGGGACATGATTATTATATAAGCGGTATGGAGGGAAACAGCGGAGTATCCGTTGTATATGATTCTGTTTTCTATGATGAAACAATGCTGTGTTTTTATGCGCCGGTTTGGTACGAAGATGAAATTATAGGGGTGCTGCGGGGAGCTTATCTGGCAGAAAAATATTTAAAAGACATGCTTGACACCACCTATTTCGGAGAGACGGCATCTGTGCATTTGTGTATGCCAGACGGAAGCATTCTTGCATGTTCCGACTCTAAGAGCCATGAGGGAAAAATGGTTGATATATTGTTGGAGATGGGAATGATTGACGGAAACACCGCAGAGAAAACGAGATCCGTGTTTGAAAACGGCGGTGAAGGCGCTTTTGTCTGTGAACCCGGCAGTAAGACGGATAATATCTGTGTCAGGTATCTTTCACAGAACAATTTCGTCTTAATACAGACATTTCCCAAAAGTGTTACCGAACGCATGATAAAAGCCGAAAATCTTGTGGGAATCCAGCTGGAAACCATGCTCATCGGTTTATTTATTATTTATATTATCGTAATGCTTATCCAAGCCGGCCGTGTAAAAAAGAGGCTGCAGCATGAAAACCGGGAGATGGGATATATTATCAAGGGAGTTGATATATTGTTTTCCCGCTTTGCCATGGCCGATTTCGAGGCGGATACTTATCAGTATCTGGCGGGTACAAAGCCGGAAGACAGCGGGATTTCAGACAGCGGCAGCTATAAGGAATTGGTAAAGCATATCTGTAATTGTCAGATAGAAGAAAGTTACAGACAGGAATATGCCTTGCTGCTCCAAAAAGAATCTATCATCAAGGCTATGGAAGATCAAAACGATCTTCGCTATGAAGGACATGTAATGCACAGCGGCAATGAGGAGTGGGAACATGTCAATATTGTCTGTCTGGAACGAAAAGAAGGCAAGGCCAGCAAGGTTTTATTTATCCGGCAGAATATAACGGAAATAAAAGAAAACGAGCTGCGTATTCAGGCGGAAATATCCCTTGCAGCCCGAAAGGAGAGACAGTATAGGATAGCCATTACATCCAATTCTCTCTGTACATTTGATTTTAATTTAACAAAAGATCTGATAGAAGAAGATGTTTTACGTGAGATAAACGGTGAAAAAATATCCTTAAACGAAAAGGCGGGGCTTACCGTACCATGTAAAGCTTCCGAATGCTTTGACCGGTGGAAAAAGTATATTTCAGAGGAATCCATGGAGGATTATCTCAATGCTGTCAATGTGGATTATTTGAAAAAATGTTATGAACAAGGGAATGCCGTAGTAAATGTCGATTACTGGGAATTGGCCTCTTCCGACAGACAGATGTGTGTAAGGCGGACATTTATCATGACTCAGGACTATGATACGGGTGATATTATGGTCATGGTGGTGTCAAAGGAGATTACCGAGCAGGTTCAGAAACAGAGGGAACAGACGCAGGCTTTGCAGGATGCTTTGATGCAGGCACAACACGCCAATGCCGCAAAGACTACCTTCCTTTCCAATATGTCCCATGATATTCGTACCCCCATGAACGCCATTATTGGATTTACCACTATTGCAGTGAGCCACATAGAAAATAAGGAACAGGTCAAAGATTGTCTGCAGAAGGTTCTTTCCTCCAGCAATCATTTGCTCAGTCTCATCAATGATATCCTTGATATGAGCAGGATTGAGAGCGGAAAGGTACAGATTAAAGAACACGAATGTAATATTTCGGAATTGATGCATAATCTCGTAAATATTATTCAGCCTCAGGTAAAAGCAAAGCAGCTGGAATTATTTATTGATACCTTTGAGGTTGCCAATGAAGATGTAATTGCGGATCCGTTAAAGCTGAATCAGGTTTTCATTAATCTGTTAAGTAACGCCGTTAAGTATACGCCGGCAAAGGGAAGCATTTCATTTCGGATAAGACAAAAAACAACCTTCCGACACGGATATGGGGATTATGTATTTATCATTAAAGACACCGGTATCGGTATGTCGAAAGAGTTTGTGGAGCATGTCTTTGAGCCCTTTGAGCGGGAATCCAGTACGACCCGCAGCGGAATCGAAGGTACGGGGCTTGGTATGGCTATCACAAAGAATATTGTGGAGATGATGAACGGAACCATTTCCGTGGAAAGTGAAGTCGGAAAAGGAAGTACTTTTACGGTAGAAATAAGCTTAAAGCTTCAAGATACGGAAAAGAATGCGGCGCAGATAAAGGAATTGGAAGGACTGCGTTCCTTGGTGGTGGATGACGATTTTAATATATGTGACAGTGTAAGCAAAATGCTGAAGCAGATCGGCATGCGTGCCGAGTGGACGACTTCCGGCCGGGAGGCCGTATACCGTTCCAGAATGGCTTATGAAGAAGGCGATTCTTACCATACTTATATCATTGACTGGCAGATGCCGGGAATGAGCGGAGTAGAAACGGCCAGAAAGATCCGCAGTGAGGTTGGGGAAGGAGCTCCCATTATCATTCTCACAGCATATGACTGGTCCGATATCGAAGAAGATGCAAGGGCAGCAGGTGTTACCGGATTTTGCGCGAAACCGCTCTTTATGTCGGATTTGAAGTCGGCATTGCTTGCCGCCAATAATCTGATTGACAAGGGAGAAGAAAAAAACGTATGGACACTGGCCGATTTCAGCGGAAAGAGGGTTCTTCTGGTGGAAGACATCGAATTAAACCGCGAGATCGCAGAAGTAATATTGACGGAATCAGGATTCATTGTGGAATCTGCGCCGGATGGGACGGATGCGGTAGATATGGTTAAGAAATCCGAAGAAAACTACTATGATGTGGTTTTGATGGATGTACAGATGCCTATTATGAACGGTTATGAGGCAACCAGAACCATCCGTGCACTGCCGAGAAAGGATGTAAAGGATCTTCCCATCATCGCTATGACGGCAAATGCACTGGAGGAGGATAAGGAAGCTGCCATTAAGAACGGAATGAATGCCCATATAGCGAAACCTTTGGATATTGGTATTTTTATGGAGGTGCTTGGGCGTTATCTGAAATAAAGTGTGTGTGTATCGTAATTATATTATTTTAATCTTCATCGTCATTTTTTGCGGAGAGAGCCATGGAAAAGATAAATTCGCTTCCGACTCCCTCCGTGCTGATGACATTGATATGCTCACCATGGCAGTTAATTATTTCTTTCACAATGGACAGGCCAAGACCGGTTCCCTTTTTATCCTTACCCCGGGAAAGGTCGGATTTATAGAAACGATCCCATATCATTTTCAAATCGTCTTTGGGAATACCGATTCCCGTGTCTTTCACGGAGACAAAGAGTTTATTCTTTTTTAAGGATGTCTCTATTTTTATGACGGAATCATGGTGGCTGAATTTGATGGCATTGTCGATCAGGTTATATAAAACCTGCTGTATTTTTCCCACATCCGCATTGACGAACATTTCCTGCCCCGTCAGGATGAGTTCAATGGCAATGGTTTTTTTCCGGCAGGTGCCTTCAAAGGATGCGGCTGTATTCCGGATGACTTTATTGATGTCAAAGTCCGCTCTGTCGAGCAGCATTCCCTTTGTGTTTAAGTTGTTTAGCATCAACAGACTGTTAGTCAGCTTGGTAAGGCGGTCCGTTTCGTTTAAGACTATATTTAAATATTTCTCATGCATTTCCGGCGGGATGGTTCCGTCTATCATAGCCTCCAGATATCCCCTGATGGAAGTCAGGGGAGAGCGGAAATCATGGGATACATTTGCCACAAATTTTTTCTGGTCATCCTCCGCTCCGGCGATCTGGCTTGCCATATAGTTCAGACATGCGGCAAGATAGCCTATCTCATCGTCACTTTCCACTTGAAATTCATAGTGCATATTTCCTTCGGCATACTGTTCCGTAGCATACGTAATTTTTCGCAGCGGTATATATACGATTTCCGTGAAAAAGATCAAGATGATCAAAGAGAGTAACAGGAGAATAATAAGTGTAATATAAGAAATATTCAGCAGACTGTTGCAAGATTCCACAATATCCGCCATATCGCAGTGAATGGTTACATATCCCTTTACCTTATAATTTGTGGTGATGGGGGCGATGACGCTCAACATGTCTCCTTCGAAGCTATTGAAGAAATTCCCCACCATATAGTAGGATCCGCCTGTTTCGGTGGGGTCAAATTCTTCGATCATTATCACTTCCTCTACATTAATAGGAGTATCCGTATCCAATACCTGCCGTCCCGAGGGGTTGATAATGCGGATCACCGATTCCAGATATACGGCAAGATAATCCAGCTGTGCTTTCACCGTTTCCAGATCCGTTTCACTGGCGTAAAGTCCGTTGGCATAAGTATTGGCTATCAAAGAGGCTTCGGAATAAAGGCTCTCCGCCTTTTCACGGGTTAAATGCTCCATGGTCATACTGGGAACAAAGGTAGTTACCATGATAAAACTAAATATGCCGAATATAACATATGCCAGTATGAACTTTAAATAGAGGGTCTTTTTCATGAATTCCTTACCTCAAATTTATAGCCGATTCCCCAAATGGTAGAAATTTTCCAGTTTGCGTGATCCTTGATTTTTTCCCGCAGTCTCTTTATATGTACATCCACCGTGCGGGTATCTCCGATATACTCATATCCCCAGATTTGATCCAGAAGCTGTTCTCTGGTAAATACATGGTTGGGTGAGGAAGCCAGAAAGTATAATAATTCCAGCTCTTTAGGAGGCATGTCAATGATCTGCCCCATATAAACCACGGAGTAATTTGTTAAGTTGATGGAAAGATTTGTATATTCCACACATTTGTCATCGGAATTCTCAGAAACGGCGGCAGCAGGCTTATAGCGGCGCAGAACCGCTTTTGCCCGTGCCACAAGCTCCTTGGAATCAAAAGGTTTCTCGATATAATCATCGGCGCCCAGCTCCAGCCCCAGCACCTTGTCAAACACTTCACCTTTTGCGGAAAGCATAATAATAGGGACGGAATATTTTGCCCTGACTTCCCTGCAGACCTGATAGCCGTCCATGCCGGGCAGCATGATATCCAGAAGAATTAAATTCGGGGCAAAAGTATCCATAGCAGGAAGGACGGATTCTCCGTCATTGACAATCAAAGTCTCAAAGCATTCTTTAATCAGATACAAGGAGATTAATTCCGCAATATTATTATCGTCGTCACAAATTAAAATTTTCTGTTTGCTGACCATATTCTATTTATTCCTCACTTCTTTTGACAGGTGCACCCCCATAGATCTCCTTATCAATATTCTTTTCAAGTCTAGTGCATTGACCGTATTATATTTAGCCAAACATATTCTTTGTTTATCTGTTAGTTTTTGTGTATTGTAGATATTATGGTTAATCTAAATATGAACAAGACAGTACACTAGTGTGCTGACCGTATTACATTACGCTAAATATCTTACCTGAATTTCCATCTGCAGCGTTAGATTTCCTAGACATAGCCACCGCTGCGCTGAAATCCATACCGGATAATATAATAACGAATAAGTTTAGTTTGCTAAGGAGAATCGGGGAGCTAATTATTTAAATGTTACTATGGTGACACCGGCATCTCCCTCACCGTACTCACCCAGCCGGTATTCTTTTACGTATTTCAGTCGTTTCAGATGGCCGTGGACTGCGTTCCGCAGAGCGCCTGTTCCCTTGCCGTGAACCACTCTCACACTGGGCAGGTGCGCCAGATAAGCGTCATCCAGATATTTGTCCAGTTCTGATATGGCTTCATCCACAGTCTTTCCCAAGAGGTTGATCTCCGTGGAAATGGAAAAGGATTTGGACATTCGAATCTTTCCGGTATTGGTTTTCTGCATTGCGGGAGCGGAGGTTCCGGAATCATCTATCAAAATCAAATCGTTGATATTAGTCTGTGTACGCATGATACCGCACTGGACAAAAAGATTTCCCTTTGCATCGGGCAGCGTATTCACGGTTCCTTTTAAACCCATAGATACAATTTTTACGGAATCTCCTTTTTTCAGTTTTTTGGGATCTAATGTTTTTTTGGCAGGCTGTTTTTGGGTGATACTGTTTTTCAGGGAAAGCTTTTCATTCTTTTCACTGATTTTATCCCTGACTTTTTGGCGTTTCTTTTCCAACTCTCTGATATCAATGTTCGGACCTGCTTTGTTAAAGTCCCGGATGGTTTCGTCCGCTACCTCTTTTGCCTCTTGGAGGATTTCTTTTGCTTTTTCGTTTGCTTCTCTTAATATTTTATCCTTTGCCTGATCAATTTTTTCGTTTTTCTTCTGGAGTTGATCTTGCAAAGTGCGGATACGTTCCTTATATTCAGCGATTTCCCGTTGTTCTTTTTCGATAGTGACACGGCTCTGTTCCAAATCTGCTATAACGTCCTCAAAGCTCTTTTCCTCTTTGCCGATCTGTTCCTTGGCGGCATTGATAATATCATCCGATAAGCCCAGCTTGGAAGAAATAGCAAAAGCATTACTTTTTCCGGGAATGCCGATGAGGAGTCTGTAGGTGGGCTGCAGCGTTTCCACACTGAATTCACAGCAGGCATTTTCCACAAAGGAGGTGGAAAGAGCATAGATCTTTAGCTCACTGTAGTGGGTGGTGGCCATGGTACGGATGCCTCTGTCATGGAGGAAGTTTAGGATGGCAATGGCCAGAGCCGCTCCTTCCGTAGGATCCGTGCCTGCGCCAAGTTCGTCAAACAGACACAGGGAATCCGCATCCGCATGTTCTAATATGTGGACAATACTCTTCATGTGGGAGGAGAATGTGGATAAGCTCTGTTCAATGCTCTGTTCGTCACCGATATCCGCATAAACTTCCGTGAAAACGGAAAGCTCGGAACGATCCAAGGCCGGAATATGCAGCCCTGCCTGCCCCATCAAGGTAAAAAGCCCCACTGTTTTTAATGAAACGGTTTTTCCGCCAGTGTTGGGGCCGGTGATAATCAGCAGGTCAAAATCTTTCCCCAGATGGATATCAATGGGCACAACCTGTTTCTTGTTCAGAAGGGGATGACGCCCTTTACGGATATTGATAAAATGATCCGTGTTAAAAAGCGGTTCCGTGCCGTTCATTTCCATGGCCAGCTCTGCTTTTGCGAAAATAAAATCCAAAGCTGTCATAATTTTCTGGTTATCCGCCAGTTCTTCCGTATGTTCTCCGGCCTGAGCGCTGAGAGTCGCCAGAATAATATTGATCTCTTCCTGTTCCTGAAGATCCAATTCCCTTAATTCATTATTCAAGCTGACTACGGCGGCAGGCTCAATAAAGTAAGTAGATCCGGAAGCCGATTGGTCATGTACCATACCGTTGACCTGTGATTTGTACTCCGATTTTACGGGAATGCAGTAGCGGTTGTTCCGTGTGGTAATGACCGCATCCTGCAGGTATGTGCGGTAGGTGCCGTTTAACATGGAAGTCAGCTGAGAGTGGATTTTATCGTTGGTCAGAATCTTGGAACGACGGATTTTTTTCAGGTTGGGACTGGCATCGTCCGCAATCTCATCCTCAGATAAAATGCAACGGTTAATTTCGTTTGCAATCTGGGTCAAAGGGGTCAGCTGCTCAAAATACCCGTCCAATGAGTCGTCGGGTGTGTCTTCTTTGTCTTTTCTGCCGTAGGCTTTGATACGGTTTACATTATCTAAAAAGGACGCGATTTTTAAAAGCTCCAAAATGGACAAAGTACTGCCGATTTCCAATGATTTAATGGAAAATCCCAGATTGGCGTTGCTTCCGAAGGATGTGCTGCCGGATTTAAATAATCTGGTCAGGGCATCCTTGGTTTCCCTCTGCATCTGCCGGATTTGGGAGAGATCCGTGGAAGGAGCCAGCTCTCTGCAAAGATTTTTCCCCGGCTCTGAGTCCGCTTTTTCCGTCAAAAGGTCTATGACTTTATTATATTCTAAGGTCTTTAATACTTTTTGGTTCATTTGATACTCCGTTCTGTTGTGCTGATTGATAAACAGTTCCTGATTTTCGAACAAGCCGGGACAGTGGGTGAAATGGCTTTCCGATTAAATATATTATAATGAAAAGTGCAGCAATATTCAATGAAAGTTTTGCACTGCTTTTGAGAACGAAAAAACCGCGTTACTGTTCCCTCCGTGACCAGTAACGCATGCACAGAAACCGCAAAACAGCGGTTTCGCGCAGGTTGCCCAAGCGATTATTCTAATCGCTTTGGTTTGTCACGCAAAAAACGCGTGAAAACGCCTCGCGGTGGCGTGGGTGTGAAAAGTAACAAACCGCACCTTCCGAAAATCCGGGAGATGCGGTTATAAGTAATGCCTGAATATTATGTTAATGTTAACCGAAAAGATTCTTAATGGAATCTACGGCATCCGAAACCTTATCTGCTGTCAGTTTTGCCTTTACACCGTTAATGATTTGTTCCACGATTTCATCAGGCAGATCCACTCCGAGTACATTTTCCAAAGCTTTTACAGGCTCCTTCTGGAATTGCTCCTGTAAATTTTTGTCCTTGGCAATTCTTTCCACTACTTTTGTAATTTGTTCTTTGATATCCATTTGTTTTCCCTCTCTTTTTACTTGAAAACATGTGACATGCTTTCTTTTCTATTGTAATCTTTTTCATAAGGCTGTGTAAAGAAAAAATTTTATTTCGATTGACTTTTTTGTGTCAAGAATTAATAATAAATTTCGGGATGACTCTAAGTATGTAGTTTGGATTGATATCCTGTCATTTGTTGCGGGGTATTTGACTCATCGGAAGGAAAATTTTTATTATATTTTGGAGAAGACAGAAAATTATGGAGGAAATACAGACTTTGGGATTATCGAAATCATGGAAGGAACTGGTGTTGTATTATGCGCCGGAAGGGACGGCACATGTGGGGCTGCTGAAAGGTATTTTGTCGCAGATGGGTATTAAGGTTAAAAACCTGACATCCCAGCGATGTATCCAGAAAATCGGCTATTTGGCCGGAGCGGAAGGCTTTGAGAAGAGAGCAGTCAATGAAGGGTTTGAAAAGTATGCGCCTGTCATGGACAAAGAGTTATTGCTTTTTTGCGGTTTTTCGGAGGAACGTTTGGAAGAGCTTTTGGATAAGATGAAGAAAGCGGATATTCCGAAGATTGGGCTGAAAGCGATTGTAACGGAGACGAACGCCCATTGGACTGTATACCGGCTTTACAAGCAGCTGTGTGAGGAACAGAAGGCTATGTCACATGGATAATATTCGTATTATAAAATTAGGAAACTCATTCCTCGAAGAATCACTTGCTCGATTCTTTCCGATTTTACGGCAATTTATTGAATATATTGAATATTTGTGCCGACTGTGTCGGCATGTTTGAAAGGTTGGAAGTAAACATCCAAATATTGATTGGTATGTGCGCAAGAGGGTGTGTAAACACCCCTATTTAAGCGCACTAGAGTACTGTCTTGTTCATATTTAGATTAACCATAATATCTGCAATACACAAAAACTAAAAGATAAACAAAGAATGTGTTTGGCTAAATATAACACGCTCTAGGAGTAAAAAAATGAAATTAAATTATAGAAAAACTATTTATGCCTGCTTTATCGGTTATATTGTGCAGGCAATCGTGAATAATTTTGTGCCGCTGCTGTTTTTGACTTTTCAGGGCAGTTATGGGATACCTTTGTCTAAAATTACAATGCTTGTAACTTTTAATTTTGGGCTGCAGCTGGCAGTTGACTTGATATCCATGACATTTGTGGACAAAATCGGATATCGGGCATCCATGGTGATTGCTCATTTGTTTGCCGCGGCAGGGATGGTGCTTTTGACAATTTTGCCGGAGGTGCTTGAGGATCCTTTTATAGGCCTTTTGACAGCAGTCACCATATACGCCCTTGGGGGCGGGCTGCTGGAGGTATTGTTGAGTCCTGTGGTGGAGGCATGTCCTTCGGAAAATAAAGAGAAGACTATGAGTATGCTTCATTCGTTTTATTGCTGGGGACATGTGGGGGTGGTATTGATTTCCACCGTATTTTTTGGACTCTTCGGAATCAGGAATTGGAAGATATTGGCATGCTTATGGGCATTGGTGCCCTTATGTAATACCTTTTTGTTTACCAGAGTGCCTATGGCTTCTCTGATCGAAGACGGGGAAAAGGAGTTGAGTGTGAAAGAGCTGGCCAAACAGAAAGTTTTCTGGGTAATGATGCTTATGATGCTTTGCGCCGGCGCCAGTGAACAATCCGTCAGTCAGTGGGCTTCCACTTTTGCAGAGAAAGGGCTTGGTGTCAGCAAGACCATCGGTGATCTGGCAGGTCCTATGGCATTTGCCGTATTGATGGGAGGTTCCAGAGCCTTGTACGGCAGGTATGGTGATAAGATTGATTTAAATAAATTTATGGCGGGCAGCAGTTTATTATGTATTGCAGCATATCTTTGCATAGCTCTGATGCCCGGCTCTTTGTTCGGGTTAGCAGGCTGCGCGGTGTGCGGCCTTTCCGTAGGGATTATGTGGCCCGGGACTTTCAGCAAAGCTGCTGCTGCCATTCCAAGGGGCGGGACGGCATTGTTTGCGTTGATGGCTTTGGCGGGGGATCTGGGATGCTCCGGCGGACCCACGCTTGTGGGCATGGTTTCCAGCTGTTTTGGCGAAGATTTAAAAAAGGGTATTTTGGCAGCGGCAGTATTTCCTCTTCTGCTATTGGCAGGAATTTTTTTCAGTGTTTCCAAAAGCGCAGAATGAATTTTCAGTCTGCAAGGCAGATTTCCGACGGCGCAGCAGTGGCTGCGTCTAGGAAATCTAATGCTGCGATCATTTCTTCTGAAAGACACTTTCCCATTTTGATTTTTTTTACAATCAACTTTTTCCGGATACGGGTGATTGCTTCTTCATAATGCTCTGGCTTATATATGGGCATATTAATTTCTCCTTAAATTCCTGTTTACTGCTTTCTTGTTTTGTTTCTTCCTTTGTTATGTACGTTTATGCGTTTAAACATGATGGCATTACCGGTTAATTTAAAATGGGCTCTTGAGCGTATTATGCCACAAAGCTTGAAGCGAGACAATAAAAAACATTGATTTTACGCATGCCTGTTTAAAACATGTTTGTTACGCAAGAACAGCAATTTCGCGTATGTCTGTCTCGTGCTTGTTACGCAAAAACAGCGTGAAAAACGGCGTGAAAACATCTGGCAGCGGCGACGAGTAAACAATAACCGGATATAAGGCGGAGCGTAAGTTTTTCCGGGTATAACATTGATTTACAAGGGTGTTGGCAGTATAATCATATTGTCACCTGTTCCGTTTCTTTATTCCTGCGGGCAATGAGCCAAGTGCCGTGTTTACATGAACACAAAGCCAAGTGCCATGGCTTGGCGAATGCTCAAGGGTTAATACCAATATGTCCAGCGGAATATAGAAAATCCCACCGGCAAATCAGCGCCTGTCACCTTACAGCGGCAGGAATGCGGCAATTTACGATATTTTTTATGGCACATTGAGTTCTGCCATGGAAAGGAGCCTTAATGTCTGACAGGGAACCCGGCAATCAAAATGAATTTATGATTGAAAAAATTAAACAGCGTCCCATTAACCGGAAGAAGCTTCTCAGAAGGACGATTCTTACGGCTTCCATGGCCGTGATATTCGGGTTGATAGCTTGTTTTACTTTTCTGGTTTTGGAACCGGTAATCAATAATTGGCTTTATCCGGAAGAGGAGCCTCAAGTGGTTGTTTTTCCCGAAGATCAGAGAGAAATGTCACCGGAGGAGATGCTGGCGGAAAATCTTCCTACGGAAAGTCCTGCTCCCACGGAGGAACCTGTAGAGGAAAGCGTAACTTTAGATGAAGATCAGATTCAAGCGATATTGGGCAGAGTGGTATTAAGCAAAGAGAATTATGCCCAATTGTATGACGGCCTGCACAGCTTTATCTATGATACGGAAAATGAACCGGATGATACACCCGGTTTGATGCAGTATATGGTGACTATCCGGGGTATTTCGTCCAATGTGGATTGGTTTAATACCGTACAGGAGAGCAATAGTCAGGCATCCGGCGTAATCATTGCCGACAACGGAAAAGAACTTTTAATTTTAGTGGATTATTCTCCTCTAAAAAATGCCGATAACCTGATATTGGATCTAAGTGACGGCTTTTATCAAATTGAAGTGAGCTTAAAAGGATATGATCCCGCTACTAATCTTGCGGTGCTGGCGGTAGAGCGCAATAGTATGCCGGTGGAATGGATGGAGGTCGGCGGCCTGAACGTGGCTCCTATGGGTTCTTCTAATGTACGGGATTTGGAAGGAACGCCTGTGATTGCGCTGGGGAGTCCTATGGGAGTTGAAGATTCTGTGGGTTATGGTATGATTACCGCATCAAATACGTTTACCGCCGTGGACAGAAATTATAAGCTGATCTGTACCAGTATAGTGGGAAGCCGGAAGGCAAGCGGTGTCCTGTTTAATTTAAGGGGAGAATTAATCGGCATTATCACCAACAATAAAATTAATTCGGATATCGGAAACGTGATCAACGCATTTGGCATTTCCGAGCTGAAAAAAATCGTGGAAAGAATGTCTAATGGGGAAAAAATTCCTTACATGGGCATTACAGGGGTGGATGTACCGTCGTCTGTATACAGGGAATTTAACGTCCCGTATGGGGCTTATGTAAAAGATTTGGATATGGATTCTCCCGCCATGCTGGCAGGGATTCAGCAGGGAGATGTCATCATTGCCGTAAATGATAAGGTGGTAAGCAGCTTTAATGACTATTCCGCTATTTTGATGCAGTTGGAATCGGGACAGACAGTAAAGCTGACGGTGATGCGTCAGGCACAGGCAGAATATAAGGAAATGAATTTCAGTATTGTTTTGGAAGAACGCGGTTAGTGTACTGACCGTATTACATTTCGCTAAATATTTTGCCTGAATTTCCATCTGCAGCGTTAGATTTCCTAGACGCAGCCACCGCTGCGCCGTCGGAAATCTGCCTTGCAGACTGAAAATTCATTCTGCGCTATTTAGCAGAAAGTAATTTGGTCAGTACACTAATGTGCTGTTTTTCGTTATTATTGCCCGGTGCCTTGTCATTGAATAAATATTTGACATGATTTTATCAAATATTAATGATACGGTTCATCAGGCTTGATTATCAGGCAGATATTTGTGTGGTGAAAATGATAAAATAAAAAGATTTTACAAAATTGTATGTACGGCTGTTGACTCACGGTAAGGGAAAGTAATACAATACATGAGTGTGCATCGCAGCAGGGAATGTTTTTACGGCTGCGTTGGTATGTCCGGACGGTTGAATAAAATGCGTATTCAACTATTGATTTGGGCGCGCGCCGCAGCGCGCAGATGTGGATAAGTTTGAAAGTAGACTTTCAAATATTGATTAATGTGCGTGCTGAAGCACGCAAGGAGGCATAAGGTTGAAAAAATGCCTGATAGCAATTTTTTCAACCAAGAATTTGTGCCGAAGCGTCACAAATTCCATGATGGCAGAGCGAAATCTGATATTTCGCTCGCCTCCTCAGCGTAAAACGCTTCGGAATGGAGGAAAAAATGAAATATATAAAAGATTTAAAAGAAGGAGACAGAATTTTTGATATTTACCTTTGTAAATATAAGCAGGCAGCAGTTACAAAAAACGGCAAGAATTATGAAAATGTGATTTTGCAGGATAAGACAGGTACGATTGATGCCAAGGTCTGGGAGCCTGATAATCCGGGTATCAATGATTATAATGTTTTGGACTACATAGAAGTGTACGGGGATGTCAATAATTTTCAGGGGAACCTGCAGGTCAGCGTAAAGCGCATCCGGGTATGTAAAGAAGAAGAATACGATCCCTCGGACTATCTTCCCGTAAGCTCCAAGGGAATTCAGCCCATGTATCAGGAATTGCTGGAGCTGATAAAGAGTATTAAAAATCCCTATTATAAAAGCTTGTTGGAAGAATTTTTTGTCAAGGATACGGACTTTGTAAAAGTTTTTCAAAAATCTTCTGCGGCAAAAACCGTACATCATGGTTTTGTAGGCGGCTTATTGGAGCATACTTTAAGTGTGGCAAAGCTGTGTGACTATTACTGTACGGCGTATCCCATATTGAAACGAGATCTGCTGTTGACTGCGGCAATATGCCATGATATCGGAAAAACCAGAGAAATATCTGCTTTTCCGGAAAATGACTATACCGATGACGGACAGCTTTTAGGGCATATCGTGATGGGGTCGCAGATGGTGGCTGAACGTGCGGCAAATATCGGAGGTTTCCCCCATGTTCTGTTGACCCAGCTGCAGCATTGTATTCTGGCTCATCACGGAAAATATGAATTTGGCTCTCCGAAGATTCCGGCTTTAATTGAGGCACTGGCATTGAACTATGCGGATGATACGGATGCTAAGATGGAAACTTTCAAAGAAGTTTTGGAGAATAATAAAGAAAATACCGGGTGGTTCGGTTATAACAGATTGTTTGAATCCAATCTCCGGGCTACCAGATTGGAAGAATAGATCACAGGAGGGATTTGTAAAAATGAAGATAACAGAGGAAATTATATATGTGGGAGTGAATGACCATCAGGTAGATTTATTTGAAGGCCAATATGCGGTTCCCAACGGAATGGCATATAATTCCTATGTGATTCTGGATGAGAAAATTGCCGTTATGGATACGGTAGATCAGGCTTTTGGACAGCAATGGCTGGCCAATGTGGAAGAAGCGCTTCAAGGCCGAACCCCTGATTATCTGGTTATTCAACATATGGAACCGGATCATTCGGCAAATATTCCTGTATTTTTACAGAAATATCCGGAAGCAAAAGTGGTGGCTACCCCTCCGGCCTTTAAAATGATCCGTCAGTTTTTCGGGCTGGAATTGGGAGAGAAGGCTGTGGCCGCGGCAAACGGCGGAGAGCTTGCATTGGGAACGCATGTGCTGCAGTTTATATATGCTCCTATGGTTCATTGGCCCGAGGTTATGATGACCTATGATAACAAGGACAAAGTACTTTTTTCCGCAGACGGCTTCGGGAAATTCGGCGCTCTGGATGTGGAGGATGACTGGGCGGATGAAGCCCGCCGTTATTACTTTGGCATTGTGGGCAAGTATGGAATGCAGGTTCAGAATGTGCTGAAAAAAGCGGCAGATTTGGACATTCGGATTATCTGTCCTCTCCATGGCCCCGTGCTTGCCGAAAATCTGGAATATTATTTGAACCTTTATCAGATTTGGTCTTCCTACGAGGCGGAAAGTGAAGGTGTTGTAATTGCATATGCGTCCATTTATGGACATACCAAGGAAGCCGCATTATTTTTGGCAGAAGTATTGGAAAAGAAAGGCATTAAAACCGCTGTCCATGATCTGGCAAGAACGGATTTGTCAAAGGCCGTAGAAGATGCTTTCCGGTATAAGAATCTGGTATTGGCAAGCAATACCTATAACGGAGGCATGAATCCGTTTATGCATGATTTCATTACGCGCCTGCTGGAGAGAAACTACCAGAAACGTACCATTGCTCTTATTGACAATGGTTCATGGGCGCCTGCCGCGGCAAAAACCATGAAGGGAATGTTGGAAAACAGTAAAGAAATTACCTTTGTGGAGAATACGGTGACATTATTGTCTGCCATGAAACCTGAGAATAAGACACAATTGGAGGCTTTGGCGGAGGAGTTACCGTAGGGTACACGATCATAAAACGACGGCTGCGAAGAAATGACAGCAAAGCTTCTTCCCAAACTGCTAAAGCAGTTGTAAGAATCCGCAAGCGGATTCTTACAGCCTTGCACCAGTTCATAAATTGTTTGTGCCGACTGCGTCGGCATGACGGGAAGGTTGATGGCAGAGCGCTTTCAACTATTGATTCTAAGTCCGCCAAAACGGACATGGGGTATAAAAATGGACTTTAAATATAAAAAAAACGACAGCGTTACGGTGACTATAGAAGATATGGGCACAGAGGGAGAGGGAATCGGCAAGGTGGACGGCTTTCCGCTGTTCATTAAAGATGCAGTGCCGGGGGATGTAGTAAAAGCAAAGGTAATAAAAAGCAAAAAAAATTATGCTTATGCAAGATTAGAGAAGGTGATAACACCTTCTCCTTTTCGTGTGGAACCAAAATGTGCTTACCATAGACAATGCGGAGGCTGCCAGCTGCAAACATTATCTTATGAAAAGCAATTAGAATTTAAACAGCAGAAGATTTGTAACAGCCTCATTCGTATCGGCGGATTTCAGCCGGAATACATAGAGGAAAGGATGGATCCCATTATCGGCATGGAGAATCCTTTTCGGTATCGGAATAAAGCCCAATATCCCGTGGGAAAGAACAGGGACGGTGATATTATTACCGGTTTTTATGCGGGCAGGACACATACTATTATTGCAAATACGGAGTGTTACCTTGGGGCTGCGGAAAATAAAACGATTTTGGATATTATCTTGAAGCACATGCGCCGGTTTCATATATCATCCTATGACGAGACTACAGGAAAAGGACTGGTGCGCCATATCCTGATTCGCAAAGGTTTTACCAGCGGAGAAATTATGGTATGTCTGGTTTTGAACAAGAATATGAAAACACATCCGGGACAGAATGCAGGACAGAATATCGAAAAGGACGCCGACAGCGGGATGCGGCAAATAAGCAGTGAGACAGAAAATTATTGCAATAAAGAATTTATATCGGGACAAGATATTTTGCTGGAAGAGCTGGCTTGCGTGAAAGGTATGACGAGCGTATCGGTCAACATAAATACAGAACGCACTAATGTTGTCATGGGAAAGGAAATATATACACTTTGGGGAAACTCTGTAATTTCCGACACAATCCATGTCAGGGACATGCAGAGAGCAGGATATCCTTTTACAGGAAAAGAGCTTACCTTTCATATCTCTCCGTTATCATTTTATCAAATAAATCCTGTACAGACAGAAAAACTGTACAGCGTTGCTTTGGAATATGCGCAGTTGACCGGAGAAGAGACTGTGTGGGATTTATATTGCGGTATCGGAACCATCTCTTTATTTTTGGCAGCCAATGCAAAAAAAGTTTACGGCGTGGAAGTTATTCCCCAGGCCATTGAGGATGCAAGGGAAAACGCCAGAAAAAACAATATTCAAAATGCAGAATTTATCCTTGGCAAGGCAGAGGAAGTACTGCCGGAATATTATGAGAGGAGAGGAAGATTCAGTGATGGCGATCTTCAAAGTCATCCTGAAGTTATTGTGGTTGATCCTCCCCGAAAAGGCTGTGATGAGGCTTGCCTTAATACGATGCTGAAAATGAAACCTCAGCGGATCGTGTATGTGAGCTGCGATCCCGCTACATTGGCCAGAGATCTGAAGGTGCTGTGTGACGGTGGGTATGAGATTAGGAAGATCAGGGGAGTGGATCAGTTTGGGATGACGGTGCATGTGGAAGTCGCATGTTGTCTACAAAGGAAGGATTCGTAGAAGTTCTTGAGTTTACGCACTTTGCGAGGATTTTTAAGTTTAACCGAACACC
>Ga0137308_100763_pt1 | contig 43942 bp, 47 predicted proteins | sample Inofrocosms_June_FD_97181 | JGI IMG/M metagenome (GOLD analysis project Ga0137308, IMG submission 97181) | Mouse cecal microbial communities from Vienna, Austria - N-Acetylneuraminic and N-Acetylglucosamine D2O microcosms_June | ecosystem: Host-associated > Mammals > Digestive system > Large...
TGAAAAGCCACCAAGCCTCCCATTCCCGCCGCAATTATCGTTCCCGCCGTATCCTTCGCCCTTCTGCTGATGGACACACATTCCAGCGATATTCCCATGATCAGGACAATGACCACAATACACCCCTTGAAACCAAATTCTTCTCCAATGACTGCAAAGATAAAATCCGTTTCCGCTTCCGAGAGAAAGTTGCCGTTCTTTACGGAAGTAATCTCGTTATTATTATACCCCTTTCCGTCTAACTGACCTGATGCAATGGCAGTTACGGAATTCAACTGCTGATATGCCAAGGTGGTGGCATATTCCTGCGGATTGACAAACGAAAGGATACGTCCCCTCTGATATTCCGTCAAAATTTTATTATCCGGCTGCAGCGCAATTGATATGACAATAGCAACGGCCGGAATGGCAACGGCCAATACACCGATTACCAGTTTCCAGCTGATACCCCCCGCAAACATTACAATACAGAATACAACAATCAATACAATACTGGTAGATAAATCCGGCTGCTCTTTAATCATTATCCATGGAATAAGTACGAGCACAACGGAGATTGTTATAATTCTGACAGTATTCAATTTCTCCCTATATTTCATAATAAACTGTGCAAAGAATAAAATCAATAAAATTTTAGCAGTTTCTGACGGTTGAAATCTTAAACTTCCTATTTCCAGCCAGCGCTGCGCTCCGCCGGCATCATATCCGTTCAGCATGACAAGCCCTAAGAGCCCTATGTTTGCGGCATACATAAGCCAATACAGTTTTAATATCCACGAATAATTGAAAAAAGATATTATAATCATGGCAACCGCTCCGGCAACCACTCCGGCCAGCTGTCTGGTCTGAAGTGATTTCTGAGCGCTTCCGATAGCCATAACGCCGATGGATGCCAAAGCAAGTATCATTAATATCAACTTAAAATCATAATCTCTTATCCTGTAGTTTTTAAACATACTATTCCTCATTCCGAAACGATTTATCACGTAAATTATACGGATTAAATCTCAAATCCGGTTCTTTATAGAAAAGGCATATTTGTGGCGCTTCGGCACAAATATGCCTTTCACAGTTCAGTCACAAGGCGCACAATCGTACAGCAAAGCCATCTGAAAAATCACTTGACATTCAGCGCCTGTTCCTGCGCCGTTACATCCAGAATGGGAATATTGGCATATAGTACAGGATGCTTGCCGTTGGCGCCCTTTCCCGTTCTGCTTCCCACTGTGCTGATCTGTATTTCTATATTTTCTGCATCTATTTTCATGTATTTTGATATCACCTTTGCGATATCGGTCTTGATAAGCTCCATCATTTCCGGCGAGCAGTTGACCCTGTCCGAAATCAACAGTATTTTCAATCTGTCCTTGGCAACCTGACAGGAGCTTTTTCTGCGAAAGAAATGCCTCATTTCACCGCTCCTCCCTATGCCTTATGAAATATACCCGTTACCCTTGTCCAAAAAGAAATCCCTTTCTCAAAATTCATAAAAGGCACTTCCCTGCCTTCCACCCGCAGCACAACATTGGCGTAAGCTTGTCCTGCCGGACTGTCGCTTCCCACCAGCGGCTCCCCCTGATTTGTGGAAATAACCACATTTTCGTCATCGGGAACAATGCCGATAAGCGGAATGGCAAGAATATCCACCACATCCTGAGCGGACATCATATCGCCTTTTCTCACCATATCCATTCTGAGCCGGTTGAGGATCAAATCCATCTGCTTAAAGCCGTTTGCTTCCAAAAGCCCTATAATGCGGTCTGCGTCACGGATTGCAGAAACCTCCGGCGTGGTGACGACCAAAGCTCTGTCCGCTCCGGCAATGGCATTCTGAAAGCCCTGTTCGATTCCCGCCGGACAGTCCAGAATAATGTACTCAAACTGTTCCTTTAAATGTTCGATAACCTTTACCATCTGTCCCGGAGACACGGCCGATTTATCTCTTGTCTGCGCCGACGGCATGAGATACAGACCCGGGTGGCGCTTATCGCGGATCAAAGCCTGTTTTACGCGACAGTTTCCCTCCACCACATCCACCAGATTGTACACAATACGATTCTCCAGTCCCATGACTACATCCAGATTACGCAGGCCGATGTCCGTATCAATCAAACATACTTTTTTACCCAGCTTTGCCAGACCTGTTCCGACGTTTGCCGATGTGGTGGTCTTTCCCACACCGCCTTTTCCTGAAGTGACGACAATAACTTGACTTTCCATTTTTCAAATCCTCCATTCTGATTTTGTCGTCCTCCGAATATCCTTTCTGCATCTTATGGAAAAGTTTTCCCGAAAGACACATTTTTAAAAGGAACTCAGCAAATCTTTTGTAAGGGTTTCAAAAGTTATCTTACCGTTTTTTACAAACGCGATCTTCGGCTGTACCTTTGGGCGTATGCTCCATTTTGACTGCTTTGTACCTGATTTATATTTGAAATCGCCGATTTTAATTCTTTCCGGCTCCATTTCAAGCGCTGCTATAAAAGCCCCCTCCAACCCGTTTCCGCCGGCATAGGCTTCGCCGTAGAGGCCTCCCAATATAATAATGTTTTTGGCGCTGAAAATAGCGCTCCCGGGATAGACATCCCCCAAAATAATAATGCTGTTCTCGGTTTCTATCACCTCGTTATTTTTCAGGCTGCCTTTAAAGAACTGTCCGTCCTCTCCGCCGCTCAGCTTCTTCTCCATATGTGCAAGAGCCTTGATGAAATTCTTGTTGATATTTTCGTCCCGGCCCACAATGCAGGCAATGCTTAAGTTACTGTTCTGATGAATGACGTTCAATATTTCGAGCTCTTCCCCGTTGCTCACCGCTCTCCCCTCGATGGAAAGAGCCATGCACGCCGTACCGAAAAAGCTCCTTGCCTCTGAAAATTTGTAAGCAAGCTCCTTCAAAATATCCTCAAAGGCAGCTTCCGCATTCAGATGAAGCGCGATGCCCTTGGAAAAGCTTTTGATCAATACCATGTCTTTCATGCCGCTCACTCAGCCACCCTTTCTTTTCTACTTCTATCCCTTACCATAGTGCAAGGCACCAATACGGTACAAACAATCACCAAACCGATGCAAGGCCGGAAGAATCGCACCAGCGATTCTTCAAGGCGAAACTTAGAATTTCTTAGCCGGCGTACTATGCCGGCTTAGAAATTCTTTTCGCCTTTTACATCTCATTCGTGATTCCGCTGTCGGGAGTGTCCGCGGTACCCGTAATCAAGTCCTCTTCCTCTGCCAGACCGTAATAATATTTGATAATATCTCTGGTGGTCTGTGCCGCATGATCCGAAGAATATCCGAAAGGGATTCTCGTGGTAATGGCGATTTCCGGCTGTTCGTAGGGCGCATAACATACGAATAACGCATGATTAGGTCTTGATTTTGTCTGTTCCGCCGTTCCCGTCTTGCCGGCAGCCTCAACCGCCAAGTCTCCGAAATAAACCTTGTTTTCAACCACCCTGCGCATACCCGAATGTATGGCGTCCCAGTATTCCTGAGGCAGCTCCACCGTATTCCGGATATCCGGCTCGAATTCTTGAATTAAGTTTCCTTCGGAATCCGTAATTTTATCAATCAATGTAAGATTATAACAGGTTCCGCCGTTTGCCACCGTGGTAATATATCTGGCAATTCCCACGGCTGTAAAACTGTTTGTTCCCTGTCCGATAGCCGAACGAGCAGGGTCAATATCCGATATTTCCGGAGTCGCTTCCGCAATTTCCACACCGGATTTCTCTGTCAGCCCAAACATATCCGCATACCGATACAACGTGTTTAAGCCCTCTGACTCATTATAAATTCCCGTTCTGATGGAAAGCTGATATCCCACATTATAAAAATAGTAGTTACAGGAATCCCTGATCGCCGTTACCAGAGTTTCATTTCCATGACCGCTCCGGCGCCAGCATCTGGGCGGAGGATCAATTTCCGTGAACGTACCCACGCAATTCACCTGATTATATAAATCAATCACCTCTTCCAGCAATCCTGCCGTGGCGGAAACCATCTTAAAAGTGGATCCCGGCGCAGCCTTATACTGTGTGGCAAAATTATACTGAGGATTCGCCTTGTCAGTGGTCAGCTGCGCGTAATATTCCGCATCAATAAAGTTTGCCATCTTATTATTGTCATAGCCGGGATAAGAAACCATAGCCAGCACGTCTCCGGTATTCACATCCGTGATAACAACGGAGGCGTTGCAAGGATCAAGAGCCAGCTGTGCCGGCGTAATGTCCAAATGATTGATACGCGTTGTCATAAACGTGTAGGCATTGATCCTGCCGGAGTACAGCCCTTCCTCATCATCAATAGGAATATCTATCCGGTTCTGCTCGCAGAGAATCATACAGACATCCCTTCCTGTAATCACATCCGCAAGGAGCATATACTTATAAAACCGTTTCTGAAACTCCGTATTTTTATCAATCATGGATATGATATACTCCAGCAGCTTGTCGTAAATTTCCGCAGAGTCGGAATATTTGTCGTCAAGCTCCAGCTTGCTGACATCAATCCAGTTTTGGGCAATACAATATTTCAAATATTCATTTATGCTGATTACCTCATCCGTTGCCCACGCAATCTGTGTGGCATCATTGGAATCCACCGCCTCGCTCATAATCACTCCGCTGCGGTTCAGCAAGGAAACGATATTGCTCTGATAGACTTGGTATTCCTTGGTCAGTTTATTATAAGGAGTGAGACCCTCCGTCATCTCATAAAGCAATGTGTCATAGACACTCTCCTTATAGACAAGGTACTTCTCATAAACTTCCCGCTCCATCTCTCCGGCGTCTTCCGCCGCCATATCCTTGATATCTATTATACTGTTGTTAAACATCGCAAAATAAACGTCATAGATAGGAATCTTAATGTCGGCAGGCCCTGAGTTTGCGGAGGGAATATACTCTTTTGCGTTAATAATCTTGCTTGACACCAGACCGGCAAGCTTCTGCTCCACAATATTATAGACGGCCTTTGTCAGCTCCTTGTCAATGGTCAGATAAACATCCTGACCTGCCAGAGCCTCCTGTGTCTCCAATATGGTAATCACCTTTCCCATATTGTCCACGACTACCTTCTCATACCCCTTCTGCCCCTGAAGGGTTGTCTCCAAATAATACTCGATTCCGCTTTTTCCGACTACATCATTAATATTGTATGTATCGGGGCTCCCGCCGGCGGCCGCCACTTCCTCATTCAAAGTCGTTAATTCATCGGAAGATATTTTACCGGTATATCCCAGCACATGGGCAAAATACTTGCTGTCCACATATTTGCGGATGGTATCCTCCATGATGGTCACTCCCGGCAGCACATCGGAATTTTCCAGAATAACCGCCACCGTCCTTTCGTTGACATTGGCGGCTACCGTAGTACCGATATATTTCCTGTAAGAAGTAAGGCTCATGGCATATCGGATAGTTACCATCTTCAGCCAATCTTCCTGAGAATAACCTTCTCCCGGAAGGAAAGCGCTCTTAGAATCCCCCGGAGTCTCATACTCCCCGATGGCAAATCGCTTCGGGCTGCTGAGATATTCCATCAATTCCTGCGCAGTGGCAGTCCTCTCGTCATCCTCCAAGTCTCCGATGGTCTGGCGCCCGTAAGCATCTGCCAGAAAACGCATAAGGCTTGTCCCCTCCGCCGTATATTCAAATTCACCGTCTTCATTGATAAATACTTTAAAGTCGGTAATTACACTGTCACCGTTTTTCTCCACCATCTGGATCAGGCGGAATATGGTCTCGTTTAAATTTTTGTTTTTGTATTTATCAGACTCAAAAACATCCTCTATCTTCACGGAATATGCCAGCTCATTATATGCCAGCAATTCCCCGTTGCGGTCGAAAATATTTCCTCTTGTACTGGTAATATCCCTTGTTTTTTCAATCTGCAAAATAAAGTCATTCAAATATTCCTCCCCATGTACGATTTGCAGATCAAAACAGCGGTATGCCAGCACTCCTCCCAGAAACAAAATGACCAATGTCAAAATGGTAAGCCTGCTTGTAATTATGCTGATTATCTTTTCTTTAAATTCATCAAACAAATTTCTGAGCTCTCCTTTTCTCTCTGGCTTCCAGCTTCTCATTCACAAATAAAATGAAAGGATACAGGAATATGGTAACTACAATGGTATATAGCGCTTCCGGCAATATCACATGTGTAAAATAATAGACAAACTGAAATTTGCTCCGCAGCAGAAACATCAGGCAATAGCACAATATGCCGTAGGATAAATCACTGGTAATAATTAATGCAATGGGAAGCTTGATATCTTCCGGATAAAATATCCTGCTGAACTTACCGTTCAGATAGCCTATGTACATCAGTACCAGCGCATAAAAGCCTAAAAAACTTCCGAAAAAGACGTCATTCAGCAACCCGCAGAAAAAGCCGATGATAAGCCCTTCCTTCTCTCCTCTCATAAACCCAAAGGCGGAAGTCAGTATAATCATCAGATTGGGAATGATCCCGGCAAATGCCAGACTGCCGAACACGCTGCACTGCAATATGAAACAGCATAATACAAATAGTACTACAATCACTTTTCTGAGCATATGACCTCCGGCTCTATTCTTCTTCCACTATCTGTTTCAAATCTGTAATAACCAACACTTCGCTGAGATGTTCAAAATCCACCGCCGGCGTAATCAGACCGGATTTGGTCAGATTATTGTTGTCCTTATTGATGGTATTGATATATCCGATCAATATATTGGGCAGAAATTTATCGCTGATATCGGAAGTAACCACTTTATCTCCCTCCACCACTCTGTTATGGCTGTCCACCAGCTGGCTGAAGGTGATACAGTTGTCCGCCATCAGTTTCAGATCTCCCGCTACCATCAGATTATCCTCTGTGGAAAGCGTCATTCCGCTGACATTGCTGTTATCGCAGATAATGGAGGTGACCCTTGCCCAGTTGGGTCCTACGGAAGTAATCCTGCCCACCAGTCCGCCGCCTGCGATCACATTCATATCCACCGCCAGCCCGTCTTCCGTTCCTTTGTCAATAATAAAGGAAGAATACCAGTTTCCGGAATCCCTGCCGATAATTCTGGCGCCTACCTTCTGGTATTCGCCGTACTGTTCATCCAGAGCCACCAGCTCTCTCATTCTGTTTAATTCGTATTTATCCTGCTGAAGCAAAGTGTTTTCCTCTGTCAGGGCGGCTATTTCCTCGCGCAGACGGGCATTTTCGTCCAGCAGAGTACGAATCTGCACCAACTCTTCGGAACGGCTGGAAAGCCATCCTCCCACTTTACTGATCCCTTGCTGGAAAGGGACAATTATATATCCTGCCACCGTGTTCAGCGGGCGGTTGAACACATCCGTGCCAAACGTAACCAGCATCATTCCCGTACACAGTATCGTTAAAATTAAAAGGAGATATTTACTCGGCAAAGTAAATCTCTCCCCTTTTCTTTTTATGATCGGGCTCATTTACTCATCCCTTCAATTGCATATGCTACGGATTTATAGTTGTCGTCCTTAATAATTTTGGCCAGACCCATAACAACGCTGGTAATAGGATTTTCGGCAACGTTTACCTTCAGTCCCGTACCCGTGGCGAGACGCTCCGACAAGTGGCTGACTTGGGACGCACCGCCGGTAAGATATACGCCGTGTCTGTAAATGTCCGCCGCAAGCTCCGGAGGCGTTCTCTCCAAAATCACCTTTACATTGTCAATAATGGTATTGAAATGTTCTTCCAGACACTGATCCACCAGCTTGGTAGGGATCTCTCTCTCCACGGGAAGCCCTGTCACAATATCTCTGCCATAGACCACCGCTCCATGCCCTTCCTGCTCCAGCTCGCTGAGGGAAATCTTCACCATCTCCGCAGTCTTACCGCCGATAATCAGGCTGAACTCCTTGCGCACGGCGGCACGGATGGCCTCGTCAAATTTCAGTCCGCCGGTCTTAATTAACCGGCTCAACACGATACCGCCCAAGGAAAGAATGGAAATCTCCGTGGTTTCATACCCAACGTTTACTACCAAAACACCCTGTGAATTCTTTACGTCTATATCAAGACCCAAACCGTCTGCAACCGCCTTCTCAACCACCATAATCTTTTTCGCCTTTACATTGGCGTCTTTAATCAGGTCATAAAAGGCACGTTTTTCTACTTCCGTCACGTCCGTTGGAACCGCAATGAAAAAATCCGAGGGTTTGTTGTTGCCCTTCTGGAGGTCGCTGACGAAATAGCGTACCAGCGTTTCCATATTCTTGATATCGGCAATGACACCGTTGGATAAAGGATAAGAAATATGAATATTGCTGGGTGCTTTCTCATACATTTCAAATGCAGAGTTACCGTAAGCAAATAATGTATTCTTATTTTCAATAGCGATCATATTCTTTTCCACGAGAACATGATCCTCGCCCCTGCTGTAAATTTTAATGTTGTTAGTACCCAGATCGATTCCGAATGCGTTGCTTGCCAAAACAAAAGCCCCTTTCTAAATGTAGTAAAATATTTATTCTAAAATATTGATGCTTCCTTAAAGCTGGTGTATCGGTTGTCTCCGATCACAATATGATCCAGCAAGGGAATGTCCATCTTGTCGCCCAGTTCCTTTACATTTGCGGTGAGATCCATGTCCGCTCTGCTGGGAGTCGGATCGCCGCTGGGATGGTTGTGTACCAATAAAATATTGACTGCTCCGCAGTCAAGAGCCGCCAGAAATATTTCTCTGGGTGAAATCAGGGACATCCTCACACTCCCCTCGGAAAGCTTTCTCTCGGCGATCACTTGTCCCTTTGCATCCAAACAGACCAAAATCACACATTCCGTTTTCTTATGCCGCAGCTTTTCCATAAAATAGTCCGCCACATTCCCCGAACTATTGAAGCGCATCCCGTCCGCAGCGGTGGCAGCGCTCATCCGCATGGACAATTCCGCAAGGCATTTTAATTTTACCGCTTTGACCTGACCGATTCCTTTGATTCCCTGAAGTTCTTTTAAAGTCACGTCATAAAGCCCAAGCAATCCCTCTTTCGGATACTTCGCCAGCCCCAGCACCTGCTCTGCCAGCTGTAGAGCATTGCAGTCCTTTGTACCGGTACGGATAATAATTGCCAACAGTTCCGCTTCCGTCAGATTTTCCGGCCCGAACCGCAAAAATCTTTCATAAGGAAGCTGCTGCGCCTGAAATAATTGTTTTTTGTTTCCGGTTGCCATATACCTCCCGCAACCTTCTCCGATTGACAGAATAACTTAAAGTTATCTGATAAAGCGGTATACCACCAGCGCGATGACCACTCCGATGACACTTGCTATCGTAATCTGTATGGTCAGGCCGAAAGTCAGCACGAAAAATCCCAGATCAAGCACCATAGGCGTACTTAAGCCAAAGGATTGTCCATAATTCAGGAAGCTTCCGTCAAAGAAGGTTCCTATGAACCGGCCGATAACAAATCCCACCAGCACCAGCAGAACCAGTACCCAATTTACTTTTCTCAAAGTATTTCCTCTTCTTTTCCTATCTATTAGTTATGAATCTAAGGATTCACCGTATGACTGCTCCCCGCCCAATGGAAGTATTTCCCTCATACGTCTTACTATAATACCACAAATTTGAAAGACTGTATATAAAATTCATAGATTTTATTTTGATGTTTTTCTACATTTACTACCATATCAGCAGGAACACAGGCTCGAACAGAGTGAACTTTTATCCACCAGCCCCTCGTCCACCATGGACTGTAAGGATTTCAAAATGCCGAATTTGGCATGATACCATGTCAGCCCTCCCTGAAAGTAAACCGCATAGGGCGGCTTGATGGGACCGTCCGCCGATAGTTCAATGGAGGATCCCGACACAAAAGCTCCGGCCGCCATAATCACCTTAGCATCATATCCGGGCATATCCCAAGGCTCCGGCGTCACATGGCTGTCCACCGGCGCCGCCGACTGAATCCCCCGGCAGAAAGCCACAACACCCTCCGGCTGCCCGAAGGTAACTGCCTGAATAATATCATGCCTGCTCTCACTGCCGTCCGGCACCACGTCATATCCCAGCTTTTCATATATATTGGCCGCAAAAACGGCTCCCTTTAAAGCTCCTGCCGTAACCGTCGGAGCCAAAAACAACCCCTGATAAAAGTCTTTTAAGATACCGAGGGATGCGCCCACCTCCTTGCCCAGCCCGGGAGAAGTCAAACGAAAAGCTGCATTCTCCACACAGGCTTTTTTTCCGGCAATGTAACCGCCGATAGGAGCCAGCCCGCCGCCGGGATTTTTGATGAGAGACCCCACCACCATGTCCGCGCCCACATCACTCGGCTCCTTCTCCTCCACGAATTCACCGTAACAATTATCCACCATACAAATAATGTCCGGCTTTAAGGACTTGACAAAAGCAATCAACTCACCGATGCGTTCCACGGAGAGCGTGGGTCTGGTCTGATAACCCTTGGAACGCTGTATGGTCACAAGGCGGGTCTTTGAGCGGATACATTTCCTGATACTTTCATAGTCAAAGCTGCCGTCCTCCAGCAAATCCACCTGTCTGTAAGTCACACCATACTCTGCAAGGGATCCCTTGGAAGGCCGGATGCCAATGACTTCTTCCAATGTATCATAAGGTTTTCCTACCGGAGAAAGAAGCTCGTCCCCGGGGCGCAGATTGCTCATCAGCGCAAGCGCCAGCGCATGGGTTCCGCAGGTAATCTGGGGGCGGACCAAAGCGTCTTCCGTGTGAAATACATCCGCATACACCGCTTCCAGCGTATCCCTGCCCAAATCATTATATCCGTAACCTGTGGTGCCCAGCAGACAAGCCTCGCTGACCTGGTTTTTCCGCATTGCTTTCAAAACCTTCATCTGATTGTATTCCGCCATACTGTCTATCTGCCGAAAGCGTTCCTGCAATTTTTCTGCAATAGCATTTCCGTATTCGTATACTTCCTGCGAAATCCCCATGCTTTTATATATTTCTTTTGTAACCTTTTCTGTAATCATGTGGTTTGATTCCTTCCCTCAGACTGCCCTACGGCACAATTCCCCGGTCTGCATGCTCCGGAGAAAGTATTTTTCCAACACTCTCTAAGACAGAATTCCATGCCGCTCCAATGTTTTCAGCAGAAAACTTAATATCTTCTGCTCATCATATCCAAACTCGTTCTTATTTATCCAAATAACTCCATTTTCCCGTCGAAACCATGTCAACTGTCTCTTGGCAAAATGTCTGGTGTCGCGCTTTAATATATCCACCGCTTGCTCATAGGTGTATTCCCCTTCCAGATAGGAAAGTATCTCCTTATAGCCCAGTCCCTGCATGGATACCATTCCTCGATGGCAGCCCATGGCCTGCAGCTTTCTTACCTCCTCCACAAGCCCCTGCCCAAGCATCTCGTCTATCCGCTGCTCAATGCGCTCATAAAGCCTCTCCCGCAGATCATTCAGCACAAAATAGCAGGAACGGTATGCTTCCGTCTTCTGCTTCTCTTGTTCGTTGTGGACGGAAATTTTTTGTCCCGTCAGTTCATAATATTCCAGTGCCCGGATAATACGTTTTGTGTTATTTTGATGAATGGATTGGGCAGCTTCCGGATCCACCCGGAGAAGCATTTGATACAGCGCCCCCGTTCCTTCTCTGGCGGCAAGTCTCTCCAGAGAAGCCCGGTACTCCGCATTTTCCTGATTTTCGGTAAAATCAATATCCCTAAGCAGCGCCTGAATATAAAAACCGGTTCCCCCCGTGACGATAGGAATATGCCCTCTTCGGTAAATATCCCGCAGCGCCTTTTCACACATCTCCTTAAAAATTACGACATTAAAGGCTTCCTGTGGTTCTAACACGTTAATCAGATGGTGGGGAACATCCTGCATTTCTTCCTCTGTAATCTTAGCCGACCCGATATCCATGTGTCTGTAGACCTGCATGGAATCTGCAGAGATGATTTCTCCTCTCACTGCCTTTGCCAAGGCGATGGACAGTTTTGTTTTCCCCACCGCCGTGGGGCCTGTCAGCACAATCATAGGAAGTTTTCCGCCATTCTCTCCGCATATCATAAAATAAACAAATTCCTCTCATAATAGATTCAACGTCTGCCGTACTCAAATCTTTCGTTGAAGGCTTTTTCTCTGCCCGCATTCATATTTATAAGATACGCTTAAATTTCTTGTCCATTTCCGCCTTCGTCATAGCCACAATGGTTGGTCTGCCGTGAGGACAGTTATAAGGGTTCTCCAAAGTCAAAAGCTCGTCTATCAGAGCTTCCGCCTCCGCCAAACTTAACAAACTGTTTCCCTTTACCGCTGCCTTACAGGACATGGACGCAATTTTCTCCTCAATGACCCGTATACTGCCAAAACCCGTTCCCTCGGACAGCTGATCCAGCACTTCCAAAAACATTTCTCTCTCGTCGCAGCCGTATAAATCCACCGGCACGCTGCGCAATGCATACTCGCTTCCGCCAAAAGATTCCGTCTCAAACCCCAGAGAGGCAAACACATCCATGTTCTCCTTTAATATAGTTTCCTCCTGACCGGACAGACTGACAATCACCGGAGGCATTAACGTCTGGGATATCACGTTTTTCTCATGGTACTGCCTCATCAGTCTCTCGTAATTTACCTTTTCATGAGCCGCATGTTGGTCGATCATCATCAGTTTTTCCTCAAATTGTATCAGCCAGTATGTCTCAAACACTTGACCGATAATGCGGAAACGGGATCGATTGTCCGCCGTAAGAATCTTCTCTTCAAACAGATTTAATTGTGACGCTTCCGCAATTTCTTCCGCGGGAAGCTCTGACTGCACAGAAATCCCTTGGCTTGAATCCGTTCCTCTTTCTGCCATGGGTTGATTTGTTTTCTGTCCGGAGCCCTCATCGGAGGATGTCCGGACAAATATTGAATTGACCGTATCCGGCTGCTTTGAAATGTCTGCCATATCTTCCGGCAGCTCCGAAGTTTCCGTAAAAAAATCTTCCTCTTCCGGAACCTTATCTGCCGTATTGAGAGAACCTGTCAAAAGAGGTTTCTCCTCCGTATCCGATTTTGCCGTCTGAACCGTCACTTTCTGTGAAATAACATTTTTTTCGACATCATTTTCCGTTTTTTTCACTCTTCCCCACACAGGATTTTGCATAAAATCCTGCATTTGGGGGTTTTGAATCTTCCTCTCTGCGGCGGCCGTTCTATATTTTGAATCTTCCGCAAGCCGAAAGCTTTCCGTGCGCTTTTGTTCAAAAGGTTCCGGTGTCTGCTGCCGTTTTTCCTCCTCCCGTTCTGCGGCGGCTTTCGCCTTCCTCTCCTTCTCATCGGCCAGTGAGGCTTCCGGTATCATTTCTCTGTTCCGCAGCGCATCCCGAACCGTCTCCATCAGGAAATTGCTGAAATCAATGGCATTGCTGAAGCGGACATCCATCTTGGTAGGATGCACGTTTACATCCACTTTATCGGTATCCATGGTAATGTGGAGCACACACAACGGAAATTTGTGCTGCATCAGATACTCTTTATATCCTTCCTCCACGGCCCGGGACACCACATTACTCCTGATAAACCTGCCGTTGATAAAATAAATCTCAAAATTGCGGTTGGAACGCACCAAAAGAGGCTTTCCCAGATAGCCTTCTACATGGATCCCGCCCTTTTCGGCCTGAATCGGCACCAGAGACGCCGCCACATCACGACCGTAAATACGATATATTACCTCTTTCAAATCTCCGTTTCCGGAGGTGTGAAATTTCATTTGATTCCCGGCCAGCAGCTTAAAAGAAACATCCGGTCTGGAAAGCGCCAGATGCTCCATTAAATCTACAACATACCCGCCTTCCGTGGCGGGCTGTTTTAAAAATTTTCTCCTGACAGGAGTATTGAAAAAAAGATTCCGCACAAGAAAAGTGGTTCCGTCAGGCGCTCCCACTTCCTCGAAACTGATTTCCTTTGCCCCTTCCAGCAGGATACGGCTGCCCGTCATACTTTCTCCGGTCTTGGTGATAACCTCCACCTTTGCCACTGCCGCTATACTGGAAAGCGCTTCTCCGCGGAAGCCCAGACTGGAGATTCGCAGCAAATCGGAGGCATCCGCAATCTTGCTGGTAGCATGGCGCAAAAATGCCGTGCGCAGCTGTCCCCGCTCCATGCCGCCGCCGTTATCGGTTACACGGATAAACTCGATGCCGCCATCCCTGATCTCTACGGTGACTGCTCCCGCACCCGCATCAATGGCGTTCTCCACCAGCTCCTTTACAACGCTGGAGGGACGCTCCACCACCTCACCCGCCGCAATCTTGTCTATGGTCTCCGAATCCAAAATATGTATCTGTGCCATAATCCTCCTCGTTAACTCATTGCTGTCTCTTTACACCTGCCAGCGGTTCTTCAGTCTGTTTTGCAGCCGATAGAGTGTATTTAACGCATCGATGGGCGCCATAGTGTTGACTTCCAACTCCATCAGCTCCTTTATGACGTCTTCATCGGTAACGGTATCAAAAAGTGACATTTGTGCCAGATCCAGCTCGTCCAGTTTCGGTTGTTTCTTAGGTTTCCCCTCATTCTTGATGTTAACGGATATGCTCTGCACTTTCTCCGTAATGTCATTGTCACTGAGCTGTTCCGCAATTTCTTTTGCCCTGTCAATGACCATATCCGGCACGCCCGCCAGTTTCGCTACCTGAATGCCATAGCTTCGATCCGCGCCTCCCTTAATAATTTTTCTCAGGAATATAATGTCATCACCGCACTCTTTGACGGCAATGCAATAATTATTCACATTGCTCATCTTGCCTTCCAGCTCGGTCAGTTCATGGTAATGGGTGGCAAACAGTGTTTTGGCCCCCAGTAGTTTTCTGTTGCTGATATGTTCTATTACTGCCCAGGCAATGCTCAAACCGTCAAAAGTAGACGTCCCACGCCCGATCTCATCCAAAATCAATAGACTGTCGGAGGTAGCGTTTCTCAAAATATTGGCCACCTCATTCATTTCCACCATAAAAGTGGACTGACCGCTTGCCAAGTCGTCGGAAGCCCCCACTCTGGTGAAAATTCTGTCCACAATACCGATATTGGCACTCTTTGCAGGCACGAAGCAGCCGATCTGCGCCATCAGAACAATCAAGGCAGTCTGCCGCATATAAGTAGACTTTCCCGCCATATTGGGTCCTGTGATCACGCTGATGCAATGACTGCTGTTGTCTAAGAAGGTGTCATTGGCAATGAACAAATCGTTTGTTATCATCTGTTCCACCACGGGATGCCTGCCGTCCTTGATATCAATGGTTCCCTTTTCGTTCAATTTCGGCCGCACAAAATGATTCCGCTCCGATACCAGAGAAAGCGACGCATAGACATCCAATCTGGCTATCCCTTTGGCGGTTCTCTGTATCCGCTCTAATTCCATGGCGATGGATTCCCGAATTTTACAGAAAAGGTCGTATTCCAACGCAGTCAGCTTATCCTCCGCATTTAATATAGTATCTTCCAGTTCCTTTAAACGGGGTGTGGTATAGCGTTCCGCATTGGCAAGGGTCTGCTTTCGGATATAATCCTCCGGCACCATGTCCCTATAAGAATTGGTAACTTCAAAATAATAGCCGAAAACCTTATTATATTTTACTTTTAGATTTTTAATGCCGGTGCGCTCTCTGTCCTGCTCCTCCAGCTCTGCCAGCCACTGCTTTCCGTCCCGCTTGGCGTTTCGGAGTCTGTCGATGGTCTCGTCAAAGCCGTCTTTTATCATACCGCCTTCCCGGACGGTAACAGGAGGATCCTCCTCTATGGATGCGCAGATTAATTGATAGATATCTTCCAATCCGTCAATATCTTCCTCAATACCCTTAAGCTCTTCCTTAGAGAACTCCTTCAGAACCGCTTTGATATGAGGAAGCATCTCAAGGGAATTGCGGAATGCAATAAAGTCCCGGGGATTTGCCGTTTTATAAGTAACCTTGCTGAGAAGCCTTTCCAAATCGTAAACGGGATTCAAGTATTCTCTGATCTCATCCCGGGACACACTGTTAAGATTCAACTCCTCAATGGCATCCAGCCGCCTTTCCATCTCCGTCCTGTCGATCAGCGGCTGCTCTATCATGCTCCGCAGCAGTCTGCCGCCCATTGCCGTGCGTGTTTTGTCCAGAACCCATAAAAGAGAACCTCTCTTCTGTTTCTCTCTGAGAGTCTCCGTCAACTCCAGATTCCGTCTGGTGGAACCGTCAAGGAGCATATACTTATTGGTAAGATAAGGAATAATATGGGTAAAATGCGCCAATTCCGTCTTCTGAGTCTCATTCAGATATTGCAGCAATGCCCCGGCGGCAAGCATTCCCACAGGGAAGTCATCAATCCCCAGACCCGTCAACGTATTGACTTTAAAATGTTTTAACAGCACCCGCTTGCAGCCCTCGTCATCAAACAGATGGGGTTCCAGAGCATTGACGGAAATATGATACCTTGCCCGAAGCTCGTCCGCATCGAAACCACTGACTAAAAAAGCTTCGTTACAGATAATTTCCGACGGCTCATATTTCATCAATTCATCGTTCAGTTTTCGTAAGTCTTCCACCTCTGTCAAATAGTAATCACCGGTGGTCACATCCGCCACGGAAATACCGATCTTTGTGGGAGTATATGTAATACACATGAGAAAATTGTTTTTGGATTCTTCCAGAGACTGGACATTCAGGTTCGTTCCCGGCGTCACAATGCGAACTACATCCCTTTTCACCAGCCCCTTTGCAAGCTTCGGATCTTCAACCTGTTCACAGATTGCCACTTTGTATCCTCTGTTTACTAATTTGGTCAAGTAACTCTCCACGGCATGATAAGGGACTCCGCACATGGGCGCGCGCTCCTCCAGACCACAAGCTTTTCCGGTAAGAGTAAGCTCCAATTCCTTGGTGACAGTCAACGCGTCATCAAAAAACATTTCATAAAAATCACCCAGACGATAAAAAAGAATACAATCCTTATATTGCTTTTTTGTCTCCATATACTGCTGCATCATGGGGGTTAAATCTTCCACTGGAATCTGCTGTTCCGGCATCTTAAGTACACTCCTGTTCTTACGCTCTTATAACGAACCGGCCAGTCGCCTTGCACCAATCCCAATCGTCCTGCCTGAAAGGAGACATGCGGTTCGTTCATGTATTGTTTCACTTTTGCCGTATCCGACGTATGCTTTTGTCATATCCATCGGCAATCATACAGATATATAATGCCGCATCAAAAGCTTATTATAACAGCCAAAAGGCAAATGCACAATGATTTGCGCATTTGCCCTAATTCTAGCACAAAATATTGTATTTGTAAATCAGCGGGAGATTCAAAATTTCAGGCAAGTTTTCCGCTCGTTACTGTTCACTCCGTTCACAGCAGCCTATGCACAGAAATCGCAAAAAAGCGATTTCTGATTACCGTGTCTCCGCCGCAGAACCGTTGCATGCCGTCAGTGATGCAGTTCCTCCGCCCGCCTCAAAGCGTCATCAATATGGGAACAGAAATTCTCGTTCCCCACCTTTTCCACAAATCCTGCTTTCTGCATCACATGCATGGGCTGCTCGTTGACATGTGACAGCACCAGATGTATTTTCTTTCGTTTGCAGTCCGCCAGCATTTCTTCCAGATTATGCATGGCAGTAGCATCAATGGCGGAAACACCTCTCATCCGCAGAATCAGGCAATTTATTTTTTCGTCAAGAGTGATGGTCAGAATCTTATCCGCCGCACCGAAGAACAAAGGTCCGCTGATCTCGTAGACGCGTGTATCTTCAGGCACGGTTCTCAGAGACAGACTGTCCGGATCGTCTTCCTCGTCAATATACTTCCATCCTTCCACCTCCGTCACCTCACTCATACGTTTCATAAACAGAAGGGCTGCCATTAAGATACCTGCCTCAATCGCCACCACCAAATCAAATATCACTGTCAGCAGAAATGTCATAATCAATACCGCAATATCGCTCTTGGGTGACGTCCTGCACAGGTAAACAAATTTTCTCCAGCCACACATATTGTAAGCTACCATAAACAGAATGGCCGCTATGGTTGGCATGGGTATCAGTGCCGCATACGGCATCAATACCACCAATATCAGCAATAGAACGATTCCATGCACCATTCCCGCAATGGGAGTGCGGCCTCCGTTCTTTATATTGGCCGCCGTTCTGGCAATGGCCCCTGTAGCCGGGATTCCGCCAAACAGCGCCGAAACAATATTTCCGGCGCCTTGAGCCACCAGCTCCATATTGGAACGGTGCCTGCTGTTTATCATACTGTCGGCAACCACACAGGAAAGCAGCGATTCAATTGCCGCCAAAACAGCAATGGTGAAAGCATCGGGAAGTACTTTTCTCACGGTTTCCATCCCAAAAGCAGGAAACGATACCACGGGAAGCTTATTGGAAATCACATACAGATCCCCTATGGTATCCACCTCAAGCTTTAAACCGCCCACCATGGCAATTCCGGCCAGCACGGCTATCAGAGACGGCGGAATCTTTTTGCAGAATCCGGGCAGATACGGCCATAGAATTAAAATTGCCAGACATACTCCGCCGACCGTTACCGCCTGCCAATTGACCGTATGAATAAATGTAAAAACAGCCTTCAGCTTGTCCATGGTCTCAATCAAAGGTTCTTCCGTCACCACGGTCAGACCCAGAAAATCTTTTATCTGCCCGATAAAAATGGTTACGGCAATACCCGCCGTAAAACCGGTGGTAATCGTATAAGGAATAAACTTAATTAAGCTTCCAAGGCGAAAAAGCCCCATCAAAATCAAGATGACACCGGCCAGCAGCGTAGCAATGACAAGCCCCTCAAAACCGTTCTCCGCGACAATTCCCGCCACAATGGTGGCAAAAGCCGCCGTAGGGCCGGCAATCTGCACACGGCTTCCTCCTAAAAAGGAGATCACAAACCCGGCCGTGATAGCCGTATAAATCCCCTTTTCGGGAGTAACGCCGGATGCCAGCGCCAATGCAATGGACAAAGGCAGTGCGATGATCGCCACGATAATTCCTGCCACCACGTCCTTTATAAACTGTTCTTTTGTATAGCCCTTTATAACCGAAAAAAGCTTTGGTTTTAATTTTTCCATTTGTATCCCCCCAACGTGCTTACACACGTATGCCAATCAATATTTGAATCATTACTTTCAACCTTCCGGATATGCCCTTCGGCGTCACAAATAATTCGTGAGAAAAACCGGTATAACCGCTCTAAGCGTATGATTAGGAAATGCTTTCCGCGGGCAGTTCCACAAATATAGGCTCATGATGTACCGCGGGCAGAAACCTTTCCAGCAAATCCGAAAGCTTCAACCGGATACTGGATGTATTCATACAAGGGTGGCATCCGAACCATTCCCCGCCCAGTACATCTCTGTCCATCAGAAGCTGCACTTGATTATCCTTGTCATTCATCAATCCCATAACACTGACGGAACCGGGAGTAGTCTGTAAAAATCGTTCCATATAAACAGCCTCCCCAAAAGACAGCCGGGAACTGTTAATCTGTTTTGACAGATCCTTCGTATGAAACTTCTTATTTCCCGGCATCATCAGCAGATAAAATTTGGTCTTCTGCTGATTGCGCAGAAATAAGTTTTTACAGATTACCCCGTCAAGCATTTCGTCGATTGCTTGACACATTTCCATGGTGCTGGTCTCAAAATGATCAATCCGTTCAAATTCAATTTCCAAACGGTCCAAAAGTTCATATACCGCAAGCTCCCTCTCCCGCCGCCAGCATTTTCTTTCAGGGGACCCCTTCACCATCTGCAGCTTAGGAGGAATCCATTCAATGGCGCCGTCATACCAGCCAGCCTTCCCTTGCTTTTTTACATAGCAGTTGTTTCCTGTGCGGTAGATTACGGATAGAAGATCCCCGGCCTCCACAGACAGCTTTTCGTCGATGTAATCGTCACAATGGGGCTGCTTGTCACTCCAATACCGAATCCATTTGGACGGTACCTCGGCAATCTCTCCGGATTCCAGACGACGGACTTTTACGAAATCTCCGTTTTCTTCCAGCATCTCCACTTTGCTGTCATAATAATTAATGTGAACCTTTGGAGCCGCCCCGGCTCTTTTTTCCATGGCGGCCGCCACGGGAAAATCATCATAACTTGTCCAGCTGATTTCCGGTGAGCCGGACATACAGCCGGAAATCATAATTCCGTTCAGCTGTCCGGCCATCTTTAGGCCGCAGCCACCGTCAATACAGAATATTTTTTTCTCTTTGTCCAGCAAGGGGCTTACATCTTCCCTGTCATTCCGGTAAATGGAAACCGAATAATGGCCTGTAACCACCGTGTAAGCGTCAAAACAATATCCCTGATTCCAGAAATCATCATTTTTGAGATAAGAATATGCTTCCGTCCCCTCCAGTTCATCCAGATTCTCAGTGGGCACTCCGCCGTGTACAAAAAGGAATTTACCCGCTGTAAGTATAACGGGCCTGCCGGCCAGAAAGTTCAATTCTTCCGCAAAGGCTTCCCGGAGCCGACAGAGATGCTGCATCGCATTTTCCGCCGTAACCTGCCGGATACCGATGCCTAAATCGGCAAGCATCTCATGACAAAAGCTGTTTTTCCATGTGTTTTCCATCCGTTGCAGAAATTCCACAAAACGCTCCCCGGCTCCCGGTGTATCGTCGAGAACAAGCTGTGCACGCCTGATATCCACATTTCCCATAGAAACATAGACAGGATGACGCCTGCTCAAATCCATGACATACTGCACTGTTCTCAAGCTTTCAGGACCCTTGTCAACCAAGTCGCCCACAATCACCAGAATGTCGTCCTCTCCGTACTCCATCTTTTTCAGTAATTGAACGAAGTAATCAAAATGACCGTGAATATCGCTTACGGCCAATATTCGCTGTCCCGGTTTCACATCAATTCTTTCTATTGTCGTGCGTATCTCTCCCGCCATTTTATATTTTAAGCCTCTTCCTTTCTGCCTCTTCTCTTATGCATGGAATTTTTGTTCCCCGCTCTATGCAGCCCAACGCCCCGTCCGGCAGGAAATGAAATCCGGAACTACTTGTTCCGGCCATTGCGTTGTTAAAATGTCGGGACGATGCCTCCCATCGCCGTCAAAGCAGCTGCACATCGGCAGCATGTCCTATGTAATAAAAACCATGGCACTGATCCAAAGAGACATTTACCAGCTTCCCTATCATGGATGCATCCCCCGGAAGATGAACAAGCATATTATTCGAAAGTCTTCCCGTCACCATATGATTGTCGTTTTCATTGACCTCTTCTATGAGCGCTTCCATTACCTGCCCCTGATACTTTGCCGCCTGCTCTTTCGCCGTGTCCTGAACTACCTTGAGCAGTTTATCAAAACCTGTCTTCACCTGCTCCTCCGGCACCTGATTTTCCATCGCCGCAGCAGGAGTCCCTGTCCGTTTGGAATAGATAAATGTAAAAGCGTTATCATATTTTACCTTGCGCACCACGTCCAGAGTATCCTCCAGATCGGCCTCCGTTTCACCGGGAAAACCTACAATGATGTCCGTAGTAATGGCAATGTCGGGAATCTCCTTCCTGATTTTCAGCGCCAGCTCCACATATTGTTCCTTGGTATAGCGGCGGTTCATGCGGGTGAGGACATCCGTGGAACCGGATTGTAATGGCAGATGCAGATGACGGCAGATTTTCTTTGACTCCTTCATTACCTGAATCAATTCCTCCGACAGATCCTTCGGGTGGGAAGTCATAAAACGGATCCGGCGCAGCCCTTCAATCTTCTCTACTTCCCTCAGCAATTGGGCAAAAGTCATAGGCTCGTCCAAATTCTTCCCATAAGAATTCACGTTCTGGCCAAGCAGCATAATTTCCACCACTCCGTCCTGAACCAGCCTTTCGATCTCACGGATAATCTCTCCGGGTTCCCGGCTCCTCTCTCGTCCTCTCACATAGGGTACTATGCAGTAACTGCAGAAATTATTACAGCCAAACATGATATTGACACCTGACTTAAAGGGATACTTTCGTTCTACCGGCAGATTCTCCACAATTTTATCCGTATCCTGCCAGATATCAATAATCATTTCCTTTTGCTCTTTTTCGTAAACAGTGCATAATAATTCGGCAAACTTAAAAATATTATGGGTTCCGAAGACAAGATCCACAAAGGAATAACTCTTCTTCAACTTTTCTATGACGGCCGGCTCCTGCATCATGCAGCCGCAGAGCGCTACCTTCATCTCCGGATTCTTCCGTTTATACCCGTTTAATTCGCCCAGTCTTCCGTATACTCTCTGGTTGGCATTATCGCGAACCGTACAAGTATTAAAAATCACAAAATCGGCTTTTTCACTGTCTGCCTCCGCATATCCAATATTTTTTAAAATGCCTGCCAGCTTCTCGGAGTCTCTTGCATTCATCTGACACCCGAACGTGTGAGTAACACAGAATAAGGGACGGCCCAGGCGTTCACTTTCCGCCTTTACATAGCGCCGCACCTTTGCCATAAAATAATACTGGCGTTGCGGTTCAAAGTCCGGCGGATCCAGTGAAACATCAACTTGATCTAAATCGACATTTTTTAATTCTTCCGTCGGCACTTCTCTAATATCAATCATTATACATTATTTCCCTTCTTAAACAATTACATTTTTATTAAATTTCTTCTCCTGTTTCCCGGTCTATAAAAGTGACTTTTAAATCACACCCCAGGAAGCCGGCAATCTCTGAAAGTTCCGACTGCTTGAAATCGTCGCGCGTCAGCTTATTAGAAAAATTTTGGCGTGTCTGGCCGGTTCCCTCCGCCAGATCCCCCAGCGTAATCTTCCGCCGCCGAACCAATAGACGGATTTTTTCAGAAATTTTCATATCCATTCGATCACCTTCTTTCTTGTTTGTGGTTTCATTTTACATTATACACTTTAAAATGTCAAGTTGAAAAATATAATTTATTTTTTATTGTTTTTCTTTACATTTTCTCTTGACAAATTACACTTTAAAGTGTATAATATAATCAGAAGTTAAGGAAAGGAAGGAAATCAAAAATGACAAATTCACAAATTATAATCAACGAAGCAATCGGAAACGGACTTTATACGAAAGAAGAAGTCGAAGAAATTCTTAAAAGCGGCCACATGATACCGGTTCACACTTTCCAGACATGGAAAAGCGCCGGTTATATCGTAAGAAAAGGCGAACACGCTAAAATCACAACAAGGCTTTGGAAGTTCACCAACAAGAAGGCCGGAGAAGCCGACGGGGACACGGACGGCGAAGCAAATAATCATTACTACCTGGCAAAAGCGTTTCTTTTCACGGCCGATCAGGTAGAAAAAATAGTAACCGCATAAACAGCCACACGGGCGGCCGCCTGGGCCGCCCTGGATAAAGAAAGGAATGAAGTACATGACAATTAAAAGATTGAAAGACGCCAGATTCGGAAATGAAAAAGTTCAGCGTGTTGTTACCGGCTGGGCGCTTTATGAAGAAGGGAAGGGATTTGTTGCTTTTAGCTGTCACCGCGACAAATTCGGGATCCTGATTCCCTATATCCCACGCGGCGGAAAAAAGGCGCTTCAATCCATTTTGGACGCTGGCGGCTTCGTTTCCTTCGATGGAATGGAATTTGTCAATACAATATAGGGCCAAAAGGCCCTTTTTGTTTTCACTTTAAAATGTATCTTGTTAAAAAATATTTTAAAAAATTCAATATTTCTTTACATTTTATCTTGACAAATTACACTTTAAAGTGTATAATATAATCAGAAGTTAAGGAAAGGAAGGAAATTAAAAATGAGAAAAACATATAACAAAGAGCAAGTAACATATATGAAGGCGAAGGCGCTCCTGGAAACACTGGAAGAAAAAGAAAAGGAAATGGAAGCCGATTTCGTGAAGGGCCTGAACATCGTGAATGAAGACGGTTCCGTTCCTACTAGAACATGGGCCATCGACGACGACGAAATCGCCGAAAAAGCGATTGACGACTTCGGAAAGATTGAAGAAGAATCTGGATTGTGGGCCGAAATCTTATCCGCAAAGGAAGCCTTGAAGGCGGCCGAAGAAAATCTTATCCAGTACGCACTTTCAATTATTCCATTCAAAAAGGAACGTGAGATTTTAACCAGGGCGGCAAAAGGAAATCTTAAATGCCGGGAACAAATTCTTGAATCTGTTTTAAAACTGGACGTTTCAACGGTAAAAAGATAAATGAAAGATAAGGGCGGCCGCCCTGGCCGCCCAGCAAAAAGAAAGGAAGGCAATCATGGAATTAGTAAAAGGAAGCATTATCAAGGAAACAAAAAGAAATGACCGTGAAGAATTCAAAAGCACGACCGCGAATACCGTCCTTCTCTACGAAGTAAAGCGTGTGAATCCAAAAACTTACACTTTGAAATGTATTGACGGATATATGAAGGGGACAGAATGTAAAATTGCAAAGGACTTTCAGGAAGAAAGAACCGACGTATACGGAACCGTTACAAAATGGGAACAAGTTAGATAATATTATCGACCGGCGGCCGCCTGGCCGCTGGTTATTCATTTTAAAATGTCACTTGTCAATAATTTCTTTAAGAAATTCAATATTTCTTTACATTTATACTTGACAAATTACATTTTAAAGTGTATAATATAATCAGAAGTTAAGGAAAGGACGGAAAAAGAAATGAAGGTAAAAGAAATTAAAGTTGAATGGTGTGAAAACTGGATCAGAAAGCAATTTGAAAGGCTCCCTTTTGAAAACGGCGGAATCGAAGCTAATCTTTTTTGGAATCGCGCTGAAAAGTCCGGCCTGTGGGTTCGTGGGACTTACGGATCGCCTATGAGTAAAGCGCTCCAAAAATTGACAGTAGTTGAAACCGTAAGCCAGGACGGAAAATTCCTTTATAACGCTTTCAAAATGGCAAAGAAAGAAAATGATACAGACGGCCAGGCGGCCGCCGGAAAGGAAAGATAAATATGATATATAGGGCCTATTGGAAAAAGAAAACTTCGCCGGAATATGTTGCCGGGCATTGTGGTTATGTTAAAGCGTGTTCTAAATCAGACGCGCGGCGGATTGTTGAAGAAAATCTTGATTCCGCTTATGAAGTTACCGAAGTAATAGAAGCGGCCGAACACATGATAACGCCGCAAAGCATAACAATCAATTTCAGAAATACAAGTGAATATTCAATTTTTTAACAAGGCGGCCTTCGGGCCGCTTTTCTTTGTCAGTGTATATCAGAGAATATCAGAGTTAATCAGAGTATATCAGAAAAACGCACACAAGGCCCTAGAATCCATTTTCCGGGGCCGCGTGTGCGTTTCCTTGCCTAAACTCTTTTAAAAGCAAATTCGGGCCGTTTGGTGCGTTCCTGGGCCTATTGTGGAATAGCTGTCAGGCAGAAGTTTTCTTCCCCCTTAAACCCCCTCTTGCCGCCCATTATATCACACACAAAAAACATTGTAAAGTGTATTTTGTAAATTATTTTAATACACTTATAAAGCTATTCTTTACATTTCAAGCGAAGCAACGGCAACCCATGAATTGATTTCCTTTAGCTTCGCTTCTCTCACGCCTTTATTCTCCTGGATTGCCGCGATCGTGTGTTTCTTGTTTCCACACTGTGCCGCCGGAACGGCTTTTCCGCGTGTCGAAGCCAAACCGCCATAAACCGCGCCGGCCCGAATTTTTACCACGGAACCGACGGAAATAGACGCCGCGGCCCCTGTCTTTGTCAGATACCCCAGGGCAACCCATGAATTGATTTCCTTTAGCTTCGCTTCCATGACGCCCTTGTTTTCCTGAATTGCCGCGATCGTGTGTTTTTTGTTTCCGCACTGTGCCGCCGGAACGGCTTTTCCGCGTGTCGAAGCCAAACCGCCGTAAACGGCCCCAGAACGGATAAAAACAACGTCCCCAATAAAATATCCGCCTTTATCTGTTTTGGCGGCTCCCTGGCCGCCAGACGCGCCCAGAACGGCGGAATCGAACCTTGCAAGGCTCTGTTCGTTGTATATCTTTGTCAGCTTAGACACATATTCTGGATCCGTCGCATATCCGGCCGCCTTGACTGCCTTTGCGGCCGCCTGGAAATTTGTTTCGCCGACAACTTTCTTGTATATGTCCTTCTGTAAAAACTCCCCGTGATCTGATACGGATTCCGCTAAATTTGCATAGGCCCGGAAATCGGCGTCAACAAAGACGTCGGCTCCGCCCAACACTTCCCTTGTGTTTTTACGGAACACTTTTCCCTTCCAGCCGGCCGCCGCTTTGATTCCGAAGGCCGCGGAACCATAGACATAAAGATCGGACGTCCCGTAACCACTTTCAAGGCACGCCTGGGCGATTGACAGGGACGGAAGGATCTTGTGTAGCTTATAATCTGCCTGGCACAGCGGCGCGATTTTCTCCAGGAACTCCTTCGCGTTCTTACATGCCGTCTGAACCTTCTGTAAGCCGTTTGGCGCGGCCGGCGCGGCGGCCTGGGTATTTCCGCCCTTCTTCAATCCAAAACCGGAAATAACGCCATTTGCGACGGCCTGGGCGATTGCGTCTTTCTTCGCGTTGTAGATATTCATGTCGTCCCGGTCGTCTATGAAGCATATTTCCACCAGGGCCGCCGAAACGCCGGCTTTCTTCGCGTTGTAAATCACTGTGAAATCTGTCCGTTTTACGCCGCGGTTCGTCAGGCCCAGGCCGGCGATATTATTCACGATGGCCGCTTCAACGCCGACGCCCGTTTCTGCCTTCGTGACATAGATTTCGGTTCCGGTCGTCTTCCCGTTCCCCGAAATGTCATTCACGCATGAATTGAAGTGAACTTCCAGAACATAATCATATTCTTTAAAGTTTACTTTCAGGGCGCCCTTTTTAATGTCGGTGTATGCGTTCCGGTCAGTAGGATAAAGGGAAACGTCAGCGTATGCGTCCAGGGCCGCCTTGATCTTCTTTACCTGTTCGATTGTAAGGTCTGCTTCTTTCCCGAAAACAGAAACCGCGCCGGGATCCCCGGCTCCATGTCCTGAAATCAATAATATTTTCATTTTAAAACCTTCTTTCCATAGAAATCAAAGGGCGCCCGTCAGGACGCCCTTTCCACTTTGTTTGCCTTGCAAGCCGCTTCAATTTTTGCCACGATCCACGCTTCCACGTCGTTAAAATTCTTTTCAAGGAATTTCAACAAATTTTTGTTCATCATGGAAAGGGCCGCCGTCAACGACTTTTGAAGCGCTTCTTTCTGCTTTTCTTCCGTGAAGGAACCGTCTTTCCGCAATTCGTCCGCGAAGGTCTGGTTCGTCTGGTCTACGGCGCCCAGAATGATATTGACCGCTTCTTCGGTCTTGCTTCCGGCAACTTTACCGCGAACGTATTCCACGACGGCCGGCGCTATTCCAGTAATAGCCGCTATAACGGCCGCATTGACAAGGGCATTAAGCACATTTTGAAAATCCATTTTTTCACACTCCTTTTAATAATTTGATTGAATTTCTTCGTTCATAGCTTCGTTGAATTGATTTTCGGCCGGTTCGGAATCCAGGCCGGCCTTCTGGTATGCTTTGCGAAGTTTGATCGCATTTTCCGCCTTTGCCTTGTTGTAGTAAAAGGCCCTGGCGATTGCATATCCGCCCCAGCATACGGGGATCAGGTAAGCAAAAAAAGAAACGTCAAGTCCCTTCCAGGTGAAAAACAGTCCAAAGGCCGTAACAACCCAACATTCAATTTTTGCTTCGTTCAGAATCTTTTTAGAAAATTCCGTTTTCTTTTTCCGTCTGCTTCTCATGCCTTCCACCTTTCTAAATTCCGGCGCCCATGCGGATCAGGACGAACACGACGCCGACAACGGCCGTAATAACCGCGCCGGCAATCGCACGCGCAAGCCATTTGTTCGATTCCTCAAGGTGTCCGATCCTTTTATCCATGTTTTTTACATCGTCGCCAATCCTGATAATTTCGTTTTCGTTTTCATAGGTCTTCTTTTTAGCCGCGTCGAAGCTGTCAAGTTTGGTTTCGATCTTTGTCAGACGGTCTAACACTTCTCTTTCAAACGGTGTTTCAGACATAGGACAAACCCCCTTTCTTAGTTAATAGACAATTAAAAAGCCGGCGGCCGCCGACTATGAATTGTTGAAAACCTTAAAAGAAAATTCGTCAATGATCTTCCGAAGTAAGTTGTCGGCCGTGAAGTGCTGAATCAGGCCGAAATAACTTTGCATAGTGTTATTTACCTTTTCCCAGGTGATCGCCCCAGCTTCAAAAAGTTTCTTTATAACCTTTATCCGCCGGAACATGCGCTTTCTTGTGCTTCTCCTAACGCGGATCTTCTTTGCTGTAATAACCGCCCCAACGAAAGTAACAGGAAGCGCCGCCGGGCGAATGGACGTCTTCTTGTTTAATTCAAGGTGAAGTTCATCGTTCAGGAAGGTTTCTATTTCGTCCCGGATTCCTTGCAATTCCTTTTTATCCGGCCATAGAATAATAATGTCGTCCATATACCGGATATAATATTTGATATGCAAAACGTGTTTGCAGAATTGATCCAGTTCGTTTAAATAGATGTTTGCGAACATCTGGCTAGTTAAATTCCCGATCGGCATACCGCGGTTATAAAGCCAGTCTTCATGTTTGCAAAGTTCAGGCTGTACGCCGGCTGGAAGGCCGAAGGCCATATCTTCGCAATTTATCAGTTTGTTTAAATCCCGAAGAATCAGTTCGTCCGAAATGTGTTTAGCAAGTATCTTCATCAAAACGTCGTGATCTACGCGGTAAAAATATTTTGCTATATCCAATTTCAGGACATGCCAATTTTTCGGACTTCGGTTCGCCTTGCGGATCCATGTTTGAAGCTGTTTCCTTGCCTTGACCGTCCCTTTTCCTTCGCGGCAACCGTAACTATGAGTTATAAACTGCCGGTCGAATAGTGGGTTTAATTTCTGGTAATAGGCCCACTGGACGACGCGATCGGGATATTGCAAGGCCATAATGATCCGCGGCTTCGGCTCATATATCTTTTTCAGCCGATATTTCCCGACACGATAAGAAGATTCTGTCGGGTTTCCTGGTATTCCGTCTTTCGGAAAATATGTAAGTTCGTTTTGTAATTCAATCAAATTATCGCTTCTATGTGCCGCAAACTTCAAATTTTCGTCGCGGAAGCGTTTATTCTGCGAAGCGTTTTGATCCGCTTCCAGCAAATTAGGGAAGTCGATAATTTCACTGTGTTTTATGTCGAAAGTTTTCATGTTGCAATTCCCTTCTTCGGAATTTTGCGCCCTTGCTTTCGGCGTGGGCGCTGTGCCGCCCGTTATACCCTTCGCCAGCTTGCGCCGGCTACTAACTACATTGACGGCAACTTCAATTTATCCGGCGGCCGGCCGGAATGGAAATAGATCCCTTTCCCTTTCATGCACTGTGAAAAGTCCTTGAACTTTCCCGTCTGGCTCAAAGGGTAAGCGGAAAAGAAGCCGATGTTCGCGTTCACGTTCGACCGGGGATTGTTCAGGTTAAGCGCGGACGGGCCAGCGTTGGAAGTGTTGTTGTAACTGCCCGACACGATCGGCAAGCGTTATGTGACCTATTCCCAACGGGAAAATTATTTCCCGGCGCTGGTTTCTTTCTGTGATTTGATCCAGCCGCCGAGAAGCCTTCCGATCTCACACAATTTTTCAGAAACTAGCTGATAACGCTTTTCATCAATGAATTTCATATCATACGATAAATCATTGAATAATCTTAACAATTCAAGTTGAACGTCCGCGTCTTGTAGCGTCGTCTTCTTGAAATATTTCTTTTGTGCCGTGATAATGTGTATCAGGAATTTAAACAGACATTTTTTATAGTCTGCCACAAACCCCAGCTTTTCACTTCGCGGATATTTTACAAAAGAAATATACAGATATTTCATAAGGTCTTTTGTCCTTTGCAAAATGATAAGGCCGTTTCTTTGATCCCGTCCTTCGTCGGTTTCGGGATTCCCTGGCGGCGCTCCGTATCTTCTTTGCGAAGCCATTTTCCCATTCCTTTCATTGTCGCGTCCTTAAAAACATAGGGGCCGCTATCGCGGCCCCAAAACAGAACACGGGTTTCAGATTGCAGATTCCAACTCCATAAAAGCGGAAAAGAAGCCGAGGGACGCGTGCACGTACGACCGGGGATAGTGCAGGCTAAGCGCGGACGGGCCAGCGTTGGAAGCGTAGTCGCAACCGCCCGACACGATCGGCAAGCGCTCCCCGTCGGTATTCACCCAAAAATTCCCCTGGTATGTTGTAATGCCGGAAACAGGCGCTAAATGAAGTTCTTTCAGGATCTCCGGGATTGTAACGCCGGAAACGGCGGCCAGGTCTTTAAATGCCTTTGAAGGCGTCCCAGCGGCGCCGCGGTCGGTTCCAATCGCACCGGCCGAAGTATATTTCAACGTCCCGGCCGTCCCAGGCGCGACAAGGCTCCCGTCAGGCTTGATCGCTTTCCAGTGCGTGCTTTCGGCATTATGCGCGGCCTGTTTTGCCGCCAGATTCCCGACAAAGATTTGAATTTCTCCGTCTACTGTGCGGCCGCCGGACATCCACTTCCAGACGTCGCCCACCCAATCGGCGATCCCGTCGCGCGTCCCGTCGTGGAACCATGTCGCCGGGCCGGATCCCGTCGCTGTCCTGGTCGTCCTGATTCCGCCGGAACCGTCGCCTTCATTTGCCGTTTCTTCTCCGACTTCGTATGTATAGGAATGGCTTTTCCCATACTGCGTATTTCCGCGCGGAACGAAGCCGCTTTTGTAGATAAGGTAATTGATAACCGCCCTTTCGGGAATACTCATTAAATGCCAGCCGACGCCCTTTTTATTGCAAGCGGCGTGTGAATCATTGTAATTGATAACCGCTTTCGGATCCATTAAGGGCCAGGAATACGCCAGGCCGTTAATCATGCAATTTATAAACTTGCTTGCAAAAAACCGGGAATACTCCACATCATCGACAATAAAGGCGGAATGTGTCTTCTGGCTTCCGCCGTCGAAAAGCTGTGCATTTGTCCGCTTATACACGGGAACCATAAACGACGGAAGGCCGGCCGCGTCGGTTAATACCGTACACGCGCCGCCGGTCAGTCCTTCGGTCGCAAACTTCAAACTGTCAAACTGGTAGTTGTTCATTAAAATACACCTTCTTTCAGGGCGAACAATGTCAGGGTTACGTTATCCATAGAAAACGGAACCGGTTCGCGGTTTATTTTTGTTTTGCTGGAAGTGTTGTCTTCCGGGTTATAGTCCGGGTTTTCAACTTCCGTTTCGTTGTAACTACGGGCCGGAATGTCTATCTGTGCCACATAATAAAGGCCGTTTCCGGTTCCAAGGCGGCCGGCCGCGTCTGCCGTAACGTCGATATGAACGTCGTTGTCGGCTTCATTGTTTGCCAGATTCAACATGATCCTGTCGCCCAGGTTCAGCCAATTCCCCGTAACGGAATGGGAAATCTTCTGGCCTTCGTTTGCTTCAATGATATTCATATTCTTATACCTACCTCTCTTTTTGTTTCATTCATTCGCGCGTTGATTTCTTCCGCGAACTCCTGGTTCTCACGGGCGGAATTCTTTTCAGCGCCGCCGCCGAAACAGTGCAACATTGCGCGTTCCTGGGCGCGTCTTTCGTCCGTCTTAATAATTACATTCGCTGGCATTAGTACAATCCCCCCATTACATGAAGTTTTAAGGTTACGTTCCGGGCGCTCCCTGAATACGCTACCTTAAAGGCATTAAGCGCTTTCCCGTACACTTCCACATGTTCGACCGGCCCGTCAGCTTCGACAATTTCCGCCTGGACGGTATAGTCAGTATTGTTTACCATGCGCGGAAGCGCGACCGTCTGTTCAGCGTTTGAAGCCGGGTATTTCAAGGAATTTTTCAGCGTGGCCGTTAAGGTCTGCCCCCGTAAATCATCAATGGACGCCTGGGCCAGCCGCAAATTTACGGAAACAAGGCCGGCGATCAGTGCGTTTTCCATGATACCGAAATCCATGTTTCCGAAGTTGCGTCCGCTTTGCTGTGTTCCTCTTTCTTCGATTTCCCCAGGTGCCGGCGTCCAGTTTTTCAAGCCGTTTCCCAGGTCTTCCACCGCTACGCGGCGCGGAAATTCGACAATGCGATCTTTCCAAAATACCGGAATATACATATACGATTTACCCCCTTTCTAACTTTTGTCCGAAGACTGAACAATCCGAAGGGTATACCGGTAAAGGACGCCTTCGTCAAATTCTTCTTTGTTCAGATTTTCTTTTCCGCCGGCCCATATAAAGCCGCTTCTGTGATAAAAGCGGATTCCGTCAATGTGATCCGGCGCTTCATGGTCGAACATCACGAAAATAGCGACGCGGCCGTCGGGAAGTGTTTCACACTTGTAAATCGGAATTTTCGTCCATTTGCCGCCGGACAAATATTCCGCATGTGACACAACCTTTTTGAAGTATTCCTTTATGTCGTCGATTGCTTCGTCGGTTAAAGGAATATAACTTGCTTCTGTCATGCTCCGAACTCCTTTCATTCGCTTTCTGCGGTTTTATCCGCGTCAGTGTTATAATATAAGTTAAAGTCCGCGCCTTCCGGTGAAGCGAAAACGCCGCTTTCCGCCCCAGCGAAGCCGACTTCTGGATCTGGAAATGATCCGCTTTCGGCTTCTCCGTCCGAAGAATAGAACGCTTCCGATTCTTGCGAACTTCCTTCAAGGCCGACCGAAACTTCGTTGAATTGTGCGCCGATTGAAACGTCTGGCGCTGTGCCTGATTCCTGATATGCCGCGCTTGCGGTATCACTGGCCCCTTCCAGGGCGATTTCTCCGGCTCCGCTGGAAAATCCGACGGAAATATCGGGCGCCGTCCCGGTGTCCTGATATGCCGCATATCCGGCGCCGCTGTCCCCTTCCAGGGCGATTCCACTTTCACCGCCGGAAAATCCGACGGAAATGTCCGGCGCTGTGCCTGAATGTGCTTCGCCGTCTGCCTGGTAAAAAATATCCTGATCGGCGGAATCCCCTTGTAAATCAATCTGGCTTTCGGCGTATATGGCACCGACTGAAATGTCTGGCGCTGTACCGGATTCCCGTTCGCCGTCTGCCTGATAAAGCACAGAATTTTCATTTGTGCCGCCCTGGAGATCAACCGTATTTTGTACGAAGGCCGCGCCGACGGAAATGTCCGGCGCCGTTCCGGCTTCCTGGTAAACAGTGCTTGCTGTGTCGCTGGCCCCTTCCAGGCTGATTTGAACTTCCGCGCCCCGGAATCCGACTTCTGTGTTTGGATATGTCCCACATTCAAATTCGCCGCAAAACGTATATAGAAAATTAAGGTAATCGGCCCGTGTCTTGATCTTCAAAGTGATTCCATTTTGAAAAACAAGGTAATCGAACCGGGAACGGGCATTTTTAATTGTTTTCAGGTAACGCAAAAATTCAGAAATGGAAGTCTGCGTTACTTCGGTTCCAACCGCAACGCGGAAATGGAACGGTTCGCCGGCGTATGTATACCATTCTTCGACCGACGTGTTTTCGTTTCCGAAAACTATGTCGATCATTTCCGTCATGGCCTGGCTTGTGCCTAATTTCATGTACCAATAAATCGAATTTTTTATCAGTGTTCTTTTTACGTCTGGCGCCAGGCCGGTATTGTAGAAAAGAACGCGGTTTTCCACGGCCAGAAAGTCCAGTTTATCATCACTCACTTTTTCAATGTCCGCATAAATATAGACACGTTCCAGGCGTTCCAGGAATTTCTTTTTCTGCCGGTCGAAGGCATAACAAGAGGCTTTCCCTTCCGGCGTCTTCATTTCCGGCGGAAGGGCGCTGTAAGTTTGATAATCATATAAGCTAATCATCTTCTACCCCACCAAAATTAAATTCGACGTTTACTTCCTGGGCGATTGCCGTTTCGGGAATCCGCGTAAATACCGGCGATTCTATTTCAACACGCTTTCCGCCGGCGGCCCGGACAAATTCGGTCAGGGCGTCCGGGTTTATGTCGCGCCCGATCTTCGTCCTTTGCCAGTTCAGGAAGGTATCTTTCGCCTGGTCGATTGATACTTTTATAGAATCAATATTGTTTATATCGCTTCGGCCTATGTAGTAAGTTGCTTTTAGGTCATATTCCACCACATCGGGCGGCGCAACCTGTACGTCGTCCGTTAAAGGAATTAGCGGCTTTTCCTTTAGATATTCCAAAATTCCAGTGCAAAAGGCTTCCGTCGGTATCTTTCCGCCCAGCATTAAAACGCGAATATCGACGATCGCGTCCGCCGGTTCGTGAATCCTTACGTCTTCCACCGCCGCGGCGCTGTACTGCTTCACCCAATATTCGTAAGCGTCCGCCGGGCCGGCTGTCGAATACGAGGACGGCGCCAGAAAGATCCGTTCCCGGAAACTTTCTTGTGATTCTTCGCCGGATCCGCCCTCTGATTTTGATATGTTTTGAACCGCCGCCACATAAGGAACCGGATCAACAATCGTTGCTATCTGGCCCGGAATGTATTCGTTTCCGACGTCGCCGACGCTCTGGCATGTGCAATCAATATCAACGTATGATTCCCCAGCTTTCACTTCGGCATAGTCATTTGTAGCAAAATAAATACCGTCGCCGGCCGTTACCCTGGTTCCGGCCGGAATATAAACCACTTCGCGCCGGATTTCGGACAAAATAAAACGAACCGTCACAACGGCCGGTTTTGGCTCATTGATGAAGGTTCGCTTGAAGGCTCCTAAATGCTTTAGGAAGTCGCCTTTTGAATATTTCAGAAGGTTCATTTTTGCCGCATAATCCAGTTTCATATAAAGTTGATACCATTGCCCGGCTTCGATCTTTGCCTGAATATATTCCTTGTCGCCCGGCCTTAAAATCCTTTTCCGTTTGGTCTGGCTTTCATATTCCGTCTGCCAGTCCTCTATAATTTCATTCAGTATGCTTTCATAAGTGATCCCCTCTATGAAGGAAATTTCTGGCAAGTTATAAAGTTTTTGAATTTCATTCGCCATTGTATGTCAACACCACCTTCGGATAAAAATTTCCGCTGTCTGCGGCAATTTCAAATATGATTTCTTCCACCGACGCCCGCGGTTCAAACTGTTCAATTAAATCAATCGCACTAACCGTATATAGGTTTTGTGCTATGTACGGCGGCGCTGAAATAATATCAGGATCAAGGCCGATTTCCCGGTTATATGGGATAGTTCCTTTTACGCACGAAAGAAGAAAAAGCACTTTTTCAAGTATTTCCTGGCGAAGCGCAATTTCATATTCGCTATTCATTACGACTTTTACGCCGTCAATCTGTATCATGTTCTCACCGCCTTATCTATATTCGGTCGCCGTGACGGACAATTCCACCGAAACAATTTCGCCGCGGTTCCATATTGTTTTATAGTCCGCGTCCACACTGTCAACCGTCCATTTTCCGCCGCCGACTTTCCGGCCGCCTAGTATAAAAATACAGACTGTGCCGTTTTCGCAATAATCAAACATTGTGTCAATCATTTTTCTAGGACTTACACCGTGGCCGGCCTTTATTTTCATCACAAACGAAATCGTTTCGTTTTCAGGATTGTTAAATTCCCTCTGCGGCTTTTTCGTGAAACGCTTATGATCCGAATAACTGGCCGACGCGCTTCTTTTCAGGCCGTTAAAATTGCATATCTTTCTATCGCTTGTTTCAAATATCACGGATCCAAAATAGCCGATCATTTTCTTCCACCGCCTTTTTATCCCGGATAGCTTCCGGCCACTGTCAAATTCCCTCCGACATGGACGTTCCCGGTCGTTTTTATAGTCTTTGCTGTGATCGCCCCTTCCACGGCCAGATCCCCGGACACATTCAGCGCTTCCACGGCCAGAAGGTCACAAACAATATCAAGTTTCTTTGTTTCCTTGTCATACCGGATATGGCTTCCGTCGCCGAAGTCTTTCCGCCAGATTCCTTTTATCCCTTCCGGCGGCCGGTTCCCGGCTGTATACGGCGGCGGCAATATTACGCCGCGCGTTCCGCCGTTTTCCAGGTGGACTACATAAACAAGTGTTTCCACCGGTGGCGGATCGAATTCATTTGAAAAGAACGGAAGAAAAGGCGAAACGGCGTTGTCGCGGTCTTTATAAACCACTTGCGCCGTTCCGTTTTCGTAATCAATAGCCGAAATATATCCGGTTCGTATTATATCGCCCATGCCGCGCCCCCTTATCCTGGTATGTTTAATACGGTTCCGGGATAAATCCAGTGTCCGTTACTGGAAGAAGATTTCCCGTGTGACTTTGCGGCCGATTCAATCGTCCCGGAATTCGTATTGTAAATTTGCATATATTTAGCGCCTGATCCTAAATGCTTCGTACTGATTTTCCATAGTGTATCACCGCTAACTATTGTGTAAGTTTTCGCGGCTGTCGAAGCGCTGGAAGCCGGCTTTGTTGTCTGGCCTGAAAGAACCGTCGCAACCGTTACGCCGTTTACGATAATACAAAGGTGCATTTCCAGATCACAGAAATAGCCGTCGCCGGCCGTTTTGCTGTGCTTTACAGTGTCAATGTAATATTTCCCGTCTAATTTCCCGAAGCCGGTTATATTGACACATTTACTTGCTATATACTTTGTATCGCCTTTTACTTTTGCGGTCATTGTCTGGCATTTCCTATTATGATCTAACAGTTGCGCCTTCGCTTTTATTTCCGCGTCCTGAAGGCTTTCGGCTGTTTCGTTCAGCTTCAGGATCCGGCAACCGCCGGTCAGCATAAATTTATAATTCAAGGTTTTGTTTGTCTTTGAATCCGTGTAAGAAATAGAAACGCCGTCATACTGCCGCGTCATTCCCCTGTTAATCGAATAATTGTCAATATCCTTTATATCAAGAAAAAGGCTTGCCGGCTTCTTTTCGTATTCTGTTTGGTCGAAGACAACCATTTTTTTATTATATAGCTTCATCGCCAGGTTATAGGAACTACACAAATTATAGGCAAAAGTAATATCTTCCTGATTTGATTGTTCGGTTTCGTCGATCTGGTAGTCCTGGCCTGAAAAATAAAAGCCAATCCCGGCCGCTTGTGCGATCGCCGATAATATTCCCTGAACCGATGTTTTTTTCCATGTTTTAGACTTCTTTGTGACGTTGAAGTCGGTATTGATCGGCGTTGATATTCCGCCGATGGAAGCAAGCGAAGGCGGCCCTGAATAGTTTAGATCGTCTATCAGGAAATAGCCGCAATTAAAACGGCGATTGTCGCCTTCCTTCTTCCAGTCTGTCAATTTGATTATCGCTTCCACATAATCGCCCTGAACCGGAATCCAGCCGCGGAACCATTTTCCGCTTTTGTTGTTCAGCTTCAAAGTTACCGTGTCGGCGGATCCGCTGGCGTTGTCTGTATATTCAAAACCTTCTATGTAGTCCGTTATGGTTTTGGTTATGTCTTTTCCGTTATACTTCACGATTACGGAAGATTGTCTTGCTTTCATGGCTTATATCCTCCATTCTGGAAGATCCTGTTCGTCTTCTTCCGGCAACTCCGGTATGAATACCGAAGTGCCGGCTGAAAAGACGAAGACGTCCAGAAGTTCCGGGTTATTCTCCATAAGCAAGCCAATGTATTTCACATCTCCGTAAAACTGATATGCAATAGAATCCCACATATCGCCCTGAACGGTTATATAATTTCTTTTTTCGTCCATACATTCGGCCCTTCCTTTCCTTTTATGCGAATGAAGTCCTTCCCCTCTGGCGCTCATATTCCGCCATCATTTGATTAAACTCCGTTTGTGACATTCTAAGGGCGCTTTCCACGTCTTCCTTGCTGGCGTTGCCCTGGATCGTCACTTGCGGCGAATAAACAAACTTTGAAGAATCTGTCGAAGAATTGATTTCCTTCGATTTGTTTACAGTGTTGTTTGTGTTGATATTGTTGTAAAGTTGCTTTGTGATAGAATCGCCCGTCTGGCCGCTTTGGCCGCCGATAAGCTGTTTTACTCTATCATACATTGACACGGCGCCGTCTGGCCGCCCGTTTACCGCGCTGGAAACTACGGATTTCATGTTAGACCATAATTCCCCTAAAGGTATCACGGCTTCGCTGTCGTTTCCTTCGCCGATCATGGCTAGTGTAGGCTGTGCAATAATGCCGCCGGTCGCCAGGGCCGGAACTTCAAGCGCGTTTAATTTGCCAATGTTTACGCCTGGGATAGCGTTAATGATACTGATTGCTACATTGATAGCTGAAATAAAGCCGTTTATGATTCCTACGGCCCCACTTAACACGGCGTTGATCGCTCCCTTTACGGCTCCGCTGATTGCGTCTGAAATCGCCGCCCCAATCGAGCCGAATATAGAAACAATGCTGTCCCAAACGCCGCCGAAGAAGCTAACAATATTCCCAAATACGCCGGTGATAGCGTCCCAGGCCCCTTGAAATACGCTTCCGAAGAAACTTGCAACGGCCCCGAAAATAGCGACTACACCGTCCCATAGCGTTTGGAAGAATTGACCGAAGCCGGCAAAAATGGACTTGATAGCGTCCCAGGCTCCTTGAAAATCACCGGAAAGAACACTTTGAACCACCGAAAAAATTCCGCTGATCGTGTTCCAGATCATTTCAAAAAATCCAGAAACAACACTCCATACCGCTTTGATCGCTTCCCATGCGTTTGTAAAGAAACTGGCAAGAACCTGAACCACCGGCACGAATACCGCCTTTATATTGTTCCAGATTAAAGCGAAATATTGTCCGGCTATCTGCCATACGCCTTTGATAATCGCCCAGGCCGACTTGAAGAATCCGCCCAGTATAGGCGCCACAACTCTAAATACTGCCTGAATTGTATTCCATAGGCTTTGAAAGAACGGTTTCGCCGCTTGCCATATATTTTGTATCACTTCCCATGCCGCGCTGAAAAATTTCCCCAGCACGCTTGACACGGCGGAAAATATTTGCTTTATAACGTCCCATATCTGTTGAAAATACGGCTTCACCGTGTTCCACACGGCTTGTATTTCCGCCCATGCTTTCTTGAAAAAATTTGCTATTGCCGGTAACACCATGCTTGCAACATTTTTAATCGTTTCAAAGGCTTTCCCGACAATCGCCCTGAATGTTTCGCTTTTCTTATAGGCTACGACAATAGCCGCCACAAGCGCCACGATCGCAATTACAACTAATGCTATCGGGTTCGCGCTCATTACGGCATTAAACGCCGTCATTGCGGCCGTTTGCGCCCATGTCGCCGCCGTACTGGCTCCCTTCACAACCGCGTCTTTGATATATAAAGCATGAATCGCGGCCGTTTCTGCAAGGTCTTTCACCTTCAAGGCGATATTTGCCAGCATTGCCTTTTTTTCTGCCAAAAAGACAGTTACAAGGGCCTTCACCGCCTTCACTGTACTCATAGTATCTTTTGCGAACTTCACCATTTTAATCATGCCGACCGCGCCGGCTACGCCGGAAATAATCGGGATCAAAAGGTTCCAGTCGTCTAATTTTTGGTATACCGTGGCCGCCGCGCCGACAACTTTCATAATCGCGCCGACAACCGCCGGAAGCGCTACCGTGGCAATATAAGAAATTGCCGGTTTTGCCTTCTCAAAGGCTTGAAATAACTTTTCTTTCAGATCGCCGACAACCGCAATCACTTTATCAATCGCCGGCTTGTTTTCTTCGATCTTTGCCCTGATATTTTCAAGGGCCGTCTTTCCGGTCTGTGCTAAAAACGTAAACGCGGCGACTGCCTTGTTTTTCAGGTCTTCGATCACCGGTTTTGCCTTATTGAAGGCTTCCACCGCTTTATTTTTAAAATTTTCAACCGCCGGAACCGCTTTGTCATAGAGGTTTTGAACGAAGCCGACCACTTTATCGGTAATGGCCGGAATCCCGTCGGCTATATTTTTTATTGCTGTCTTCGCCATAGGCGCAAACACTTTACACAATCGGATTTTCGCGTCGTCCACGGCGGATCCGAACACGGCCATAGATCCGGCCAGTGTATCAGTCATTTGTTCCGCCATTTTCATCATGGAACCGTCCGCATTTTGCAATTCTTCATTCAGCGCGGCCCACTCTGTACGCCCGTCTTCCGTTGTAGTGTTCAAGCCAGACATAAGATCATTAAGTGTATCAATCTGCGTTTTTCCGCCGATTGCCGCAAGGGCGGCGTTTCTTTCTTCTTCGGTCAGGCCGGATAAAGCGTCATTCAGCTTTTGAAGCGTTGCTTCCAGGCCGATAAAATTCCCTTCGCTGTCAAACGCCGACACACCTAATTTTTCCATCATTTTACCGGATTCGCCGCTTCCCTTTGTTAGATTGATTAAAACGGAATTCAGCTTGTTTCCGGCTTCTGATCCTTTGATACCTCTATTCGCCAGAACGCCAAGCGCTGTCGCGCTGTCTTCTACGGAAATATTTAAGTTGTTTAAGGTTCCCCCACAACCGATATATGCTTCCATAAGCTGTTGCGCGGTCTGGTTTGATTTATTGTTGGCCTTACACGCTACGTCCAAATATCCCGATAATTCGTTCGCGGTAAGGCCCAATGCACTCATTGAATCAGTTACAAGATCCGAACAAGTCGCTAGATCCATCTGTGTGGCTTCTGATAGCCGAAGAACTGGTTCAAGGGCCGAAATCGACGTGTCAACGTCCCAGCCGGCCAGGGCCATATACCCCAGGGCCTCCGACGCTTCCGTTGCTGTTTTCGTCGTCTTCTTTCCCATTTCCAGGGCCGCGTTTTCCAGCTTTTGCATTTCTTCGGTATTCGCTCCGGCAATCGCGGACGTGTTCGCCATAGCCTGATTAAATTCGCTGTACGTCGCCGCCGCGTCCTTCACGAAATCGCCAACTTTAACGGCCGCAAAAGCTGTTATTGCCAGCTTCGCGGCCGTTTTTGCGGCTTTCCCTATGGAATCCAGTTTTTTGTTTACTCCGTTTACAGACTTATTAAGCGAACTCTGAATCTTTCCACCGATTTCAAGCGCAAGTTCATAGCTTGTTTTGCTTGCCAAATTCGCTCACTTCCTTTGCAACGTCGATAAATTCGTTTATGGGAAGATCGGTGAAATAGTCTATTCCGGTATGTGTCGCCAGTGCCAAATATACGGACGTTTTTTGAATATCGCGGCCGGAATCATGCCTTATTCGTCTTTGTATAAAAAACCCACGACGGCATTTTTGATCTTCTCAACCTCCCCAGCCGGTAAATCTTCAAAATATTCCGCCGGAAGGCCCGTAACCTTTGTAGCAACGATTTTTGCAAAGGTCGTTGTGCTTTCCGGGACGACGCTTGACACGCCGGTTTTGTTGAAGGACTTTTCGATCGCCGTCAGGTCGCGCCCTCTTAAATCTTCCAGTCCGTGAAGATCAAGTTCCGTGTGGACTTCATCTTCAAATTTGTACGGCTTCCTGTACTTAACGACAAGTTCGTCGTCTGATTCCTTCTTCGGAAGAAGGGATTCGGCCGCCTTATCATCGGCCGGCGTTGCTACCGGAATATCGGTTCCGCCGATCATGTCTTCTCTTTTTACCTCTTTATCCATATTTTTTTAACCTCTCTTTCTTAAATCTGGCTTCTAACCTTCTGCAATTTGTCAACGCCGTTCAGCTTATAGATCATGTTGAATTTATCCAGTTCAAGGACGTTCTGGTTATCAATCATAATCTTTATATAGGTCAGTTCCCGGACGATCTTCGGCTCTCCTTTTCCGCCTTTTTTCAGGGCGCCCAACTCAAAGGACTTCACTTTTCCCTTCGTTGTGATAACCAGGCCGACGAAATCGTTCGTCTGTGTGGCCGTGTTCAGCACTTGCATAGATCCCCGATAAGTAACCGTTCCCGTCTGTGTCAGGAAATTAAACATTTCAAGACCGATATTCAGGAAAGTTGTTTCGGATTCCAGGGAACCGAAAGAACCTTCGACGGGATCTTCGATTTCTCCGGCAATTCCGGCGCCGTCCAGCGTTTCGGTGATATGCTCAAAGCTGGGAAGCGTTGTTTCTGCCGCCACGCCGACATATTTCCGGCCGCTCCCGTATGTGTTGAAGTTGTTTAAAACTGTCGGAATCTTATATCCCATTATTCAGCACCCCCTTCAAGCGCGGCCTGGGTAATTGTAGGATCGAATTCAAATTCATTTTCGATGTCTTCGGCCGGCGTGTAGCCGCCGATTCTTTCGCGGAATTTGATATGGCCGCCCATAATTTCAGTAATCGGGTTTTTAGAGTGATCGAAGGTGATTTCGCCGCCGGCTATATCGTCCGAACCCTGTAAACCGTTCAACTGAATGTTTTCGCCATCGACAACCGCGTCGATCAGGCGATAATTTGTCAGGTCATCGACATTCTGGAAAAAGTTCTGTTTAAAATTGTTTTCCATATAGTCAAACATCAGAACTATATTGATCCAGCGGTCAACCGGATCCGTCGAAGACGGATAAGCCGCGGTATTATTCCCCCAGCACTTCCAGCCGTTCACATTTATAGCAGACACGACGCCGCAAGCGTTGCAATAGTCGTTTACTTCGTCCATGTCCGTTATAATTTCCGTTCCGTCTTCCAGGTAAAGGCCGGTGATCTTAAGATCTTTGTTGGAAGGCGATTTCGACGGAACGCCGTCATTATCCGCCGCCAAAGACTGTAAAAGCGCCCCCATTTGTGCGCTAAAATAATAAATATAGTCGCCAACGCCAACCTTCGGCCATACGGCGATTGTTGACCGGTCAGAATAAGCGTTCCCGTCTTTATACTCCTTTACGGCGTCGATGGAATCCGCTTTCCCTTCCGCCGTGTCAAGGTCGGAAATAACTTTCGCCGTGAAAAGGCTTGAAATCATGGCCGCTTTTGCATTAAGCGCCAGATTTACGGTCGGGATATGCGACCAACCGGGCGCCAGGATAAGGCCGGGCCGGATTCCATATTTCGGATAAATATGGTTGATAAGTTCGGCGCCCGTCCGCTTCTTTGTTACCACGTTGTAACTTCCGATAATGTCTTCATAGGTGACAAGGGACGGATCAAGCTGTACGAACGTCGCTTTCAACTTTCTTTCTTCCGCCGCGGCTCCCGTCTTTATGATTGCAACGGTCACGGTTCCGTCGCTGTTGAAGGAAGAAATATAATCTTCATTCGCTTTATACTCCTTCGTTCCGTCTTCATTTGCGACGGTCAGTTTATCCAGCAGAATCCCGGTTTCGTTAATAGCAAACTTCCCGGCCGCCACATCGAAAGATTTTGACAACTCCGCCTTGACATGCTTATTCGGATCCAACACGTTAATGATGATTAGCGGCGCTACACCGAAAACATCAAACGACGCATAGATACTTTGACAGATCGTGTAATTTTTGAAGTCGGTACAATATCCAACCGCCGAAACGGCCGCCGACTTGCTGTATGCTACAAACGGTCTGTTTACCGTGTCGTAAGGATCGGCGGCCAGGTTTACGGGCGCCGTTCCGATGACACACTGTAAATTTCCAGTAGAAGAAATAGGCGTCTGCAAGGAAGTAGCCTTCCGCCCGGTTCTAATACCGTGTTTATATACACTTGCCATTTGTTACTCTCCTTTCACTATTTTTTCAATTTCCCGGTATGATACGGCTTCAACCGTCCCTTCCTGGTTCAGCGCCTTTTTTGCTTCCATAGCGCCGGAAACAGGGACGATCAGATTTTTTGCATATCCGTATTTATCCGCGTAATCGGATAACTTTTTCGGAATCCCACAACTGAAAACGGCGCCGTTTCTAACGACGCCGCGTATTGTAGGCCCTAAATACATCACGTTTTCATTTTTAGTCATATTCGTTCTCCTGAATCATCGGTTTGTTTACCGCCCACAAAGTAACCATTCCGCCGAAAAACTTCGGCCAGGTGTCTTCTTCCTGGAATTTCTTCGTGATCGGAAATTGTATTCTGTACCGGTCGGCGATCAGGCGCTTTGTCAAGAAGCGCTCTGTCAGCTTATTCAGTACGTTTGCAACATCAAAATGCCCTTGCTTATTCGTGTTTTTATCCTGAACGCCAACAAGAAAATAAATGGAACAAATA
>Ga0137308_100765_pt1 | contig 43818 bp, 35 predicted proteins | sample Inofrocosms_June_FD_97181 | JGI IMG/M metagenome (GOLD analysis project Ga0137308, IMG submission 97181) | Mouse cecal microbial communities from Vienna, Austria - N-Acetylneuraminic and N-Acetylglucosamine D2O microcosms_June | ecosystem: Host-associated > Mammals > Digestive system > Large...
CGTTTCGCTTTCCTGAAAAATCAATTGACCGCCTCCTGATTTTATTCTACCCACATTCTACTCATTCTACTCATTCTTGTCAATCATTTTGTTAGAATGACATCAACTGTTTTTCTTAAGACCTGTTTTTTCAGCCTTATCTCGTAGATAACAAAAAACCCCGAAAAATCGGGGTTTCTGAGAGGCGCAGACCGGATTTGAACCGGTGAGTCAGGGTGTTGCAGACCCATGCCTTACCACTTGGCTACTGCGCCTAGCTATGAACTATAAGCACTTAACGGTTGCCTTTTAACCGCTTACGTGCGATGACTCCGACGGGAATCGAACCCGTGTTACCGCCGTGAAAGGGCGATGTCTTAACCGCTTGACCACGGAGCCATAACGGTCTCACTTCAAGTGCGACCGTTATCTATTCTAACACAACCATCTGACTTTTGCAAGTATTTTTTACTTCATGACCGATTCTATCTCTTCGACCGTCCTTGGAATATCCGCCGAGAGATTCCTGCATCCCCCCGCCGTGATCAGACAGTTGTCCTCCAGACGGAAGCCGATTCCCCATTCTTCATGATAGATTCCGATATCCACGCAGAACACCATGCCTGCCTCTGTCACTGCCTCTCTCGCCGACACCATATCATGCACATCAAAACCGATATGATGCGCTCCGCCGTGCCACATATAAGTCCCGATCTCATCATAGGAACAGCACACTCCGGCTTCCTTCAATTGTCCGTAATTATATTCCCGAATCATCTTATCAACGTCCGGCATAGGTATTCCCGGCTTTAAGATCTCAAACATATGCTGTGACGTCCGGTACGCGCATTCGTATAATAACTTCTGTCTCTCCGAATATTTCCCGTTGCACGGCCATCCTCTGGATACGTCCGTCACCAGATGATCCCACCTGACCCCGACGTCGTTCAACACCATATCTCCGTCTGCCGCTTTGCCCCTGTAGCTGTCATAATGGATACAGAAGTTATTCTTTCCCGCACTGATAATAGATGAGAAACCAGGCTCCAGCACACCGTGCTGAGCCAGAGCATAATCATACTCGGCTTTATACTGGTATTCGTACATTCCCGGTCTGGAGTGTTCCATCATTGCCACTATTCCGGCCTTCGTGATCTGTTCCGCACGTTCCAGAGCTTCTATCTCACAAGGCTTCTTGATCAGACGCATCTTCTTAAGTATCGGAAGAGAATTCCTGATCTCCATCTCCGGGTATCCAGTCTCTATGTACTGCTTCATCCAATCTGCTCCGTTCCAATTCCTGCGTCCCTCTTTGTGATCCAGATCCAGGCAGACCGAACGGATCTTATTCTTCCTGATCGTATCGGCAAGGCAGGACTGCCATTCCTCCAGATATCTTATATCGTTGATCCCGGATACCTCTGCCGCCCTGTCAGGCTTGATCCTCGCTCTGTTCCACCTCTCTTCGAATGCATCCGGCGGAAGGATGAACAACTTCTCAGTATACCCCTCTTCTTCTTTGCATAAGAACAGAATACTGTCTCTCTGCTCTATTCCCGTCAAATATACAAAATTCCGGTTTGCCCAGAATCCATAATCATCATCCGCTGACTTACGAAGCAGTTCACCGCTTAAAAAAACTGCCAGTTCACCGGGATTCATATGTTCTGCAAATGTCCTTCTGTTCTCCAAATAAAATATTGCTTCCATGAATTATCGCGCTCCTTCTCAGATATAAAAAAACCACCGCCCCCGGAGCCATTCAAAGTCTCCAAAAACAGTGATTTTGAGTGCGCGATCAGGGGCTCGAACCCTGGACACCCTGATTAAGAGTCAGGTGCTCTACCAACTGAGCTAATCGCGCGGAACTCTTATTTTCTTTTTGCATTTCCTCAACGCAAGTGATATTATATAACAGTTTTCATGATAATGCAAGAGTTTTTTTCAACTTTTTTCACTTTTTTTAAATTTTTTTCATATCCCTGCTTTTTTCCCGCTTTTTCCTCTCTGTCTGGCATCTTTCGGGCGTCTTCGGATTCTGCGTCCCGTCTTAGGAACGCAGAACCGAAGACCCTATAGCAACATATAACGTGCATCAGATTATATCCGCCATAATCTCATTCTGTAATCGGAAGATAAGAAGAGCAGCAATATAATCACAATGTATAGATCGGGCGTACCGGTTCACAATTGATCCGCAAGCTCTCTCAACGTGCGGTCAATATTGTTCCCATGAACATACAGGATCTTCTGTCCCTTCTTCCTCTCGCTCATGATCTTATAGTATAGCCCGTGCTTTAAGATATCTGTATTCACAATAATATACTTCTTATTATGGAGCACCGCCGGATCAAAATGCATATGGTCAGATTCCAGGAATTGGCTGTTAGGAAGACAGCGTCTCATCTTCCTCTGCCAGTTCCTATGTCCGCCGATCACGATGCTCTTATCCAGCTTCCCGATCCTGACCTCCTTATCCTCTTCCTTATCCTCTTCCTTATCCTCTTCCTTATCTTTCTCAGTCTTCACCCATATTCCAGAACGATCCCTGCCTGTACGGAACTCTTCTTCTGACCGCTTCTCCTCTTCTGTCCTCTCTTCCTTCCTGCGGAGTATGCAGCTTTGCAGTTCCCGAAGCTCTGCTTTGTCTTTCTCATGCTTCTCCTCCCTCTTAAGTGCTTCTCTTTTCAGCCGCTCTATCTGCCGCTGTGCTTCCGCAAGCTTACATTCCCTGTCCTTCCCTTGCCGTTCTAATCCGCAGATCTTCTGTTCCAGCCTGCGCTTCTCATATTCAGCACTTTTTAAGGTGTTTTCCTCACATTCTCTGCGGTATCGGACCTCTTCCGGTACATCATTCTCATACATTGCCTCGATCTGCTGGATATATTTGCACAAGGTCGTAACCAGAAGCAGATATTTGTACCGTTCCCAGTCCTTCTCTTCGAATACGGCACACATAACCTCCGCCTCCCATTTCTCCAGACATAAGCCGTACAGCGCCGCCGTCTCCAGTCCAAATTGTCCGAGCAGGCTTTCCAGCCGCCTCCATAACGCATTGTTCTCCTCGTTAATATCCTCCAGGAATGCGCTCACATAATAGGCGCCCGGATTCCAATGCTTCCGCAACAGCTCACGGTATATCCTCTTTCCCTCGGCCATATCGGTTTCCTGACCCGGGCTTCTTAAGCGGTCGTCCTCATATCTTTTAAGCATACAGACCACCTGGCAGAACTCATAATCCTCTGCGATCGGAACGGACAGGTCTTCTGCGATCACCATCTGAACCACCATCCGGGATAGTTCCAGTTCTATCGCAAGCCCCTTGCCCAGAGAATCCCGATATTGCTCCCCTTCCAGGCAGTCAAGCTTCTTGATCACATTCTTCAGCGGACGGTATCCGGCATAGATAATATCCATGATCCCGCGGTATCTCTCCTCATTCCCGCCGTCACCGCCGGCTCTGAGCAAGAGAATCAGACCGGCCGCAAGCTTCGCCGCCCTTCTCTCCGTCAGCAGGAACTTACGCAGGTATGCCGCAGCATTATACTCTGACCGGCGGAACGCGTCTATACAAGAGTCCGCGCAGTCCTCCGCAATCCTCTCCAGCATACTTCTGCAGCGTTCATTCCTGACGATCGCGTACATAAGGAACGGTATCACATCTACCCGCATCTCCTTAAGATGCATCATCTCAATCGGTTCTAACAGCCTTTGGTTCACCTCTGTCAACTGCTCCCCGGCGCCCTCCCGGAGACCTTTCCCGAACACATCCTCGTAGATCTGTTCCCTCCGCTCCTCGTCAAGCTCCATCCTCACCGCCACGACTCCCCGGCCTGTGTCTTCGGCCGGAAGCAGCTTATCCCGGCGCATCGTCTCTGCGACGGCTCTCGTCAGCATCTTCGAAGAGATCTCCGGGGTATGAAGACATCTGTCCACAAATGCCGCCTTCACATTCACCTTGCAGCATAATCCGTCAAATATTATTCTGTTTCTTTCCATTAAAAATCCTCCCGCGTTACAGCCTGTTGAATACTCTGTGACATTGAAATAATCCGGCGACCTGCCGTAGATAAAATGAACTTCTAAGAATATACGAGACTCATATATAATTCTTTGATGTGGTTATTCTAGCACATCTTTTTTGGCGGTTCAAGAAAAACCGTTCGACAAATCTATTTGGGAATCTATCCAAAAATCTATATTGCCGGCATATTCTTCCCCGCATTTACATATATTAGTACAACGGACAGTATCGTAATATACCGCTGTACCAGAAAAGGGAGGCCATTCATGCATATTAAGAACATTATAAAAGCCTGCGGCATACATCTGAGAAAATATATCGCTCCCCAGGACATGCCTTATGCTCTCGCGGCGATCCTGCTTGGCTTCCTGAATCATTTCCTCTATCAATTAAGCGGAAGGTCTGCCTTCATAGCCCTGATCTGCCCTATCAACGAATCCGTCTGGGAGCATTTGAAATTATTATTTTTCCCGATCCTATTCGTATCGGCGGCGCAGTATCTAAGATACCGCCCGGAGGCCGTGCGCTTCTTCTATCACCGTTTCCTTGCCGCCATCTGTGCGGTGGGCGTAACGATTGTCGTGTTCTATACCTATACGGGAATGATCGGACGGAATTTCCTTGTCATGGACATCCTGACCTTCGTGTTCAGCATCTTCTCCGCGTTCGCTGCAGATGCTTATTTCTGCCGCAGATGCACAAGAAGGACCTCACAGGCAGCAACCTTCTCCCTGTGGATCCTTGTCTCTTTGTGCTACTTTGTATTCACTTGTTTTCCTCCGGATATCCCGCTCTTCTTCTCGGCCCAGGGATAGTTACGCGTTAAAATCCTGATCGATACCAGATAAGGATAAATTTTTATTTTGCGAAAATGAAACGTATCTTGCAATTAGAATTTGCATATGCTATAATGCCAGTAGGCAAAGAAATGTGGAGAATTCCATGTAGGCAAAGAATGAATCCCCCGACCGTAGTAGCGTACAGTCGAGGGATTCTTCTTTTCTTTTTATAGTGGCAAAGCATCCACCAGGCTATTTGTTGCCCTTGTCGTGCCTGTCTAGCCATTTGCTGATGAGGTGGCAAACCACACCTGCTGTGACAGTCACAAGAAATGTGAAGAATAACTCCATGCAAAACACCTCCTCCCGTTGCCGGGTGTAGGTTGGACAACACAAGTATTATAACCTATCCATAGATAATCTTCTATCTCTATCTTAAAAGACCTTCGGATTGCGGTTGACACAATCCGATGCTCGCTATCACTGTGGACGCTTAAACCTTTCTTACTCCTACTCTTCCACCACCGCGCTGATCTCCACGTTCGCTGCAGATGCCTATTTCTGCCGCAGATGCACAAGAAGGACCTCACAGGCAGCAACCTTCTCCCTGTGGATCCTTGTCTCTTTGTGCTACTTTGTATTCACTTGTTTTCCTCCGGATATCCCGCTCTTCTTCTCAGCCCGAAGATAGTTACGGGTTAAAATCCTCTATTACTTCTGGACACGTTTTCTTCTGGATCCGTATACCATGGTATAACCCGCTGCCGCGGCACATAAGAGCAGCCACGGATATACCGCCGTATAGTCTCCGGTCTTTGGACTTCTTGTGACATTAGTGTTTGTGTTCACCGCAGATGTAGCGCCATTCTGGTTCGTTCCTGCCGGCTTCAGATTCTCCGGCACATTTGCCTGAGACATGGCCTGATCTGATATTACAAGCAGATAATCAGATGCATGGCTGAACACCAGGCTTACATTGCCCTCTGAATCAATCTGGCCTGCGTCAATGAATACAAGCTTGCCGTTCTTGTCATGATAATACAGATTGCCGTACTTTCCTGCATGCTCCGAACCAACACCGATTCTCAGTGTCGCCTTGAAGCCGAAGTCACCTTCATGCGCAAGAGAGATCTGCATACTTGGATTGCTGCCTGCAATCGCCGTTACCGTTGAACCTGGGATGTTATTCGTATTCTTGGTCACCTTAAGATCGGTACGGTCCCTGTTGTATATAGTCTGTATATCTTTGCCGTTGATCGTCCAGCTATATCCGTCCATCACCAGAACTACATTCACGTCCTTCCCTTTTGCAGCCTCCAGGATTTCCGTCGGCACGGAAGTCCATGAATTCATATTTAACTGAACGGTCTGTCCCGGCGTTGAACTATTGATCTCTCCGACAACAGTACCGAGGTTTTTGTCGGGATACTTTATATCTCCTGAGGTTGAACCAGAAGTTGATCCTGACGGGGTTGACGGATTGGATGGCTTGGATGGTTCAGCCGGTTTCTTGATTACTTCCGCGCTTCCGCTGAATGTCATATTATTATTAACAACAAATGTTTCATCCGGCGCCTTGCCTTCCTTCCAGGTAACCTCACCCAAACCTTCAAATTCAGTTAACGCAGTAACAGTCTCTCCCTTTTCCGCTACCTGGCAAAAGATTTTCTCTTCATCACCTGTATTGATGACGTACCGAACCAGGCAGTTCTCGTATGTGGCCATCACCAAAAAACCCTCTCCGTTTTTTACCGGATCGTTCCCGTTCCATATTATACCAGGAAACCATCCCTTGAATCTCAACCCTTCATAAGACGGCGGCTGTTCTGATTTAGCTGCCAGACCATATCCTCCATAAACCGTCAGTCCTTCTTCCGCAAGCATAGCCTCTCTTTCTGTAAACCACTTGCCCGTCTGATCATAATATTCCCGTACTATCTGTATCCATGTTCCCTCAGCAACCTTTGCCTTCAAAACAACTAAATGCTCAGTTTCTTTCTCTGGGATTACTTCATCTTCTTTGTAAGGAAGTATGTCAGGTTCCCATTCGATAAATGAATATTCCTCTGAAAAATCGTCCGGTACAAATTTCTTGATTTGCTTCAAAATATTTCCAAAGACTTCTCCCTGCTCAAACAAGAATAATCTGTCTACTCTTCTTCCTGGATACATATATCTCGCCCGTATATAGCTTTTGTCATATTGCGCAATGATATTTACCGTCCCAGAGTGTTCTGAGAGCTCGAAGAACTGCGTATTTTCTGTAACTTCTATTCTTCCCCCTTCTTCCTTCCAACCAATCTGGGTAAGTCCCTCATAATCAGATTTCATTTCCGGAAATGTGACCCCAACTTCTTTCAACGACTGACGGCGCTGTACGTTTTCCTTCTTAACCTCACCGACAGTGTAGTAATTCCCTTTCTCATCCAATGCCGAAAAAACAATATTCACATCAAATGCCGAATCATCATAAGTATCACCATCATAAATATACACATAATACGGATCTGTTCCTTTATCCGGAAATTCATTATTTGTCCATACTTGTCCAATTTTAATATAGTCAATATACCACTCACAAGGATACATATCTTCTGTTGTCAGGCTTCCATGATATTTGAAATCTTCTCCCAGCGTCAGCGTCACTTCAACAGGTTCACATTCATCTGACGCTGCCGCAGCAAATATAACCTTTCCGCTTTCCGGCAATTCCACATCGCTTTCATTAGCTACACCTATTGTAATCTCTAATTTTTCACCCTTTTTTATCTTCTGTCCGTTCTTATCCAGCACAACAGATGCAAGCTCCAGCTTTGAGTCCATTTTAGATTCATTTTGCTCCAGTTCCTTTTTGCTTCCCGAAACCTTCTCTTCTAACTCATCTGTCTGCACACCTGACTGATCACCAGACTCTTCTGGTTCCTCACTCTTCTGGTCATCCTTAACCTCATTTGTCTCTGATTCATCCTCTATCTCCGGAACAGTATCATCACCTGCATCGACCGATTCATCCGAACCATTCTCAGCGTCCTTTTCAACTGTATCCGCAGCTGTTCCATCGCCTAATTCATCCGCATAACTGCTGACAGGCCAAACCAATGTAACCAGCATCGCCAACAGCAGTGCAAAGACAATCTTTCCTTTCATTTGTCTCTTGCAAACTCTCATTTTTCTTTTCCTCCATAATACCTTTGTTGCTGAATTATATTTTATCCTCTACATAACTTCACTTGCACGCATTCCTCCTTCCCGTTGATATGATAGCGAGCAGCTCCTACTCTTCCACCACCGCGCTGATCTCCACGGACGACACGCTGTCTCCGTTCAGACCGATCGCAAGCTCTGTGTCCCCGCTCTCATAGACCAGCTTAGCCGCGGATTCTTCCGAAGCCTCTCCGTAAGCGTCTGTTACCTCATCCTTCGTGCTTCCGATACTGATACCTTTGTCGGTGGACACCGTATCGTCCATGAACACAACGGACAATACATAATCCTTGTCTCCGTCAGGATAAGTATTCAATTTAAAGCCCGGATAGGTATACACCTTGTCGAGTCCTTCGAAAGCACAGCTCTCAGATTCAAAGTATTCATCTGCTTCGCCCAGCCCTTCAATCACCTTGGATGCGTCCGCACCCATCTCGATCTTCGTGGACCCGCTGGTGAATGAATAGCCTCCGTCAGACGCGCCTCCTTTGTCCGAACCGCCGCAGGCAGTCAGTCCGAGCACCATGGACAGCGCTGCTGCCGTCATAATTCTTCTCATGTTTCTCATTATAATCTTCCTCCTTTTCTTCGGTAGCGCCCCCTCGCCTTCGCTCGGCGGCATTTCGTCGGAAGGCATCCTAATAAATGCTTCGCATTTGCCTTCCTCCTTTTCTTCGGTAGCGCCCCCTCGCCTTCGCTCGGCGGCATTTCGTCGGAAGGCATCCTAATAAATGCTTCGCATTTGCCTTCCTCCTCTAATAACTCACGATTTCTCCGTATTCTGATAGTTCTTTGCGCTGAACGGCTTCCATATAATCATAGAACTGGATTTTTTCAGCATATACACTCTGATACTCCGGATCTGCTCTGTGATCCGTAAGCTCGTACTTCTCCTTCAGATACCTTCCAAAGTAACTGGTAAGTTTCTCTGCGCCCGTCAGGTTCATGTGCAGCCCGGCGTCGTATGTATCTGTGTTATAGTCGATCCCTACTTCCGAAGCCAGCTTCTCATAGTTGAAATAATCAAGGCCGTATTGTGCCGCATATGCGGCGATCTGCTCGTCCCACTCGTCATACCAGTGGGGGAAGAGGCTCGGCGACTTGACCAGTACCAGTGCGATCCCGTTCTCTTCGCACAATGTCCGCATCTTGTCCAGATACCCCATGGCATTGCTGCCCAGCGTATAGTCCGCCAGAATATCCGGTTCCGGGAATCCTTCGGCAGGCCTTACATCCACCCGCATATAATAGCCGTTATGGGAGATCTTATCCTTGCCAAACATATAGGTCAGGTCTTCCGCCGACAGATCGGACCAGCGGGAATGATACCGCAGGATCGGGAACAGGTAATCCAGAGTATTCTCCCTGTCCGTCATCGATGCCTTGATGGCGTCAAGCTTCGTCTTCGAGAATTCCATTCCGTCGATGGTCATACGGTTATAGGCTTCGCTCTGAGGTTCGTCATACTTGAGCGCCAGCACGTTGAATACAACGACCCTGGGCGTCTCGTACCGGAGAGTATCTTCCAGCATATAGTAAGACTGCCAGGCTAACTGCTGGGCGGAACCTCTGATATAACTGCTGATGCCATACTCCTCATACAGCGTGATGGGCGAGAAATTCTCATAGACCTCACAGTCTCCGACGAACAGCACCTCATGGCCGGTCGTCTCTTCGTAGTATTCGGCGGTCAGCGCGCCCTCTACAATGTCGGACATATACTTCGGCATCAGAAGCCGCTGCAGGAAGAACAACGTAACAAGCAGGACCGCCAGGAATGCCGCCGCCTTGAAAACCCAGACAAATGATTTCTTATGCATTTGCCTCCCCTCCTTCCTAATGTACCGCCCCCTCACCTTCGGTCGGCGGCATGTCGTCGGAAGGCATTTCAAAAATGCTTCGCATTTGCCTTCCTCCTCAAAATTGATTATAAATAAATTGGCTCTGGTCGAATCCGATTCCATAGGCGCCGAAGATTATGACCGATAAGACCAGCACATAGAAGACCGCATATCTTACGATCTCCGGCGCGGCGAAGATTAGATCCCGCACACTGCCTTTCTTCTCCTCAATCAGACTGACTGCGAACAGCAGGAGCAGACAGACGGACAGCAGGGCGTAATCGGCTCCGGTAAGCCCTAATTCCAGGAATGCTTCTGTATGAAGCTCCGACAGGCGGAAATGTGTGAACATATTTCCGAACATGCGGAATGTAAGGGGTACGTCCCGATAACAGTCGAACATGCGCAGACTGCTCATCAGCAGGATCGTCCGCAGGATCTCAAACACACCATACCAGCGCTTATCTTTTACATGGAATCTGTTGTGGAACTTCTTATATAATGGCTCGCATTCCTGGGAGATCATGATCACTACGAAGTTCATCAATCCCCATACGATGAAGTTCCAGCTTGCGCCGTGCCAGATTCCCGTCGTAAACCATACGGCGAAGGAGGACAGATACACCGGGACACGTTTCCCGATGAAATCTCCGAACTTCGCACGGGAGGCTTTGGAGACGTTCAGCATCGGTTTGCACACGGAGATCGGATAGAAGATATAATCCGTGAACCAGGTTCCCATGGTGATATGCCACCTGTTCCAGTATTCTTTGATATTCTTAGACAGGTAAGGCCGCCGGAAGTTCTCAGCCACGGTGATCCCCATGGTCTCTGCGATACCGATGGTGATGTCGATCCCCCCGGTGAAGTCTGCATACAGCTCGAATGCATAGAACATCATGCCCACGAATACGAACCCGCCCTGATAGGTGTCCGGATTCTGAATGATGGCGTTCACGGCAGTCAATATCCGGTCCGCGATCACGGCCTTCTTAAAATACCCCCACAGGATCCGATAGAGTCCGTAAGCAACCGTTCTGGTATCAAAATCATGCCGCTCATAGAGGGACTTCGCGAGGTCGCTGTATCTGCTGATGGGCCCCTGTACCAACTGCGGGAAGAAGGATACGAACAATGCAAGCCTGAACAGGTTCTTCTCCGCCCGGCACGTTCCGCGGTATACGTCTATGATGTAGCCCATGGTCTGGAAGGTGTAGAAGGAGATCCCCATAGGAAGCACCAGGTCTACGAAGGAGATCTGCCCGCCGCTCCCTAACATCTGCAGGAGTCCGTTAAAATTAGCGATCACAAAATTCGTATACTTCAGCACCGCCAGGATCCCAAGGTTGAACAGCAGGCAGCCGAGCAGCCATTTCCACTGTTTTGCCTTCATGGAAGCCTTGTAAGCCTTCTTCTCTTCCCGGCTAAGGCTTCCCTTATTCGCCTTGATATAGGCGTCCTGCGTCTCCTTAAGGGCGTCCAGCCTGCGGCCTGTCATATAGGTAGATACCGTTGTAGCGCCGATGAAGAGAAGGTAAGACGGACTGGCTATGAAGTAGAAGGTATAACTGGCCGCCAGCAGGAACGGCCATTGACATTTTCTCGGGAGAAGATAATACAGCAGGAAAACCACCGCAATAAACCCGATAAAGCTATAGGATGTAAACAGCATGACAGCTCCTATTCATCTTCCAGCCGTACGATCAATTCATACAATGCCTGCGCGGAATTGAAATTATCCGGCACGATCTCCTCGGCAGGAATCACTACGTCATACTCATCATTGATCTCAGAGATGATGCTGACGATGTCAAATGAATCGATGATCTTGCCGTCCACCAGATCGGTGCTGGTCTCAAAGTCTACCTCCGGGTGCAGATTGGTCAGAATTTTCAATAAAGCTTCCATAGTATTTTCTCCTTATCTTTCTTATATTTTCTTACTCTGTGCCATGTTTAGCAGCTTTACGCGGTCTATCTTACCGTTCGCTGTCAGCGGCATCTCCTCAAGCGCATACACCAGATTCGGCGCCATGTATCTGGGAAGCGTCTTCCTGAGGCTGACCACAAGCTCCTTGGTCTGGGCGTCTCCCGTATAGAAGAGCGTGATCTTCTCTTTCTCCTTATCATAGATACAGCATGCGCTGCGGACACCCTCGAGCCGATTCACATGAACCTCGATCTCGCCAAGCTCGATCCGGTGTCCCATATGCTTGATCTGGTGATCCTTCCTGGACAGGAAGACCAGTTCCCCGCGTTCATTTCGCATACCTATGTCTCCCGTGCGGTAGATCCGCTCATGGTAGTATGGGTTCAACGGGTTCTGAACGAACACTTCATCTGTCTTCTCATGATCTCCGTAATACCCAAGTGTCAGCGCCGTACCCCGGATACAGATCTCGCCGGGATCCCCGGGCCGCGGCACTCTATTATTCTCATCCAGAAGAAGGATCTCCGTATTCTTGAACGGCCGGCCGATCGGAATTGGTTCTCCTTCTTCAAAGTCCCGGTCAACCTCATAATAACAACTCATCCCTGTCGCTTCCGTCGGACCGTACAGGTTGATGAAACGAGCGTCCGGAAGAGCCTCTTTCCACAGACGGAACTGCCTGATGGGGAATACCTCGCTTCCAAAGGCAACGGTACGCAGATATTTCGGGATGATCTTGTCAAATGTCTTCGTGGACGAGATCATGGTAAGCGCCGAGACTACCCAGCAGACGGTATTGATCTTATATTCGTTCAGGAATTCCACCAACTTGACCGGGAACATGAACAATGACCTGGGTGTCAGGTAAGTGGTCGCGCCGCATTTCAAGCTGGAGAACAGCTCCTTTAAGCACGCATCGAAATACAGCGGCGCCTGATTGGCAAGTACAGACTTCTCTGAGATCTGCAATACCTCCGTTAAGTACTCGACATAATCAATGACGGATCGGTGGCATGCGGCTACACCCTTTGGCACGCCTGTAGACCCTGAGGTGAATACGATATAGATCGGATCCGTATCGATCGCCGCCTCACGGACAGCGCCAAGCAGTCCGGGATCTGCCGATTCCCCGGCGATCTCATCATAGAGCAGCACCTCGCCGTCAAAATCACGGAATTCCTTCATCTGTTCACAGGTCGTCTCGTCGCAGATCACGGCGCGCGGTTTCAGGTTACGGAAGATCAGATCGATCCTGAATGCCGGCATCTCCTCATCCATCGGCACATAGAAGCATCCGCTGTAGACTGCTCCCCAGAACGCGGCGATCATATGAGGATGCTTCTTCATATATATAACGACCGGTTCTTTCTGATAGCCCTTCTTCAGCAGACATGTCCCGATACTCCGGGACGCATCGGATACTTCCTGAAAGGTCATCCCCATAGATTCATTTGCAAATGCAGTTTTATCAGGATATTTTCTAACTGTCTCTTCCAGATATTCTAATATATTTCTCTGCATGTTCTTTACTCCTTGGTATTATGTGATCAAATTCCGGTATCTCTCCTTAAGTCTGCCCCCGCATCTTAAGATGGATCTCTGGGCCAGGATCTCCATCACGTCCAGGTATCCCCGGCCGATCGGATGATCCCTCTTGATCAGGGAAAGCTCCGTACATCCCAGGATGATCACCTGGGCGCCCTGTTCTCTCAGATGTGAAGATACCCGCTGGAACTTATCTATATCGACAGGCCTTCCTGCCTTTACTTCTTCGTAGATCAATTCCATGACCGATTCCTGATATTCTCTCTTGGGGAGAAATACTTCTATACCCATCTCTTCTAATTCCCGCTGAAATATACGGCTTTGGATCGTCCCGTCGGTAGCCATGATGCCGGCGCTCCTGATCCGGCCGGCCCTAAGCTCAAGCCCCGTCTCCTGTATCGCATGGATGATAGGGACCGGAATATTCCCGGATAGTTCTTCGTGAAAATAATGTGCCGTAACACAGGGAATGCTGATACAGGTTACCTTCTGCCCTGCAAGCTTCCTGCCGATCTCAATCATATCCCAGACCGGATTCCTGCTGCTTACTCCCAGTATATAAGACGTCCGGTCCGGGATCTCCGGAGCGTTGTACACGATCATGGACAGATGGTCCTGATCCCTCTTCGCATCGGTCATCTGGATGATCAGTTCCATAAAATAAGCAGTTGCAATCGGACCCAGGCCGCCTATGATACCCAGTGTCATATTCATTTCCTCCTAAAGTAACGCTATTTCACCGTAGACTCCTCCGTCGGGGTGGCAGGATACAGGCTTTGATCGAAGATATGGCTGTTCCTGTGATTCTTGGAATACTTAAGGATCTGTGCGTCCGTCTTCATGAAGAAATCGTCGCCGCCTCCCATACGCGGAGTCGCGTCGAAATGGTACCAGCCGTCGCCGCAGTCGATCAGGCTCCAGTAATGGCTAGAATGACTGGTATCACTCTTGACAACATCCAGGTTCGGAATGCCCGCCTGTGTCAGCAGCGCCTTTGCCGTAGCGAAGAAGACGAAGCAATCTCCGCTCTTCTCCGTGAATCCCTGATGGGCTCCGTTCGTCCAGCTGTCCTTCTCGGATTTGTTGACATAACCGATATTCATTCTCGCCCATTCATAGATCGCCTTAGCCTTCTCCTTCTTTGTCATGCCCTTCTTCGTGATTTCTTTCAGGACTTCGTCTGCCTCTTCTAAGACCTCCTCCGGCGTTACATAGTTCTGCGGTTTCTCCTTAATGGTGATCACAGTCGACGCCTCTGCCTTATTCCCGGCCCGGTCGACGGCTGTATAGAATACGTCGTAAGTACCCGCCGTCTTCGTGTCTACCTTGCTGTTATCGACGGTTACGTCCATATCACGCACACAATTATCCGTTACCGTGATCGTAGACTTATAAGAGATCGGTTCGCCGATGAACCCGGTCAGCGGCGCTACGCCGTCGATAACGGGCGCTTCTTTATCTATGATAACTTCGATATCCGCCTCTACTTCCGCGGTGTTGCCGCCTTCATCCGTCAGAATGACAACCGCAGATGTGCTGCCCTTTTCCGACAGATCAGGCTTCTTCTTGAAGGAGCATTTGACATCGGTGGCGTCTTCGATATTGTCAACCAGCTCCTTTGCTTTGAGCTTCCCGTCAACGTCGATAACGGCTGGCACAGGGTCCGCCTTCGGAGCTTTCGTATCTTCAACGATCAGCCGTGATTTCCGCTTCTTCCCTTTGACCTCCAATACAATCTCTTGTTCGCCTACATGATCGAGCCTGACCTTAGAGATATCTGTTACAAATTTGCCTTTTACTTTCTCCTTTTTCAGGAAATCCTTCACATCCAGCTCTGTTCCGGCCTCCACCCTGACCTTACGCCGGACGGGACTCCCAAAAAACAAAAGGCGGAACAGGGAGATAACGATAAAAAGAGCGGTGAGCATACATGCCAGCCGTACCGAGAGCGCTATGATCAGGCGCTTTCTGCGTCTGCGGCGCTTCTCCTCACGGATCCTTCTGTGTCTGCGCGCCTCCCGGCGCCTTTGAAGCTCTTCACCGTCAGGTTCCGGCCGCCGGGCTGCCCGCTCATGATTCCCTTCTTCCTGTTGCGGTACTTCCTGTGTTTCCTGCACCCGTCCATACCTTGGATACGGATAGGCCGAAGCTCGCTGCCTATCGGAATAATCTGCATGCCAGCGCGGCTGTCTAAGCTGCTGGGAACTATAATCATGATATCTGTAACTCTGCGGGCTGTAATTATCATATACCGCCGTCTGCCGGGCGTCCTGATACTCTGCGCCATAATCCTCGTACTGCTCCTGATAATACTCGGGCTGATAATCGGCGGCTTCTTCCTGATAAGCAGCATACTCCGGCTGATAATCGGCAGCTTCTTCCTGATAAGCAGCATACTCTGGCTGTTCCGGGGAAACCTCAGAATAGCCGTCAAATTCCTCGGAATAACCTGTACTGGTGTAGTACCTACCCCTCTTTCTATATGTACCCATGCTCTCATACCTTTTTTACAGCTAAAAATGTAACATTCTATCATATAACCTTGTCCATTTTACCCCCCCCCCTGCCGATTTTGTCAATATCTAAAGAGGAAGTTCAGTCAAATCTTGGAAAATCTTGGAATATCATGGAAAGTCCTGGAGTTATAAGCTCAAAAAGACTTCTATTCTTAACTCTGTTTTGGCGGGTTGGCAAATGAGAAAAGAAGCTTGCAGGAATCTGGGAAAGGAGGGCTGAGTGGATGTTGACGATTGAAGGATTGATTTCAGTGCTTGGCTTATGCCTGACCTGCTTCGGTCTCGGATACGCCATCGGAAGCAAGGATAATAATAAACCACAAAAATAGCCGCCCTTAGTCTGGAAAACTTTGCGGCTATTTTTGCAAGTTATAAAACGGACTAGCCGTCTATCGGCAGTACCTTTATGTAAGTATATCTTAGCAGATTTATGCGGAATTATCAAACGCTGCGGAGCGTTCCGCTGAGTTCATTTCTCAGAAAATACGATAAAACACTTGCAAATAAAATATTCTATGTTATAATAATAGTAATTATTACTATATTATACAATTCAGGAGGTACTTATTATGGAATTAAAAGGAAGCAAGACAGAAGCGAACCTGCAGGCGGCATTCACAGGCGAATCCCAGGCAAGGAATAAATACACCTACTACGCATCCAAGGCTAAAAAGGACGGCTATGTACAGATCGCTAACATCTTCGAAGAGACCGCGGCCAACGAGAAAGAGCACGCCAAGATGTGGTTCAAGCTGCTCCACGGCGGCGCAGTACCGTCAACCATCAAGAATCTTAAGGACGCGGCAGACGGCGAGAACTACGAGTGGACCGATATGTACGCAGAATTTGCCAAGACAGCGAGAGAGGAAGGATTCGATGATATTGCCCTCCTGTTTGAAGAGGTCGGCAAGATCGAGAAGGAACACGAAGAGAGATACCGTAAGCTTCTGGCGAATATCGAAGGCGGCCTTGTATTCTCCAGAGAGGGAGACTGCATCTGGCAGTGCTCGAACTGCGGCCACATAGCAGTAGGCAGGCAGGCGCCAGAGGTATGCCCGGTATGCGCACATCCGCAGGCTTACTTCCAGATCAAGGCGGAGAATTATTAATACAGCGTCAAAGACGGCAAAAGGAGCCGCCGGAATATATGATTTCCGGCAGCTCCTTTGCTTCTGATATATTATTTCCCTTGCATCTTCTTGATCACCTTAAGTCTGGTGAATTCTTCTCTTTCCTTCTCCTCCAGTGCATTATTGATCGTATACACCAGATTGCTGTACATCGGGATCGTGATATTCTTCAGCGCATTCGCCCTCTTCTGGGTTTTCTTGATATTCGCCGCAAGGCGGTACGCCGCATTCTCCACCTCAGCCAGCTTGATCGTCAGGTTCTTCACCGCACGGAACGCCTCCCTGGCTATATCTATGGATTCCTTCGTCGTCCCGAACGCGTATGTCAGGTCGTTCTGCCTGTCGTCGTACTTGATATGCGGGATCTCCGTTCCCATGATACTCCTGGTCTGTATCCGAATGGATTCCTCGATCGGAACGGTAAATGCAAGCTCTTCTACCTTGCTGATCCCCTGCTCGATATTCGCACGCTGGAGACACGTATATGCTCTGGTAAATGTACTATCAATCTCTTCCTGTATGTTCTTTGCCTCATCGATCAGTTCCATTAATTCCTTAAGAAGAATATTCCGCTTCTTGTCCATAAGGTCATAGCCCTGATGTGCCAGTGCAAGAGAATTCTTGGCAAGCATCAGATTACCTTTGGTAGGAAATTCTCTTGGATCCATACGAAGACCTCCTTTACTTCTATCGCCCTGTCACCTTCGCGCCGGCGGTGTACTAGACCGCATCCGCGACGGGGCGGGCAAGCGGATAGTATTTATCTATCAGCTGTGTATCGATTCGGTCCAGCTCCTCTTTCGGAAGGAAGCCCAATAGCTGCCATCCAAAATCCAGCGTATCCTGAATCGTCCGGTTCTCCGTCGGTCCCTGTCCGATATAATGCTTCTCGAACTCTTCGCCGAATTTCAGATACTTCTTATCCAACGGCGACAGCTCATCCTCACCGATAACAGACGCTAAGTTCCTCGCCTCTCCTACCTTGGCATAGGCGGAGAACAACTGGTTCGCAAGTCCCTGATGGTCTTCTCTGGTATACCCTTCTCCGATTCCGTCCTTCATCAGACGGGACAGAGACGGCAGGATACTGATAGGCGGATAGATCGCCTGCCCGTGCAGATTCCGGTCGAGAACGATCTGTCCCTCCGTGATATATCCGGTAAGGTCCGGTATCGGATGCGTGATATCATCATTCGGCATAGTCAGGATCGGGAGCTGTGTCACTGATCCCGAAGCGCCTTCGACGATTCCCGCGCGCTCATACAGCGTCGCCAACTCACTGTAGAGATATCCCGGATAACCCTTTCTTGAAGGGATCTCACCCTTTGAAGAGGATACCTCACGCATCGCCTCTGCAAATGACGTCATATCCGTCAGGATGACCAGAATATGCATATTGCACTCGAACGCCAGATACTCTGCAACCGTGAGCGCAACCTTCGGCGTGATCAGACGTTCCACCACCGGATCGTTGGCCAGGTTAAGGAACATGCACACATGATCCGCAACGCCGCTCTCGTCAAATGTCTTGCGGAAGAACTCTGCAACGTCATGCTTAACACCCATCGCGCCGAACACAACCGCGAAGTTCTCGTTCGTCCCGTCGCCCAGGGACGCCTGCTTAACGATCTGCGCCGCCAACTGGTCGTGGGGAAGTCCGTTTCCTGAGAAGATCGGAAGCTTCTGCCCGCGGATCAGCGTTGTCAGACCGTCGATCGCCGAGATTCCCGTGCGGATATAGTTTCTTGGATACTCTCTGCGCACCGGGTTCAGCGGCAGGCCGTTGACGTCTCTTCTCTCCGCCGCCACGATCCTTCCCAGACCGTCGATCGGCACTCCGACTCCGTTGAAGGTCCGCCCCAGCACCTCCGGGGACACGGCAACCTCCATCGGATGCCCGGTGAGCTTCGTATGGGTATTGCGAAGAGACATATTCTCCGTCCCCTCGAATACCTGTATGATCGCCTTATCCTCATATAACTCGATAATACGTCCCATCTTCTTCGTATTACCGTCTACCACAAACTCTACGATCTCATCAAAGAACGCACCCTGCAGCCCTTCCAGCACTACAAGAGGTCCGTTAATATTACTGAGTCCCAGATATTCTATTGCCATGTACGGTTCCCTCCTTACGCATTCTTCGCAATCACTCGATTGTAGAAGTCATCAATATCTTTCTTATACAGATCCAAAAGCTGCAGATTGTCGTTTGCCACATCATACTTGATAGCGATCACCTTCTCGAAGATACCCTCTGCCTTCAGCACGGACATCGGCTGTCCCATCGCCACCAGATTCCTCGCAGTCTTATACAGATACAGGATCACATCCATCATCTTGAACTGCTTCTCCATGGACACGCAGGTATCGTCCTTGTGAAATGCATTCTGCTGCAGGAATCCCAGACGGATCACCTTCGCGATCTCTAACACCAGTTTTTGATCGTCAGGAAGCACATCTCCGCCGATCAGCTTCACGATCTCCATCAGGCTGCTCTCCTGATTCAGCAGGGCCATCATCCGGTTCCGGTAATCTACGAACTTCGGCGATACGTGGTCCGCATACCATCCGCTTAAGTCATTCAGATATTCACTGTAGCTTGACAGCCAGTGGATCGCAGGGAAATGTCTGGAATATGCCAGCGATTTGTCCAGTCCCCAGAAGCACCGGACGAACCTCTTCGTATTCTGCGTTACCGGCTCGGAGAAATCACCGCCCTGAGGGGATACCGCGCCGATGATAGACACCGACCCGGTCTCGCCGTTTAACGTCTGCATCATGCCCGCTCTCTCGTAGAAGGCCGACAGCCGGGAAGCCAGATAGGCCGGGAAGCCTTCCTCCGCCGGCATCTCCTCCAGACGCCCGGACAGCTCACGCAGGGCCTCCGCCCATCGCGAAGTAGAATCCGCCATGATCGCCACGTCATATCCCATATCCCGGTAATACTCTGCCAGAGTAAGTCCGGTATAGATAGAAGCCTCACGGGCCGCAACCGGCATATTCGACGTATTCGCGATCAGCGTCGTCCTGTCCATCAGCGGGTTGCCCGTCTTAGGATCCACCAGCTCCGAGAACTCCTCCAACACCTGTGTCATCTCGTTGCCGCGCTCCCCGCATCCGATATATATGATAATATCCGCATCCGCCCACTTGGCGATCTGATGCTGGGTCATAGTCTTCCCCGTTCCGAATCCGCCCGGAATCGCCGCGGTTCCTCCCTTGGCGATCGGAAACATCGTGTCCAGGATACGCTGTCCCGTAATAAGCGGCACTGTCGCCGGGAACCGGTGGCTCACCGGCCTTGGAACACGGATCGGCCACCGCTGGGTCATGGTCAGCTCCTTCCTGCCGCCGTCAGGCTGCTCAACCGTCACCAGCACGTCTGTAATGGTGTACTCACCGTCCGGGACAACGGATACTACCGTCCCCTCCACATCCGGCGGCACCATACATTTATGTAAGATCGCCTGCGTCTCCTGCACCTCTGCGATCACCGTCCCTCCGTGGACCGTCTCGCCCTCGGAGACCGTAATATGCGTCTCCCATAATCTCTGTACATCCAGAGAATCCACACTGACGCCTCTGGTGATAAATGCGCTGCCGTTATCCGCGATCCGCTCTAAGGGTCTTTCGATTCCGTCAAATATGTTGTTCAGGATTCCGGGCGCCAGGGTCACGGATACCGCCGCGCCAGTGGACTCAACATACTCGCCCGGGCGAAGCCCTGACGTCTCCTCGTATACCTGTACCGTAGTCATATCCTTATCAAGAGAGATCACTTCTCCGACCAGCTTCTCTTCTCCGACGTACACCATCTCCGACATCTTGAATTCCGTCTTGCCCTTCAGGTAGATAACAGGCCCGTTGATCCCGTAGATCTTACCAGTCGTCACACTATCCAACTTGCACACCTCCCTTGAACAAGAACTTTCTGTATTCATTCTCGATCGCACCCTTGAATGCATGGTCGATCAATATATTCTTCTCCTGGATCACCGCGCGCACACCTCCGATAAAGTCTTCCTTGCTCACCGTAAGCGCCATACCGGTATGCTCCTCGAGATACTCCTTCTTATCCGCATCCGTCGGATTGATATAGATGGTCATAGCCGCGCCTCCGGCGAATCTTGCCGCCTTCTCGATATACGAGATCAGCAGGCGCGGATACTCCTCCGTCTTCATATATTCCTCAACCACCTCGCGGACTTCCTCAAACAATTTCTTCTTCAATTCCTTCTGTGTCTTGCTCAGTTCACGCTTCAGTTCAAGCTGTGCCTTGGACATCGCCATATTAAGCTGCTGCTGTGCTCCGACACGCTCCGCCTTCACCCGTGTCTCCGACTGGCGCAGAAGTTCTGCCCGATGCTGTTCAAACACTCCGAGCAACGCGTCCTCATGCTGCTTCATGATCGCATTGCCCTCTGCACGGGCCTCTTCCATTGCCGCGGCCTGCAAATGTGATATCTTCTCTTCTACTGTCAAGTATGCCACCTCGCTTTATAGTTTCAAACCAATCGCCTCATTTACATAAGATGTGATAAAGTCCTTCTTACGTCCGGTTCCGTGTCTGTCAGGAATCTCGATAAGCAGCGGCATAGTACGCTCCAGCTTGATCTCATCGATCAGGTCCGGGAATTCTCTGCCGAACTTCTCCGTCAGCAGGATAACTCCCACCGCCTTATCGTTCATCGCGTTCTCGATCGCCGTCCTCAGCTCCTCCCTCTCGTGGACCACGATCCCGTCAACTCCCGCAAGCCTCATCCCTGTCAGTGTATCGACATTATCACTGATCAGATACATCTTCATCTTACAATTTACCCAGAATCATGAAGGAGATGATCAGTCCGTACAGACATACACCTTCCGCAAGACCTACGAAGATCAGTGACTTACCAAGAGCACTGGAATCCTCGCTGATCGCGCCAAGCGCAGCGCTTGCGGCGCTTGCTACGGCAATACCACCGCCGACACAGGACAGACCGGTTGACAGCGCAGCGGCAAGATAGCCGAACCCAACAGAATTAGAAGCAGCCTCAGAAACGCCCTCTGCCGCTTCCACCGGCGCTCCGCCGAACATCATAATAGCCGCGACAGCGAATGCTCCGAAGTAGAAGAACGCATTGGTCACGATCGCCCTCTTATAACGCTTCTTTGTCTTCTCTCCGATCAGATAGTATCCGAATGGAACGATGATGCCAAGCACCAGTGCTGCAATAAGTAATAATTTCACAGTTAAAGTCATGATTGATATCCTCCTCTTGTCTTTATCTTATTCACTTTTTATTTCGTTTGCTTGTTAAATGGTTTGAATTCCCGTCCGCTTCCCTTATAGAAACGGCTGAACATCTCATAATATTCCAGACGCAGTACCTGGATGCCGACGATCAGCCCCTCCAGCGCGCATACGACTGCATTGCCAAAGATAACCCCGAACAGGTTCGGCGTTCCGCTCTCCGCCCCGGAGAGCATCAGGACTACCTCCATGATCGCCGCATGGCTGACTGCGAATGCCCCGATACGCACATAAGAAAGCGTGTTGGAGAAGTAACTCAGCAACGTCTCAAACAGTTCAAAGAAGCCCTGTACCAGGAACATCGCCTTACTCTCTTCCATCTTCTTATGGTTATGCTCCACCAGATTAGTAAGCGGTTCCTTGAATACGAACAGCAGAACCGGAATTCCCAGGAATATCACCATCAGGATATTGCCCGGAACCTTGTGCCCGGTCATATACAACACGACGGTCAGTACCAGGAATCCATAGAACACAAGCCCTGCCACTCCGTTTGTCGAGAACCACAGGTTCTCTGTGTCATGCGCTTTCGCAGCGTTGGCGATCTGGAAGATCATCACCAGGATATTTAAGGCCATACCAAAAGCGATCGCTATGATGAACACCGTATTCAGCTGTCCGATAAACGGCAGATTCGTCATCGCCTCCACCGGCCTGAGCCAGATTGCCGGAATCACATCCTCGAACCCGAAGACACTGCCGAACATGACGCCGAAGATCATAGAGAAGATCCCCGCGATCGACACGATTCCCGCTAAGTTCATCTTCTTCTTCAGATAGATCAGCCCGCCGATCGCAAACAGGCAGAAGCCCTGCCCCACATCTCCGAACATAGCGCCGAAGATAAACGTATAAGTGAGCGCCACGAACATCGTCGGATCCAGCTCATCGTGCGCCGGAAGGCCGTACATCTGGATAAACAGCTCAAAAGGCTTGAAGAACTTAGGATTCTTAAGCTTCGTCGGAGGATCTCCGAAGAACTTCTCCCGGTCTTCTTCCACGACGATGAACACCCTGTCATCATCCTTCGACTCTTCAAGCAGGGCCGCCACATCGGCTTCTCCCATCCATCCGCAGAGGATGTAATAGTCTTCCTTGTTATCTCCCACATCCGTCCTTGCCGCCATCTTACGGACATCGAAGTTATTAGACAATTCCTCCAGTCTCTTCCTTGCCCCCAAGAGCTTGGCTGCCCGGCTGCTCATCAGCTCCTCGATCTGCCGGTCGATCTCATCCTTCTCTTTCCTGGCATCGTCGATACTCTTCTGCATGCTTCCGCACGCATCCTTAGGTGTTCCGATATATTCCGGCGGAATCGTGATCCGCTCAAAATGCAGGGAATTAAACGCTGAATCTACCTTGCTCGTGTCCGCATTCGACACGAAATAACACCCGTAGACATAGTTCTCATTCCTTGTTCCCTCGAGGAATACAGCCTGCAGATCATCAAACAGATATTTCTCCAGCTTCTTATAATGATCAAGGCCGATCCTTCCGAAGCGGATCTTCATATACTTATAACGCATCGTCTTATGCAGATCTAGATTCAGAGGGGTAAACGGTTCCAGGACTTTGAACTTCTCCTTAGCCTCGTCTTCCTTCTTATTCAACAGTTCCTTCTTCTCCTGCAGATCCAGATAGTCATGATTAAGCTCCCGGATAAAGGCAAGCATCTCGTCTTTTGACATATTCTGGTCAACGTGAGGCATCCCCTCCGGTAAGAGCGCCGCGAACTGTTCCGCCTTCGCAAGCGCGTCTTTGTATGGATTCACCTCCACAAAAGGCAGAAGATTATCTGTCGTCTTAAGCTCCGTGACTGCATTCTCAAGCTGCATCTCATACTTGGACAGATATTTCTCGCACACACGGTCTATATCAATCCTGGGACCGCTGATGCTCAAAAACTTCATCTTTACAATCATTGCATCACACCTCCTAAGTATCCTAACGTCTCTCTTGAAGATAAGCCGTAACGGATACATTCAAGGGCCGTTGTTAATTTGTAGATCTCTTCTTCCTTCAAAAACAGATATGTATTCACCGTCGCGATCGAATACGGATTCCGCCTTCTGTCACTGACATATAACCGCCTCATGTACTCCTTATATGTGGCTTCCAGCGTCTTCCCGCTGATGTCCGCATATTTGTCAGCATAATATGTCTCCTCCAGGCGTTTCTCATACTCTTCGACAGTCGGAGCCTCCACCAGGCCCTTGAACTCGTCCACGCTGAGCCTGTACTGGATCGGTATCGTGAGCGAATAGATGTCCGGCGGCAGCATATTGTAATACTTCTTCGCACGGTAGATCCACTGGATATTCAGCAGATCGATCCTCGAACCGAAGTCCCGGATATACATCTCGCGTTCCTTTCCCTTAAGAAGCTGTCTGCTCTTCCTCCACATTTCAGAGAAATAATACAGATCCAGGGCCAGATCGTAATCAAACAGTGTCGCCCCTTCCGACTCGCGGATCGGCTGAAGCGGCGCGTAATATTCCGTATCCTTCAGATTATCGATCAGCTCTTCAACGTTCCTCGACGTGATCAGCTTATCGATCGAGATCTGAGAATATTTATCGAAGAATACCTTCTTATATTCTATATCAAACGGCATATCGTAATGATTGAACACAATCCGCAGACAGTAGTTGATCAGGTCGATCTCATATCTCTTCCAGTACAGCTTAAGGAACTTCTTCTGCTCCATCCCCGCAAACCGGAATATCCGCGTGTAATCATCGAACAATGACTGATACAGGATCTTCTCTATATTCCCCCTGTGATACAGGGATACGTCAATCTGTTCCATATATCTTACATAGGCAGGCTTATCCTTCAGGTATTCGATGGCTTCCGGCACGCTCCTTAAGTTCGCGATATTCTCAAAATCCCGTCCGTTCAGGAGCTTCGCCTGCATCGCCCGCACCTTCGTGGTTAAGCCGCTGTACGTCATCACATTACCCATGCCCTACACCTCTACTATATGCGCTAAGATCTCCCGGGCATACGCACTGTGGTTCTCCTCGAATTCCTTCTTAAGGTTATCGATCGTCGACCGGTTCTTCTCCTGCTGCTCCTTCAAGATCCGCTCCATCTTCGCATCCGCGTCCTTCCGGATCTGCTCTAACTGCTTCCTGGTCTCGTCCTCGATCGCCGCGTCAAAACGATCCCGCTGATTCTGGATCTTCTTCTCGATCTCGCTCTTCTGAGCCTGAGCATGTTCCACAATCGCCTCTGCAGTTTCCTCGATATCTGCTAATTTCTTAACAACTGTGTCCATTCAGATACCTCCATTTCCCGTCAATTTGCACACAATTATAATATACTCCGTTTTTTCCAAATTTCCATAGTAAAATTCAACAAAAAATGCTTTTTTTGTTACGTTTTTCACACACTTATATTCAATTGACTTTTTTACGCCTGCACGCTAAACTTAAGAAACATACTAAAATGCTTGAAAACAGGGGGAATCACGTATGCGCCTTAGAAATATTCCGCGCGCCGTAAGCGTGCTGAACGAGTGTAAAGAAGTTGTTAAGAATGAGAGCGGATACCGCGGCAGATGGCATGAGGTCTTCGGCAATTCTCATCCTATCCATATAGAGATCGGGATGGGGAAAGGCCAATTCCTGCTTACCCTCGCCCGGCAGAATCCGCAGATCAATTATATCGGGATCGAACGCTACTCCAGCGTCCTCCTCCGGGCCGTGGAGAAATTCCAGACGCTAAATCCCGAGCCGTCCTCTGCCGGCGCCGCTTTGCCAAATGCTACGGCCCTGCCTAACGTCCGCTTCATCTGCATGGATGCCAGCGATATTGCCGGCGTCTTCGCTCCGGGAGAGGTTGACCGCATCTATCTGAACTTCTCCGATCCCTGGCCCAAGGCACGGCACGCCGGACGGCGGCTTACCTCCCGGGAGTTCCTTGCCCGTTATGACAGAGTCCTTGCAGAAGACGGCACGATCGAATTCAAGACGGATAACCGGCTGCTCTTCGACTTCTCCGTCTCGGAGGTCAATGTCTCTTCCGCCTTCCATATGAGGGGCTGCACCTATGACCTCCACCATGACGATACAATGAATCATGGCAATATCATGACCGAGTATGAGGAGAAATTCTCCTCCCTTGGCAATCCGATCTGCAAGTTGGTTGTTGGGAGAAATTCTTAACATCAAAAGAGCTGACAATTTATTTCACAAAATTTTCATGTTTATATTTTCCAGTTCATGAACCTCAGCGCCGGTCCCCGCATATATATTTATTGAAGAATTTATGTCTGGATATATGCATATGGGACGCAAAAGGAAATGTAAGAAGAGTATCCGTCAGAAACTCTGTGAATTCACTTACCATAGAAAAGGTCTTCACAAGAAGCTGGTCTGCCTGAAAAAATCTATGGATGAAGTATACCGCACATTGAATCCCGGCTGCTGATCTCCGGGCCGAATACAGGAAAGGTGAACACTATGCTGCATTTGACAGAGAAAAATTTTACGGTTGAGACAAAACGCGGTCCGCTTCCTAACGTTGTCATGTTCTACGCCGTCTGGTGCGGAAAATGCGCCATGATGAAACCGCTTGTCGAAGAGATAGAGAAAAAGTACCGCAAGAAAATCCGGTTCTGCGAAGTAGATATCGATGAATCCCCCTTACTTACCGCGGACTATGAAGCAGATATCGTCCCGACCTTCGTCTTTTTCCAGAATGGCCAATTCCTTGGCAGTATGCAGGGAATCATAGACGAGAATGTATTTGAGCGCCGTCTACAAAAAATCTTTAGAAATTGTTAAGGCTTATTTTATTTGCAAATATTATGGAATATGTTATATTAGTGAAGACTTAAGACACACAACTGGTGTCCTTTTACATTTCACAGGACACCAGGCAAGAACAAAGGGGGTATAGGTGATTACACACCAGACATTATGAAGAACATGAAAAGAATTATACCTGTTATGATGGCGGCCGTGCTGACCTGCACAGGGCTTCCCTTAACAGCCAGAGCAGACAGCGCGAAGGTCGTCACTTTAGGCGCTAACCTGACCGCAGAGCAGAAGACTTCTATGTACAAATATTTCGGCACGACCGCCGACGCGGTAGATACCATAGAAGTTACGAACGCAGACGAGAGAAAATACATGGAAGGCATCGCTTCGGAGGCGCAGATCGGAACACGCACCTACAGTTGTTCTTACGTGGAGCCGACAACCAGCGGCGGCATTCAGGTTAAGGTCGGAAACCTTACCTTCGTGACCAGCTCTATGATCGCCAGCACATTATTAACCTCCGGCGTCGAGAACTGTAACGTCGTTGCGGCTTCTCCGATCGAAGTATCCGGCACCGGAGCGCTGACCGGTATCATGATGGCATACGAGAAGGCAAGCGGCAAGACCTTAAGCGAGGAACAGAAGGCTGCTGCCACAGAAGAACTCGTGACAACCGGCGAGCTTGCAGATTCCATCGGACAGAAGGACGCGGCGGATCTGATGAACGAGGTCAAGCAAGAGGTGATCAAGGATGGCCTGACGGATGAAGGCGAGATTCAAGACGCCATCAATGATGCGGCTAAGACCTACAACATCACGCTTACTGAGGATCAGATGTCGAAGATCTCATCCCTGATGCAGAACATTTCCCAATACGATTATGATGTCAATGCATTGAAGAAGACGCTGGAGAACTTAGAAGGCAAGGGCGGCAAGGAAGGCTTCTTCTCAAGTCTATGGTCCTCCATCAAGGGGATTTTTACCGGCGATTCTGACAGCGGAGACGGCGGCATCATCAATGACACCAATGATGATGTTCTTGGTGCAGACGCCATTATCGACAGTACCTTAGAGGCTCTGGATGAAGAGACCAAGAAGGAAGGCTTCTGGGATAAGGTGACTAATTTCTTCAAGGGACTCTTTGGCGGCAGCGATGACGACGCAGACGAGGAAGAGACCACTGATGAGGAAGATGCCGACAAGGAAGATTCCGAAGATACGGAGAATCCAGAAGACGCGGCGGATACCTCTGATGATGAGAGCCTGGACACTGGCAATCCGGACGGAACTGCGGATCCGGATGCGGCTTTGAATCCTGACGGCACAGACGGAACAGATCCGAATGCTGCCAATGACGGAGTTGATCCGAATGCACAGACAGTTGATCCCGCCTCTTCTGATGGTACAGGCAGCGGCGCTGCCGCGGACGGACTGAGCAGTGATAATGGGCAGACTGCAGATCCCGCTGCCGGGACAATTCAATAGAAGTTTTATTGCATATAGAGAGGCTGTCGAGAAACAACATTTCTCGGCAGCCTCTTTTTCTCACCTAAACATATATTGATACTTCCTTCTCTGCTGTAGAAGTATGGTATACACTCTCTGTTTTACCTCCTTAGAATACACGGAATCTGCCTCTAGCAATCCACGGATCTGCCTCTCCCCAAAATGAAACCACATCTGATCTCCGTACAAATCCTGCGCCGCATCCAACTGCTCATCAAAGGAACGGCAGAACGTCTTCGCCTCCGCCTTGGTCATCTGCATGATCACATCCTGCCCCAAAGGATAATCCATCATTGTATCCGCAAGCAGCGATGCTCCCTGGTCAAAAAACGGGCAATAAGCGTATCCCTCCCGTCCGTCCCACAGCACGGCAATATTATGCGTATGCCGGTCTTCATTCAGAAATAGCGCATCAATCGTCAGCAGCTTACACATATACACTCCACACCCCCTAAGCCCTGTCAGCTTCTCCATCTGCTCAACCAGGAATCTCAGGCGGTTCTCACAATCTCTGATCCGGAAGATACTGCGATACAGGCTCTCACCATAATTATGATAGAACAGTCTCTCCAGCGTGATCATCTGCCACTTCCCTTTCAAGCCCTTCGATGGGTCCGTCAGAAAATCCCGGCTCCTGCACCCTGTATAGCTCTGCGCGCCATAGTGTATCTCCTCCGGCTTATACAATACATACTCGCTCTGGTCCAAAGATGAATACTCAAGAAGTGATGAGACCATATACTCTGCCAAGCCTTCATATCCGGTATAATCCGCCTTATACCAGTAGTCGTCCTTCTTCCACTTCAACTGGTTCCCTTTAGAGGACTGTCTTGCTTCTTCCCGTACATCCTGTTCAAATAGTTCAACCATACTGCCGCCTCCCTATTCATATAACTGACTCTCCCGGCCAACCATCGGTTACCTCTCTATCCGTATCCAGAAATCATCCTCCGCCATACGTCCTTCCGTCTTCTCAATGATCATCATCGAATCATAGAACGGCAGGTCATATTCTCTTAGCACAAGCTTCATCTTGTCCCGGGTAGGCGGAAAACAGCGGGATTCAAGGAACTCTTCATACTGCTGATAAGATGGCTTCTCGATCTTCCCAAATGCACGCTTCAGCAGTTGCTTCGTATAATTAATGACCTCGATATTATGATTCTTCTCATCTACATCTATCACCGTACATAATTCATCCCGGAACATATAGGACAATCTGAGGGGCGTCTTCCTCTCTGGAATCTTCTTCTCTTCCTCAATCTGAGGGTAATCTCTTAAGATATTAAGCAAAGTAACGATCGGCCCGGTAATCGGTGTCTTACTGTATTCCCATCTCTCCACCGTCTTCTTCGACACATTCGCGAATCTCGCGAATTCTTCCTGTGTAAGGCCAAGTCCTTTCCGGCACTGCCTGATCTCTTCACCTGTAACCTTCGCTTCTAATGCATATTTTTTCATTCTCTTCCCCTCCTCTCCTCTTTTTACCTCATTTATAGTATTATTTTTATTATTTTATCCTATATTTATCCGTCTGTCAATTCTTTTATTTCCGCGAGCACCGACCGAAGCAGAGCGTAGACCAAATCCCCCGCTGCTCTGCAGCGCTACAAATTTGATGCCCCGTTGCTTACAGCGGGGTCTTTGACTGCATTCAGACAAGCTTCCCCTGTTACATACAACAAGCCGCATGCCCTGTTATCAGACATGCAGCTTGTTCCTTCGTTATATTGCAGCCATACATCCCGTCAAATGTACATGCAAGCATACCCATTTGACTCGTTGCCCGCGAGAATTAAAACTCAAAAATCGCAACTCCATACGGCGGCAATTTATATGCAAATGAAAATGGTCTTCCGTCACATTCCTGCTTCACAGCCTTATATACAACCGGTCTCTCTTCTCCTTTTCCGCCGTACTTCACATCATCACTGTTCATGATCAGCTTATACTGCTTCTTCCTTGGCACGCCTACCCGGTAATCATCCCTTGGCATCGGCGTAAAGTTACATACGAACAGCAGGTTCTTCTTCTTCCCCTTGGAATGTCTCACAAAACTGAAGATACTCCTGCTCGCATCATCCGCATTGATCCACTCGAAGCCTTCCCAACTGTCATCCATCTCATACATAGCCCTATTACGCTTATACAGATGCAGCAGATCCCTCATCCAGTTCTGTATCTGCTGATGCTCGTCTTCCGCCAGCAGGAACCAGTCAAGCTCCCGCTCCTCGCTCCATTCCCGAAGCTGCGCGAATTCCTGCCCCATGAACAACAGCTTCTTGCCTGCATGTCCCATCATAAATGCATACCCGACCTTAAGATTGGCAAACTTATCAAATCCCAGCCCCGGCATCTTATTCAGCATGGAACATTTCAGATGCACCACCTCGTCATGGGACAATACCAGAATATAGCGCTCACTGTGCGCATAACTCATGGCAAATGTCATCTGATTATGATGATCCTTCCTGAAATACGGATCCAACTTCATATATTCCGTAAAGTCATGCATCCAGCCCATGTTCCATTTCAAACTGAATCCAAGACCGTCATCCTCAACACTTCCCGTCACCATCGGCCATGCCGTCGACTCCTCAGCGATCATGACTGCTCCCGGATTCCTGCCAAGCACCACAGAATTCAGATGCTTGAAGAAATCTATCGCCTCCAGGTTCTTATTGCCGCCGTATTTGTTGGCAATCCACTGTCCGTCCTGCTTGCCGTAGTCCAGATATAACATGGACGCTACCGCGTCTACACGAAGCCCGTCCACATGGAACTGCTCGACCCAGTACAGCGCGTTGGAGATCAGGAAATTGCGCACCTCATTCTTGCCATAGTCGAAGATCTTCGTGCCCCAGTCAGGATGCTCCCCCTTCTTCGGATCCGCATATTCATAAGTAGGTGTTCCGTCAAAATCCGCAAGGCCGTGAATATCCCTTGGGAAATGAGCCGGTACCCAGTCCAGGATAACACCGATCTTATTCCGGTGAAGATAATTGACCATCCACGCGAAGTCCTCCGGCGTCCCATACCTTGAAGTAGGCGCAAAATATCCGATAACCTGATATCCCCATGAACCGTCAAACGGATGCTCCGCAATGCCGATCAGCTCGACATGCGTATATCCCATATTCTTCAGATATACGGTGATCTCCTTCGCAAATTCCCGGTAATTATAGAAGCCCTCATCCTCTCTTCCCGGATGACGCTTCCAGGAACCAATATGCGCCTCATAGATCGACATCGGCTGTTCCGTATGCTTCCAGGTCTTGCGGTTCTCCATCCATACATTGTCCGTCCACTTGATCTTCGTAAGATCTGCGACTCTGGATGCCGTGCCCGGTCTCAGCTCTGCATAGGCGCCAAAAGGATCTGCCTTGAATACAAACTCTCCCTGATAAGTCTCCACACAGAACTTGTACATATCATATTCCTTCACATCAGGAATAAAACAAGTATATATGCCAAGAGGTTCTCCTCTCTCCATCGGATTCGCTTCCATATTCCACTCATTGAAATCGCCCACCACGGACACGGAACGCGCATGCGGCGCCCACACTGCAAAATATACACCTTCTTTTTTTCCTTTCTTCACCTTATGGGCGCCCAGCTTCTTATAGATCTCATAGTGATTACCCTGTCCGAAAAGATAATGATCCAGTTCTCCGACTTCATATGGTTTTGCTTTTCTTTGTGCCATATAATCATCCCTCACATTCTGTTGCGATATATTTCTATTATACTTTAGACTGACACAAAAAGAAAGAGTTTTGACCAATCTTACAGACAAAACTCTTCTTTTATTGCATAAATCAATATCGTTCCCTTCAGAGCGGACATTATATCTTGAAATCCTCTTCTTTCAGAATGATCCGGTCAGATTCATCCGTACCTCTTCCGAATACTCTTCTGGCAAGATGCTTGACATTGGCCTTCTGTGAATGCTCGATCGCTTCATCCATGATATCCTTGACCTCCGCAACCGATACGGCATGATCCTCGCGCTGCATCACATCAATACGGCTGTACAGAGCCAGAATACCCATCTCATCCAACTTGTATCCATTCTCCTTCGCATATGTCTGGCCAAAAGTAACCAATTCATCATTGACGAATACCGGAAGCTCCAGCTTAGATGAGAACTTCTTCTTGAATTCCGGGTTCGCTGTCAGAATACGCTCCAGCGGCTTTCTCTGATCCTCCAGCACGAAGAGCATCTCTCCCGTCTTTCTCTCCATCAGGCGATTCAGCTCCTTAATAGTCCTGGAATTCAACTTGCCTGCTTTCTCGACGATAATTGCTCCCCCGCGCAGTTTCTGGATAATATTAGTCAGTTCCTTCTTATTCAAAGATTCTCCTGTTACAATCGCAACTTTTCCCTGCTTGAGATTCCGCTGCTTCTGGATCGCTTTGACGATATCTACCGCCAGCACCGTCTTACCGGAACCTTTGCGCCCGATCACCAGAAGATTTCCTGTCCTGGAAGTTCCTTCCTTGCGGGCTCTCCTGTCATTATCCAGCACTTCCACGATCTGCTCGCTCATTCCCCTTACCGGAACAAAATACGAGAACAGCTTCTTCTGCTCCTCAGTAAGCCCCGCTTTCAGACCGATCTCGCTGGTCGCGCTCAGATCATAACGTCCCGTTACAACGAATCCAGTATCGAATGGAACCCCGCTGCCCTTCGCTTTCTTGATCCTTGCCTGAATCTCTTCTTCGGACGGCTCTTCAATCTCAAGTTCCTCTTCTTCGTCAAATTCATCCTCTTCTTCGAAGTCTTCTTCTTCCTCTTCCTCAAAGTCCTCTTCGTCCAGATCCTCTTCCTCGTAGTCTTCCTCCTCAAAGTCCTCTTCGCCAAAGCCCTCTTCTTCAAAGTCTTCTTCAATGAAGTCCTCTTCGTAATCTTCCTCAAAGTCTTCTTCGTCCAGATCCTCTTCTTCTAGTTCCTCCTCGTAATCTTCCTCCTCGAAGCCGTCCTCATCTTCAAAATCTTCTTCTTCAAAGTCCTCTCCGAAGTCTTCTTCCTCTTCCTCAAAGTCCTCTTCTTCAAATTCCTCTCCGAAGTCTTCTTCCTCTTCCTCAAAGTCCTCTTCTTCAAATTCCTCTTCGAAGTCTTCTTCCTCTTCCTCAAAGTCCTCTTCTTCAAATTCTTCTCCGAAGTCTTCTTCCTCTTCCTCAAAGTCTTCTTCTTCAAATTCTTCTCCGAAGTCTTCTTCCTCTTCTTCAAAGTCCTCCTCAGATTCTTCTCCAGTCTCCTCAGCGGCGGCTTCTTCGTAATCTTCCTCTTCCTCAAAGTCTTCTTCCAGATCTTCCTCGTCAAAATCTTCTTCTTCGTAATCTTCCTCGTCAAAGTCTTCTTCAAGTTGTTCGGCGCCGATATCTTCCTTTTCAGAATCAGAAGCATCTTCGCCCAATTCTTCCATGAGCCTTACAATATCATCCGGTATCCGTTGTGTCTTACCGTCGATGGCATCCGGCTTCTCTTCTGGTTTGTCCGCCGCCACCGTCTTCTTCGTAGTCTGTTTTACCTTACGCTTAACCGGCTTCTCTTCAGCTTCTTCATCCAGGCTTCCCTGCTCGCCTTCCACCATCAGATCTATATCCGGAATACTATCCATCAGGTCTGCCAGATCGATCTCCTTTTCCGGTTCCGTATCAGCCAAAGCTTCCGCCGGCTCTTGCACAATTGCCTCTTCTACTGCCGCTTTCGCCGCTTCCGCTGTATTCGCCTCCCCGGACACTTCTTCCGCTGCTTCTGCCTCCCCGGACGCTTCTTCCGCCGCTTCTGCCTTCCCGGACGCTTCTTCCGCCGCTTCCGCTGTATCTGCCTTCCCGGACGCTTCTTCCGCCGCTTCCTCCGCTTCCGCTGCATCCGCCTTCCCGGCTGCGATCGCGCTTGCTTTACGCAGCGCTTCTTCCGTAATCTTACGCGCTTCCTCTTCTGCCCTGCGCACCGCCTCTTCCGCTGCCGCCTTTCTCGCCGCCGCTTCCTCTTCCGCCTTGCGCGCAGCCTCTTCCGCCGCCGCCTTTCTCGCAAGCGCCGCTTCCTCTGCCTTGCGCGCGGCTTCTTCCGCTGCCGCCTTGCGCTCCTCCGCCGCTTTCAGAGCCGCCTTCTCCTTGGCTTCCTTCTCCTCAGCCGCCTTGCGCTCTGCTGCTTTGCGAAGCGCTTCCTTTTCTGCCAGCTTGTTCGCAGCCTCCATTTCCTCTGGCGTCATACCTTCTTCTTTCGCCTTACGCTCTGCGTCTCTGCGCGCAAGCTCTCTCTGCAGGCCGATCTCGTCCCGTTCTCTCCTTAGCTTCTCATCGTCCTCTTCACGCTGTCTCTCTATGGCTTCCGCATTCGCTCTCTGTTTTGCTTCCCACTCCTGGAGGATCTCTTCGATCCGCATCTGACCCGTTGCACGGAGCGCACTGGTCTTCCTGTCCGTCCTGATCACGCCAGTCTTCTCCTTGCGTACCGGTTCCTCCGGCTGCGGCTCCTCCGGCTCCTCTATCTGCAAGGTTTCCTCTGCAGGAGCCGGCTCTTTTGCCTTCTCTTCATCCTTCTTACCATTAATAAGCGCCTCCATATGTATCTGACCGGTAACCTGGCGAATACCCTCCTTCACCCTGGCAACCGTCTTCTCTACGCTCCTCATACCGCTCGCGAATGCCATACCGTTCGCAAGCGCCTCCTGGAGCGTCGCACCCTTCACAACCTTCTTAATAGAAGAGCCCTCTCCCGCATCCGCTGGCAATTCCTGCGGCGCCTCTTCTCCATCCGGATCAGAAGTCTCAGGCTTCTCTCCCGCGTCAACAACAGGCTCCTGCGGCTCTCCCCTGCCGACAGGCGCACTCTCCCCGCCTGGTGAGACCGGCGTCTTCGCTGAAGTGTTCCTCTTCACCGGGCGCGGCTTCTTGGATGCACCGGGCCATGCGTCATATTTCTCCTGCTGCAGAGGCGTCAACGGCTTATACTGCATCTTAAGTTCCATTGCCTGATAAACATACTTGCCTTCACTGAACCACAAGATCAGATCGTCACACTCTTCCAGACATTCTGCCGTCATCCCTGCTTCATGATACAGCCTTGCCAACTCAAATGCCCATTTCTCAATATATTCTGACTTCTTAAAATCCTCCAGGGCAGCAATCTGCTCACTGAGCGGCGCTCCCTGTGCACTCAATATCCTGTATTTTAATATGAACTGATTCGGATCCTTCGGCGCCAGCTTCACAAATTCTTCATAACAATCCGCCGCCTCTTCCACATCATTGATCTTCAATGCCAGCAGCCCCAGTCGATACGCTATCTTCCTGCTCCCCGGAGAACGATCGAACGCTACAAACAAAATATCCCGGCTCTTCTGAAATTCGCCGTTATATTCATAAATCTCACTTACAGAATTCAGAGTTGCTACATTCTTGACCCTGCGCCAGTCAATCGTATCCGCGATCTCCATCGCTTTCTTGTACTGCTTCTTCTCCATGTACTCCTGCATCTGCTCTGTTTTCACCCTATATTCATATTTATCCAAACTTCTCACCTCAAAAATTTGTTAAAACTGCATCATTCTACATTTTTACGAATATAATTCTATCATACGCCATGAGTAATGTCAAAATATACGGCGCAAATTGCCAAAAAAAGGAGCATCCCTTAAACTATCAATTTAGTTATCCGGTAATGCTCCGTTATTTTTCTATATTAAGTTTTATCATATTCCTATATAAATCGGAGGATTCTTATTTAGATTCAGACGTTCCCTTCTGCCTTTTATCTTATACCTGTCCCGCTACTCTATACATCGTGTCCAAGGTAAATGTATAAAATAAGCTTGCCCCTCACTGGTATAGATCGTTATCCCTTCTATAAATCTTATGGACGCTCGCTACAGCTTGCACAAATCATATCCGTCCTGTTAGGTAATGTTCCTATGCACATCGTCTAATCACTTCGGATCTATGTGGTATAATTCTCAATATGTCTGCAAATCTTCATCTATCTCTTATATCCGGTCTCTTCTTCTCCGACTCTTCTTTTCATTCAATTTACCGGCTTATCTCTCTATGGTTAAGGCTTAGTCTGCGGGAACTTATATCTGCCATACCACTAACATATTGAGTTGTTGAATTCTTTACATTGTCCAATGGATTAAGCCTCCTTCCTTTTATTATCTTTTGGATTGAGTTAATAATACCACTCTCTTGCATATTTGTCAATACTATTTTTGAATTTTCATCTTATAAATTTATAATAAATATATTCCGCCAAAATATTCTGATTATTATATTCTTTTCTATCAATTCACACAATACTATACAATTCCATTTGTTAACCATTCTATATTTTTGGTTGACATTTTATCTGATCTCGCATATACTTAGTCACATACAACTATTCAATCCAGCCAAGAAAGGAATATTTCAATGAAAAACATTACGACAACCAACCATCCCTCTGATAAGTCCGGGCGCCTGACCACGCACCGCCTGGTCCTGATCTCCATGGTGACTGCCATTACCTGTGTCCTTGCCCCATTCGCTATCCCGATCCCGGTCAGTCCTGTTCCGATCTCTCTTACGAATCTGGTACTGCTGATCAGCGTCTACATACTCGGATGGAAAGACGCCACAATCAGCTATTTTGTATATCTGCTGCTAGGCGCCGCCGGACTTCCGGTATTCTCCGGATTCGCCGGAGGTCCCGGCAAGATCGCCGGACCAACCGGCGGGTATCTGCTGGGCTTCATCTTCATGACCATACTGGCCGGAATCTTCGTAGAGCGGTTCTCTGACCGGCGTTCCCTTATCGTGATCGGAATGGCGCTCGCAACCGCCATCGCTTATGCCTTTGGTACGGCATGGCTGGCCTTCCAGATGGAGATTCCCTTCACGGCGGCTCTCTCGGTCGGCGTGATCCCCTACCTGCCCGGAGATACCCTGAAGATCATTCTCGCAGTCATCATCGGCCCGGCCTTGAAGATCCGCCTGCAAAAACTACGCTAACAGAATCCCTTTTTGATATCCGGTGCGGTCTGGTGTCCTGGTACACCAAACCGCACCGGTCACATTGTAACAGTGATCCCTTTACAGGATCAGATCATCTACTTTCTCATACTCCTTCAGGCTGTACGCTTCTATAATATTTCCCTGAACCACATACAGGGTATCTTCTATATAGAGACCTCTTGAATTCCTCATTCCATTTCCATTGATCTTCTCTTCCATATTACAGATGAATCCATTGTCCTCATCATACTCAAAGAGGAAATATTTCTGACCGCCTTCGGAATCCCCGGGGAATCCGATGATATTCCGTTCCGGGCTGATCAGCGCCGCCTTATAATCATAAGAAACCTCCGTGCTGTATACATTGTTCAGCACATGGGTATCTGACTCCTTCACATCCGTCTTGTCGGAAATGTCGAACATGGTAAGCTTCACGCCGTCTGTTACCAGCGTCTCCTCATCCACATTCATCCCGATTCCAAGAAGCCGGTCTTCCCCATAGAAATGAAGATACTCCGAGAATCCCGGGATCTTAAGCTCTCCGACGATCTTCGGCTTCTTCGGGTTTGACAGATCTGCACTGAACAGCGGGTCTGTCTCGCGGAAGGTCACGAAATACGCCGTATCTCCCATGAATCTCGCCGAATAGATCCTCTCATCCTTCGCAAGCCCCTCGATGGCCCCGACCTGCTCTAATTCTCCGTCCAGAATATACACGGCATTGGAATCTCCTCCCACTCTGTCTTGCTTGGTCACAACCACTCTCAAGCATCCGTCATACTCGTCGATGCAGAAAGAATCCTTCAGATATCCGTCAAACTGTCCCTGTGCCTTCGCCTTTAGCTGTCCGTCCTTGTACGCAACCTTACGAAGGGTTGTGACACACCCGCTGGCCGAAGATCCCCATTCCTCCTCGTAGTAGTAGATATTCTGATTGCTCACATACAGGCTGCCGCCTTTCGATAATATCGCCTTGCTGTCCTTCGTCTTATCCGGCTTCTTCAGATCTACCGCCGTGATAATTTCATACATATTAGCCTGAGAGACCGGAGGAAGATAGATATCATCCGCTCTCATCACATCTCCGCCGATCAGCGGAATGAATTCTCTTGGCTCATTCTGGCTTACTTCACTCCAGATATGGTACTCGCTGAACAGATACAGATACCCGTTCGACATCCTCGAAGAATTATAATATCCGCTCTGGCTGACCCTTCCTTCCTCCACAGGATTCTTGGGATCCTCGATATCATAAGTCACAGCCACAACCGCCGAGCTGCCGCCTGTTCCCTGGTAAGAAGGGTCCGCCGAATATAACAGGTCTCCACCACCCTGGCTGCAAACTGCCACCAGCTTCTTCTGTTCCGGCACAACATAGAATTCCTCTATATAGCAATTACTGCCCGCCTCAATCGATGCCGCCTTCTTCATATCCTGGTTCCTGGAATCAACCACGGCGATCTTATCTCCATCATCTTCCAGAACGTAGAGATAAGTTCCGTCCGTCTTCACGATATCTCCCTCGTCTACGCCCTCCTGCCTTACATTCGTCTCCGAGTATCCGCCCGCTCCGCTTGTGTCCTGTGCTATCTCTGCAGGAGCGCTGTCTGTCGACGCCCTGTCTTCCGCAGTGCTCTCCATCATCTTGGTCTCCCCGTTCATACCTCCGTCAGCCGCCCCTGTTTCCGCCTCATACAGCTCCTCATGCTTTATAACGGACTCTTCCATCTCTCTTAGCCGCCTCTGATATTCCTCCAGGTAACCATAGACCTGATCATAGCTCTCTGCCTGGGCAATCATACGGCTGTCGTCAATCTGTATCTCATCTTGCATATCAATCCCCGATGCCCAGTTCCCAGGCCTTGAATCTGCCGTACCGCCCGCTCCCGAAGTCTTCCATGCAGCTATACCGATCACAGCCGCCGCGCACGCCGCCGCCAATGCACTGGTCTTCCGGACTCCCCATCTGGACTTTTTATTTTCTTTCTTTTCCTTCTCCCTCTCCTTCTCTTCCAGCATTCGGCGGATATTGTCCGGCTCAAGCTTCTCCGGGACCTTTATGTCCGCCGTCCTCTGCCTTACCTGATCTAATACATCCTGTTCTCTCTTATTCATACAGCCGCCTCCTTTCACTTATCTCAACACACATTCCATCTTCTGTAGCGCACGGCTCCTCTTGGAACGAACCGTATTAGGGTTCATCTTCAAGGCATCCCCGATCTCCTTGCTGTTATAGCCGCCGAAGACCGATAAACCCACGATCGTCTGCTCCTCCTCCTCCAAAAGGAAGAATGCCTTCCTGACGTCTACAGCCAGGCCAACATCTGGGTCCTCATAGGCCGCCTGCACATATGTCTCTTCCCCGAAGTAATCCCGCCTTGCCGCTTCTTTTTTCAGTCTCTTCTTGCATATGTTCGACACTATCGTAAATATCCAGCTTCTGAAAGCGTCTGGTTTCTTAAGCTTCCCTATGTTCTCATAAGCTGCAACCACCGCTTCGCTGACCGCGTCCTCCGCCTCCTGCTGATTCTGCATCATGCACAGGGCAAACCGGTACAGATCCACATAGACAGTCTCATACATCTGCGCAAATGTCTTCGCGTCGCATCTCATATCTTCTCCTCCCTGCAATAATCAATTTGCACCGTCTCATTTCCGTATATACATAAGAGTCAAAAAAAGAGGCTACTGTTGCAGCCTCTTTCGAAATATTGCATATTATCCTCTATAATAATTGATCAGGCATCCTTTTAATATAATCTCACGCTCCGCATCCGTCATATCTCCTGTCTTAAGCGTGATCTCCTTCCAGGCTTCTCCGGCCCCCACTACATAGGCCTTGATCTCGGCCTGCTTCTCTTCGACCGCTTTCCTGATCTTTGGCACGAAGATATAATCTCCGTTCTTAAAGCTTAAGCTCTCATGATCTTCTTCCGTGGTAAATGGAAGCATGCCCCAGTTGATCAGATTGGAGCGGTATCTCTTGGTCGCATACTCATTGGCAATATTCGCCCAGCCGCCAAGCACCTTCTGACATGATGCAGCCTGTTCCCTGGCAGAACCGTCTCCCGGCTTCACTGCGAAGATCGTGCTGCCGATCCCCAGATTCACACTTCCGATCTCCGGATATGTCTCATGGATCTTCACCATCACCGGCTTAAGCTCCTCAAGCACCTCCGCCGGACACTCACCTGCCTCGATCGCCTTCTCCGCCTTCTGTACCTCTTTGGCCCGGCCCACATACGCCGGATCCTTCCTTGACAGTGCGAACTCCGCCAGTCCCAGAGGATTGGAACGGTAAGAAGATGTCTCCCCGGACGGGATCAGCTCGTCTGTCGTCGTAACCGGGTCGTGGATCTCAGATACTACTTTCAGAAGCAGATTCTCCGGCAATGCCGCCATCTTCGGCCAATCCTTGATATTCGGGCCAAACTTGATCTCCACAGACGGATCCGCCTCCCCCTTGCTGTCGAATACACGGTTCGCGTAGATCTTCCGGTCGAAATGATACTTCCGCCCCTGATACTCCACATCCATAGCCGTCGCCGGAGTCAGGAAGCCCTTGTTCGCCGCCGTCGCCGCGATCGAACGCGCATCCATAAGAGCCACGGACGCAATCTGACCGCTCTGTAGCTTAGAGCCTTCACGGTTGGGGAAGTTCCTCGTTGAGTGACGGACGGAGAACGCATTGTTCGCCGGCGTATCTCCCGCACCGAAGCACGGTCCGCAGAACGCCGTCTTCACGATCGTCCCCGCCTGCATCAGATCCGCAACCGCGCCGTTCTTCACCAGTTCCATATAGATCGGCGTACTCGCCGGATACACACTGAAGGTGAATTCATCCGCACCGATATAGCGTCCGCGTATGATATCTGCCGCCGCGCAGATATTCTCGAATCCGCCGCCTGCACATCCCGCAATGATTCCCTGCTCCACGTACAACCTGCCGTCTACGATCTTGTCCTGCAGCGTATAGTCCACAGCCCCGTCAAGACTAACCTTAGCCTTCTCCTCCACATCATGAAGCACATCCTTAAGGTTCGCGTTGACCTCGTCGATCGTATATACATTAGACGGATGGAACGGCATCGCGATCATAGGCCTGATCTCACTTAAGTTCACGTATACCAGACCGTCATAATATGCCGCAGCTCCCGGATTCAGTTCCTTATATTCTGCTTCCCTTCCGTGAGTCTCATAGAACTCCCGGATCGTCTCGTCCGTCATCCAGATGGAAGACAGGCAGGTGGTCTCCGTAGTCATAACGTCGACTCCGATACGGAAATCCGCACTTAAGCTCTTGACGCCGGGCCCTACGAATTCCATGACCTTATTATTCACATATCCGTTGCCGAATGTTGCGCCGATAATGGCAAGCGCCACGTCCTGCGGTCCCACGCCCTTAACAGGCTCTCCGTCAAGATAGATGGCTACCACTCCCGGCATCTTGATATCATAGGTCTTATTCAATAACTGCTTCACAAGCTCCGGTCCGCCTTCGCCCATCGCCATGGTTCCAAGAGCTCCATACCGTGTATGGCTGTCCGATCCCAGGATCATCTTACCGCCGCCTGCGAGCATCTCCCGCGCATACTGGTGAATGACCGCCTGATGCGGAGGTACATACACACCGCCGTATTTCTTCGCACAGGTAAGGCCGAACATGTGGTCATCCTCATTGATGGTTCCGCCCACCGCACACAGAGAATTGTGGCAGTTCGTCAGCACATACGGAATCGGGAACCGCTCAAGCCCTGATGCCCTTGCTGTCTGAATGATCCCGACAAACGTAATGTCATGGGAGGTCAGCTTGTCGAACTTGATCTGCAGCCGCTCCATATTCCCTGACGTATTGTGATCCGCCAATATCCGATATGCCATCGTCTCCTTCGCCGCTTCTGCCTGGGATACCTCTCTCCCGGTCTTCGTCCGGACCTCATTCACATCTTCCACGATCTCTGTTCCATTTAACAGATAAACACCTTTATCATATAATTTTACCATATCTTTGTCTTCTCCTGTTCTACTTATCCGCATTCCTGTATCCGTGTTACCCCAACAGCGCTCCTATCCGCCGATATACTTCATATGGTCGGCTACCATCATGGCGATCTTGAAGGTCAGCGCATCCTCGAACACTCTGACGTCAAGGCCTGTCCTCTTCTGTATCTTCTCAAGCCGGTACACCAGCGTATTGCGGTGCACGTACAACTGTCTCGCTGTCTCCGAGATATTCAGGTTATTGTCGAAAAATGTATAGACCGTGATCAATTCTTCTTCCTCGAACTGATCCGCTGTATTTCCTTCAAACACCTCATTCAGGAACATCGAACACAGAGATGCCGGCAGCTGATGGATCAGCCTGCCGATCCCAAGCTCATTGTAGGCAAGAATATTCTTATCCGCATAGAATACCCGCCCTACTTCCAGCGCCATATCTGCTTCCTTGTATGACTTGGACACATCCTTAAGCTCGCTTATGATCGTTCCGTAAGCAATCCGCACACTGACCATGGCTTCCATATTCAAGGTATCCACCAGTTCCCTGGCGATCTGGTCAAGCTGCAGATAATCATCCGTATTCTCCAGCGCCTTCACAAGGATCACGTGCCGCTCATCCACAGCCGTCACGAAATCCTTCGTGCCGGTAGCATACAACCCCTTCAAGGTCTCCAGGATCAGATTCTCCGCCTCATTCCTGGCTTCGATCAGGAACACCGTCCGCCTGAGCTCCACCGGGATCTTCATCTTCTTAGCCTGATTATACACATCGACCAACAGCATATTGTCCAGGATCAGATTTTGGATAAAACGATTCTTATCCATCTTCTCCTTGTACGCAAATAATAGATTCTCCAACTGGCTTACGCCAAGTCTCCCCGCCATCTCCATCTGCGGGCTGCCGCCCTTCAGCACAAGGCTGTAGCAAGGATCCTCGTCGTCATGCACAAGGAACATCCCTACATCCTTCTCTATCCGAAAAAGAAGTTCCTCCGCCGACACAGTCGGCGCCGCCCCGCAGAACTTTGCAACCGCCTGATCAAGGCTTGTCATACGCTCATTCGTCATGACTAAGCAGATTCCCTTCATATCCCATACGGCACATTCTAAACCGGTAATTCTCTTAATATCCTGTACTGCTTTATGTAGTATCTGATTTGATAACATTCGATTACCTCCCTGTTTTGTAACGTACATGTTTTATTCTACCACACAATACCGTATACGGACAAGAGTATACTCTAATTTTCACATATAAGAACGGCAGCCTTCTAGGCTGCCGTTCTTATCACTTATCAGATATTT
>Ga0137308_100767_pt1 | contig 43793 bp, 32 predicted proteins | sample Inofrocosms_June_FD_97181 | JGI IMG/M metagenome (GOLD analysis project Ga0137308, IMG submission 97181) | Mouse cecal microbial communities from Vienna, Austria - N-Acetylneuraminic and N-Acetylglucosamine D2O microcosms_June | ecosystem: Host-associated > Mammals > Digestive system > Large...
GCTTACAGCAGAAAACCTGCTCTCCTGTTTCGGGGCTTTCGTAATCGGAATCCTTTTGGGCGGTTTGTTCCACAAAGGCATTGTGTCTGGCATTACAAAATTATTGGACTTGACCGTCGATAATTCAGAAATACCGTTTTTTAACCCGAATGCCATGGTAAAGACAGCATGTTTTGTCTTTGCCATTATTATCCTGTTATCGCTGTCCAACAGCAGATTTCTTTTTAAATCTTCCCTTATGGATCTGGTGCGGTTTGAAAAAGGTGCAGAAAAGCAGACAAAGTTCCATGCCGTTCCTTCCATAATCGGGTTTGTATCTGTCATTTTGGGATACTGTATTGCCCTCGACATCCTGCGGGGCGAAAAATCTGTCTGGTTTTCAGTCGGGTTTTATACTGTTGGAATGCTTACATTTACACTCATACTTTTGGGAACAGTGCTTTTTATTGCATCTTTTCTCCCTTATGCGGTACAAACCGGCAGGAAAAATAAGAAGAAATTTTATACGGAAACAAGAATCATTACTTCACCGGGTTTTATATACCGGATGCGCTCCCATTCAAAAACGCTGATCATGCTCACACTATTGTCTGCCGCAACTTTGACTGTTTCAAGCGTTATGGCTCTCTCCCTGTATTATCCGATTGCAGCAGTATCCCGCATTGCGCCGTCAGAAATCGAGTGCCGTATTGAAAAAGAGAGCGATCTGTCCGCAATCATGGAAACAGTGAACAACTATTCCTCCGGAGATGATGTTACATTCCTGCAGACCGATATTTATAAAGTTACTTCAACCGCCGGACAGCTCCCCATGGAATACAGTGTCGGAACTTCCAGAGGAGATGCTGACAACGAAAAAATTCTTCGTAGTGCGGGTTTTGAATGTATCTCATATGCCGACTATACCGCCATTCTGAAAGCGCAGGGGCGGCAGAAGGCTTTGGAACAATTTACAGCACTAAACAACAATGAGTGTATTTTTGTAAGATACCAGCCGGCTTCCGGCAGGGACGAAACAGGCAGCACTTACCCACTGCTCATAAACAATACTGAAATACCTGTCACTGTGACTATGACCACATTGAATAATCCTTTTTCTTTTGCGAACAGCGTTGGTACTTTGATCATAAGTGACAGTTTATACAAAATGATATCTGAAAATGCTGCCCCCGAAACGAAAATCTTAAGTATAAACGGAAGTTCCATAACGGGAAACGAAGATCTGTTTCAGACTCTGTCTGCATATTTGGATAACAGCCCTTACCTGCAGGGCAATTCCCACAGGATACATGAAGTGGTTTCCCTGAGCAGTTCCACCTTCCTGCTGATAGGCTTTCTTGTCGTATTATTCTTTATAGCAACAGGCAGCATTCTGTATTTTAATAACATTTCTGCCATAGCCGATTCAAAATCCGATTACGATATCCTCGTAAAAATGGGATATACGAACAGGAAGATTAAAAAAATCATCAGGAAACAGGCAATCACATTTTTCAGCATTCCGTTTCTGTTCGGACTGGCAGACTGTATCTTTGCCACATTAGTATATAAAACAGCGCTTATGCAGAACCTTCTGGCGAACAGCATTGTTTTATACGCCCCTACGATATTGGCCATTGCGCTGACATTGATCATTTATCTGATTTATTACTATATGACTGTCCATACCTGTTGTAAAATGGTTTTGGGTAAATTTTATAGTTAACGATACTGGAAATTTCGTTTTCGGCCTTGCAGAAGCTACCGTATATGGCTCCTGCAAGAGACGGAAACAGAAATTTGTTATGTCGTTTACTATAGTTGTATGCACACAGATAAATTGATATAATTCAGAAATGGATAAGGGGACAAAAATATGAAGCGTATTATCATTAAGTTTTTGCTTTTTATAAACTCCACCCTGCTTATAATATATATGGGGCTGGAAATAAATATCCAGATGCCGTGCAGCATCAGCAAAATCGTATCATTATTTCTGTCATCTTTGATGCTGATCGACGCTGCTTATGTGAGTTCCTGCAACATCAGAGATAATAAAGCCATCTCTTTGTTTTGCGGTCTGCTGGCACTGGACAGCTGGTATATACTCCTTTCAGTTTCGGACAACGCCATGGCAGATATTGTTTTTTATGCCTTAAGTCCGGTTATATGGTACGTTTTCATAAATTTCATACTCATGTTTTTATTTCAGGGGAGCGGTTATAAATTCAAAAAGGCAGCAAACCTCTGCCTGACCGGAACCTGTATCTGCTCCCTCATCGGCATTTTAATATCAGACAATGTGTTTGCACTGTTGCATGACATCCAGTTTCTGGTAAGCTGGCTTTGTTTCATTTTTGTTGTTGCTTACCACAGAAAAAGAACTGCTTTTGTCCTGAAAGCAGAATGGAAGTCCATTCTGTTCTCTCTTGTGGTAATAATCATTTTATTCATTGCATACTGTCTTACCACAATGAGAATAACAGGAAATCTTTCAAACTTTGGAGTATATATCCCTGTCCTGCTGTTCTCCATGAGTATTCATGGTATTATACTGAAAGAGCATCGCAGTTTTCCATTGTCTGCCATATTCAGCAGATTCCAGTTAATGTTGATCCTGCTTTTCGGCGTTACCATTTGCGGCCTGATCACAATGACTCTGGGGATCGGCTGGTTATCCTTCCTTCTTATGTTGGACGCTGTGTTTATATTTATCTATGTCTGTAATATCATACTGGATTTTAATTTAAGGCAGGGAGGAGGCAACATGGTTATGGAAAGCAAATACAATGCAGCATTAGCACAATTAAAGCAGGAAGAGCAGATAAATCTTGAATTTTCAAATTTTCTTCACGACCATGTACTTCAAGACCTGCTTTCCATAAAAAATATGATGCATAAATCAACAAGCCCTGATATACAGAAAATAATCACAGAAACTCTTGACAGTATGAATATCTATATCCGTGAGCAGATGCAGAATTATCATCCTGTATTGCTGTCAAAACTTACTGTAAAAGAGAATTATCAAAATCTGCTTGCATATATTGCACAGTCATTTCCTGAACGCCACGTCAGCGTTGTTTTTGACTGCCCGGACTCTTTATTTTTAGTTCCGCCATATGATATTTTCATATACCGGCTTTTGAAAGAACTCGTCACGAATGTTTATAAACACTCTACGGGAGAAAAAGCATGGATAACACTTACACAGGATAATGGAATGATAGTCTTATGCGTAAAAGATAACGGGAGTGCTGATGCCGGCAGCCTCACCTGTGCAGACTCTTCAAAGCACAAGGGTCTTGCATTAAGCACTGACCGTGTTCACAGCATGGACGGCACCGTAAGTATAAGCCAAAATTTCCCACATGGAATCTGCGTCTGTGTCAACCTGCCAATGAAAGGGGATGCTTCTTATCAATATTTTATTAATCGATGACCACGTTCTATTTTCCAAAAGTCTGGAAATTGCATTATCAGACTATCCGGAAATCAAAACCTTTAAAAGTATCAATGATATTTCCCTGTTGGATAAAGCCATTGAAGAAGACGCTCCGGACATTCTGCTTATGGATATCAATTTAAAAAATATAACGTCTGAGGACGGTCTGGAATTAGCAAAGCAGATATTATACAATCATCCGGAGCAGAAAATTGTTATCCTGTCCGGATACGATCTGCCGGTATACCGCAACGAAGCCAAAAAAATCGGAGCAAAAGGATTTATCAACAAAAATACAGAACCGGAAATGTTGATTGCTTTTCTTTCACAGATCATGCAGGGAAAATTTATCTTCAACGGTTCCATTCCGTTTTTAGAAGAATTAACTGACTGTGAAAAACAGATTTTGCAGCTTATAGCTGACGGCAGAAAGCGGAAAGAGATTGCACTCACACTTTATATCAGCGAGCGAACCCTCTCCAATCATTTACAGCATATATTTGAAAAACTTGATGTTTCCTCCTCTGTCGAAGCTGTAACCAGGGCGATTCAATTAGGATACCTCCCGCCGATTTGTTAATTTCTCATCAAATACAGGAAGGCAGACAGAAAGGAACGGATCTTTCGCCGGCAATGCCAATACCGTCAGGTTCACACGGATGTATCTGCCGCGGCTTCACAGGAAATACGATCCGGAAACCGTTCAGGATCATAAGCAACCCCCTGACGATCATAATAGTCTTTGACCGCCGCCCTGACCGCTTCCTCGGCCAGAACAGAACAATGCACCTTATGCGGCGGCAGACCGCCCAGAGCCTCCGTCACTGCCTGATTCGTCAATTCCAACGCCTCTTCGATCGACCGCCCCCTGATCATCTCCGTCGCCATGGAACTGGAGGCGATCGCCGACCCGCAGCCAAAAGTCTCAAACTTAACGTCCGTCACGATATCATTTTCAATTTTCAGATAGATCTTCATAATGTCGCCGCACTTTGCATTCCCCACTTCCCCCACGCCGTCCGCATTCTCGATCACTCCCACATTACGCGGATTTCTGAAATGCTCCATCACCTTTTCACTGTATAATGCCATGCTCCTTTGCCCTCCTTCTATATCACAAACTCTTTCCTGCCGTTTACTTTATCCTTCCACAGGGGCGACATATTCCGCAGATAGTCAACCACCTCCGGCACGGCCCGCAGGATCTCTTCCACCTCTTCTTCCGTATTGTCCGCACTAAGCGACAATCGCAGGGAACCGTGCGCCACCTCATGCGGTCTGCCGATCGCCAACAGCACATGGCTTGGATCCAACGACCCGGAAGTGCAGGCGGAACCGGAAGAGGCACAGATTCCCCTGTCATCCAGCAGCAAAAGCAGGCTTTCTCCCTCAATGCCCTCAAAGCAGAAGTTTACATTGCCGGGCAGGCGGCTTACCCTGTCCCCGTTCAAGACAGCGTGCGGAATCCGGGAAAGCCCGTCGATCAGGCGGTCACGCAGCCGAAGCAGCTTTTCCCTGCTGCCTTCCATATCCGCACAGGCTTCTTCCAGCGCCGCCGCCATTCCCATAATAGCCGGTACATTCTCTGTACCGCCGCGTCTGCCCCGCTCCTGTGCTCCGCCCTCGATCAGATTCGTCAGCGGGATGCCCCTCCTCACGTACAGTACCCCCGCTCCCTTTGGCCCGTGGAACTTGTGGGCCGAAAGCGAGAGCAGATCGATGTTCTCTTCCCGCACATGGATCGGAAGGTGCCCTGCTGCCTGCACCGCATCAGTATGAAAAGGCACCTTATGCGCCCTGCATATGGCCCCGATCTTCGAAACCGGCATAACAGATCCGATCTCGTTATTGGCATACATGACCGTCACCAGACAGGTATCCTCCCTGATCGCCTGCTCAACCTGTTCCGGATAGATCATGCCGTTTTCATGAACCGTAAGCAGTTCTATCTCAAAGCCCTCTCTGCGCAGTCTGTCCAGCGTATGTAATACCGCATGATGCTCAAAGGCTGACGAAATAATATGCTTCTTTCCTGTTCTTTCCCCGAATCTGGCCGCCGAGAGAACCGCCTGATTGTCCGCCTCACTGCCGCCGGAAGTAAAATAAATCTCTTCCGCCGCCGCACCGATACAGGCCGCAATACGTTCCCTGGCGGACTGCAGAGCCTCCGCCGCCTTCTGCCCCGCCCCATACAGGCTGGACGGATTCCCCCAGATCTCTTCCATATAAGGAAGCATCGCATTGATGGCTGTTCTGCTCATTTTCGTAGTTGCCGCATTGTCTGCATATATCATATCTGTTCCCCTGCCTTTCCTGTTCTGTTTTCTATTTTTACTTTTGTCTCTGTCTCTGTCTCTGTCTCTGTCTCTGTCTCTGTCTCTGTCTCTGTCTCTGTCTCTGTCTCTCATAGGATATCTTATTAAACCTACTTTGTCAATAGGTTTATTGGTATATTGATTTGACCAGAAGGAATGCAGGCTTGAAGTCAAATGCGCAGCCTGTTTTGCAGATGGGCAACGTAAACGGGATTTGGCTTATATATTCAGGCAGTGGATACAAGGTGATGTTTTAATCACAGAGCCGAATTATGATTTCAAAGTGGACAAGCATGTCATTGTAGTATAACATGGTTTACGAAGGAGAATTGCTCAGATTATTTGAAGAAGAGCGTGTGCAGTTATATGGAAAACAGAAAAATCAATCTATACTCATTTTGCAGGAAAATGACAAAACTACTGCCGTTTCACACGGTATTCTATGTGATATCGCAGGGATTAGGGGCACTGATCCCTGCGGCACAGACTTTGGCAGTTGCCATGTTCATCAACAGCGTATCCGCCTCAAATACGACGCAGTCTTCCGGCGCAGATGTTATCTTCTCTTTATCACTGATACTGGCCTGCGTCTTCTTTCAGAATAGTATACCTGTAATAACACGGGTGGTAAACGCTTCCAAGAGAAACCGGCTTACATTACATATGAATCATATATTGCTGAAAAAGCAGATGAATCTCTCTTATCAGTACATCGAAGACAATGATACATGCAATTTGATCTATCGTATCCGGGATAACTGCGTCGATTATTTTGACGAGGGCTATACCAATGTGATCAACAGCCTGGCGCTTTTCATAAAGCTGGTCTCCCTGATGGTGATCATTTTCAAGGCAAGTGTGATAAGCGGTCTTGTAATTCTGGTGATCGTATATCCATTGCTTTATCTGGCGATGAAGACCGGGAAGGCAAATTATGTGCTGGAGCAGGATGCCGAGACGACCAAAAGAAAATATCAGTATATTTTTTCTGTTTTGACCGGTAAAGAGACCGCAAATGAGAGAAATCTGTTTGGGTTCAGCAGGCATATGACAGAAAGATATAACAGATTGTTTGATACTGCCTTTGAAAAGGAAGCAAAGATCATCAATAAACGCTACGCCAACATGAAGAGCGGTTCCCTTATCACATTGATCGTTTCGATCTGTATCATGGCCATCATGCTGCCCAAGTTGTTTAGAAATGAGATATCAACGGGACTTTATATCGGACTGGCGGGAGCGGTTTTGGATCTGATCCAGAGCATGTCGTGGCAATTAGCCGGCATGATGCAGAATTATGCAAAGCTGAATCAGTTTTTTGACGACTATAACCGGTACATGGAACTGGGCGAGCAGGCGGGTGCTGAGGAGGAGCCGGAGCAAATGCCCACGGCAGGTGCGCCGTCACTGGCATTTCGGAATGTCAGTTTCCGGTATCCGGGGACAGACAGATATATCCTGAAAAACTGTTCTTTTACGCTGGCGGGAGGATGCAGCTACGCCGTAGTCGGAGAAAACGGAGCGGGGAAAACAACGATCGCGAAGTTGATCATGGGATTGTATGGCGGGTATGAAGGCGACATCCTGATCAATGGCCGCAATGTGAAAGACTATTCCTACGGGGAATTGAAGGGGTTGGTGGCCGCGGTATTCCAGGATTTTGCAAGATACGAGCTTTCTGTAAACGAGAATATCGGCATCGGAAGGATCCCGCACTTTTCCTGTTCCGGTTCAGAGGAAAAAGAAATTGAAAAGATATGTGAAGAGTTAAATATGACAGACTGGATCCGTTCCTTTCCCGACGGATTTGATACCATGCTGGGGAAATTGGAAGAAGGGGGCGTCGATCTGTCCGGCGGCCAATGGCAGAAAATTGCGATCGCCAGATTGTTATACAGCAAAGCTCCCATTAATATTCTGGATGAACCGACTGCCGCCATGGACGCCGTGGCGGAGTCTAAGATCTACGAGCTTTTCCAGAAGCTGAATATGGGCAAGTTCAATATCCTCATCACACACCGGATGGGAGCCGCACGCATCGCGGACGAAATTCTGGTGCTTCAAAATGGTGCCGTGGCAGAACAGGGAAAGCATGAGCAGCTTATGACCATGGAAAATGGTGTTTACAGGAAGATGTATGAGAGTCAGAGGCAGTGGTATGAATAAAAAGGGATTTGTATATTATAATCTGGTCGGATTAAAGGTTTTGTTTCAAATAAAGCGAAAATCTATGTGTCTTTACTGCCTCCTGCAGTTAATACATGGACTTTCTTATGTCGCACAGGTCTTTTTGCTGCAGAGGTTCTATGACTCGATCACAGCATATGATTCTGCGGCAGATAAGTATGGTATCGTAGTGAATCTGCTCCTCATGGCTTTGTCTTTTCTGCTGGCACAGATCATGAATGGCGTGGCAAACAGTTACGGGCAGATTCTAAACGAGGCGCTGCAAAAGGGATTGAACGGGATTTTATACAAAAGAATAGCGCTGATGGATTCCGTGGAATTTGAGCATCCGCAGAAGCTGGATATGATAAATAAAGCCGTCAATGGCAGTCAGACGATCTTCTGGGTGAGCACGGCGCTGTTGGATATCGTATTCTTCTACTGCTCCTATTTCGGAATGATGAGCTGCTATCTTTTCTCCATGCAGCCGCTTTTGGCTGTAAGTGTAATTCTGGTGTTTATTCCGAATGTTATTTCCTACTTTATCCACATGATCTCGTTTCGCAGGCTGGAAAACCAGATCGCGCCGATGCGAAGAAAGACGACATCCTTTTTAGGGTATATGACAGGAAAAGAATACGTCAAAGAAACGAGGCATTTAGGCCTGTATCATTTCTTTTGCGAACGCTATGAAAGCACCCTGCGAAAAATAAACGAACTGAATATGAAACTGCACTACAGGAAAGGTTTCATTGATCTTATCGTCTGCACGATGACCGTACTCTTCTATGGGGGCATTATCTTTATGCTGTACCGCTATGCAGTCATCAACCAGATCACGCCGGGAACGTTTGCCGCAGTATTGCTCTCCCTGAAACAGTTTTATGGATTCATGTACGAATTGATAGAAGAGCGTTTTGCCTGGGCTTCTCAGAATGTCATTTCCATTGAGAATTATTTAAAGTGTATTGAAGGCTATCACGACGAGAAGGAATCCTGCCATTATGACAAAGGGATGAATATTGCGCTTAAGAATGTGTGCTTCTCCTATCCTTCCAGTACGAAATATGCGCTGGACCATGTTGATCTGACGATTCCCTACGGTCAGACGATCGCACTGGTGGGGGAAAACGGCAGCGGAAAGTCTACTTTATGTTCGGTGTTGGAAGGACTGTATTCACCCGATCAGGGTGACATCGTTTTTCAGCAAAAGGATGCCGGCGAGCTTTCTGTGAAAGGGAAAAGGCGCACCGGCATTTCCGCAGTATTTCAAAAGTTTGTGCAGTACCGGATGAGCATAAGGGACAATATTACCATCGGCGATGTGGAGAAAGACAGCACTGATCAAGATGTCGAAAAGATATGCACCGACGTAGATATTCATCTGGATCAGGAGGGCATCGACGCTATGCTCGGGAGAGAATTTGACGGAAGAGAGCTTTCCGGCGGCCAGTGGCAGCGGGTAGCCATTGCAAGGGGGATCTATCGCGACTGTGATCTGATCATCATGGACGAGCCGACTTCGGCCATAGATCCCGTGGAGGAATCAAGGCTGTTTGAGAAAATTTACGAGTATTCCCGTGAAAAAACAGCGATCATCGTGACACACAGGATGGCCCTTGCAAAATTGGCGGACCGGGTACTGGTCATGAAGAACGGAAAAATAGTGCAGGACGGAACACATGAACAGCTTATGCAGAAAGAGGGAGAATATAAGAAGCTATACCAGATGCAGATGAAATGGTATATGGAATCCGATCTTTTGCAGTCATCGAATGTCACAGCTTAGCCCTGTCCTGAAACTTTGCTGCAAAAGGACTCAGTTGGAAAAAGACTTAGCTGCACAATAACCACTTATAAACCATGCATGTACAGAAACAGAAATGAGGCTTACCATGATCTCAACCAAAGGAAGATACGCCCTGCGTGTGATGCTCGACCTCGCACAGCAGGATCCGGACCATTATACACCGTTAGACGAAATTGCCACCCGACAGGGAATCTCCAAGAAATATCTGGAGATCATCTTAAAGGTCCTTGTCCGGGAGAAGCTGCTCAAGGGTCTTCGCGGCAAGGGCGGCGGCTACAGGCTCACACGCACCCCACAGGAATACACCGTCGGCGAAATCCTCGAACTGACAGAAGGTTCCCTCGCCATCACCGCCTGCCTGCAGGCCGACGCGGAAATCTGTGAGAAAGCGGACACCTGTATGACGCTGCCCATGTGGAAACAATTTGACAGGATGGTGCATGATTTCTTTTACCACATTACACTGGAAGATCTTTTGCAGGGAAATATCGGCAACACGACACACAGTTGTCATGTTTAGTATGCTAAGATTCCTGTAAAGTCAAAGACCCCGCAGCAGACATGGCTACCTGGCTCGTTGCATCGCGGGAATAAAACACCAACAAAGGAGCAGTCTCTATGAGATACCAATGGATCGACGAATATCTGCTGAACAAGCGAAGTGTTACCAAAGACCTGCAAAGCGACTGGAACTGGATCCGCTATCATATCGGCGGCAAGATGTTTGCCGCTGTCTGCCTGGATTCGGACGACAAACCATACTATATCACCCTGAAGCTGGAACCCGAAGAAGGGAATTTCCTGCGGCAGCAGTTCGAAGACATCCTGCCCGGCTATTATATGAATAAACAACACTGGAACTCTGTGAAGCCGGACGGCGAAGTTCCCGACGATCTGTTAAAAGATCTGCTGGACAAGTCCTACCACCTTGTTCTCAAAAGTTTCAGCGGAAAGAAACAGCGGGAAATCCTGGGCTTAAGCTGCTGTGGTTCTGAATAGAAGGAAACCCATCCATGGCATTTGATTACAAGAAAGAATACAAAGAGTTCTATCTGCCTCCCAAAACACCCGGCATCATCGACATACCGGAAATGAATTATATCGCCGTCAGAGGCAGCGGAGACCCCAATGTGCCAGATGGCACCTACAAAACAGCGATCAGCCTTCTGTACGCCATTGCTTTTACGATCAAGATGAGCTATAAAGGCAGTCACAAGATCGACGGCTATTTCTCCTATGTAGTCCCGCCACTGGAGGGCCTCTGGTGGCAGAACGGATGTGACCGGATCGACTACTCCCATAAGGAAGATTTCGAGTGGATCTCCATGATCCGCCTGCCTGAATTCGTGACCAGAGAAGAATTCGACTGGGCCATCCGCGAAGCCTCTGAGAAGAAACAGAAAGATTTCTCCACAGTGGAATTCTTCCCCTACCGAGAAGGCCTCTGCGTACAATGTATGCACATCGGCAGTTATGACCATGAACCCGCAACCATAGAGAAAATGGAACAGTATGCCGCCGAAAACGGCTACACTGTCGATATTTCCGATACACGCTTTCACCATGAGATCTACTTAAGCGACCCGCGAAGGGCCGCCGAAGAGAAGCTGCGGACCGTGATACGGCATCCTGTCAAATAACGACTACATAGACAAACCCCGCCCCAGGCAAAGAAACACCGGCTTGGGGCGGGGCATTTTCCACCTGTTTCATGGCCTCCAGACATGCCGCATCGAATGCACCGTTTTCAGCATACTTTACTTCTATAATACAGCCTGTCTTTTCTCCCGGAACAACCACCATAATATCCGTATACCCGATGCCGGATTCCGCATTGGACTTGACGATAAAATTCCCCTCCGCCTTCAATAACCCCAACAACATGCCGTGATAGAAATTTTCCTTCATCTCCTTTTTCGTACAGGTATCCCGGATACTGATGGATTCTTTCATAAACCGGTCAAAGACAGTCTCCAGTTCTGCCCCGTCGCCCTGTCTGACCGCATTGCAAAATCTTTTCCAGTTTTCCCCGTCGCTGGTCACTTTCACCCTGAACCATGAACGAATCTTCTTTTCATATATACCCAGCACCTCTCTGTTGGGAATGACAAGTTTATGCCGCTCTCCCTCCGGCACCCCAGCATCTGTCAAATATCCTGTCGCAAAAAGCACACTCCACAAATAGGTCTGCCGCACATCAATATCCCTGCTGTCAAGATCTGTATATGTCAGTTCAGGGACCAGTTCCTTCTCCACACACTCCCCGGAGATCAGCGCCTCTATCTCCGCTTTTGTTGCCTCTGTCGCATCTTCGATGATATTCTGAATGATGGCATTGCTGCTGTTTTCCCAGTGGGACTCCATACGTGCATTCTTATCTGCCCTGAATTTATCACATTGGTTAATGACATCCCAGGGGCAGTACACATCTGTTGTACCAAAACGATAGCCGGCATACCACTCTTTAATATCTGAAATCCTCTCCTCCACGCCGTAATATTCCAGCATTTTCCTCACTTCATCATCCGTAAAGCCAAAATACTCCGCACAGTCGATATCTGAAATTGTGCGGATCTTGAAATGATTCAGACCGGTAAAAATGCTCTCCTTCGCAATCCGAAGACATCCGGTGACCACTGCAAAATACAGATCCGGATTCGTCTTCAAAACCTGGCTGAACAGGGAGCGGATCAAAGAGACCATCTGCGGATAATACCCATCCTGATACGCCTTATCCAACGGCACGTCATACTCATCAATCAACACGATCACCGGCATCGCATAATGTCTGTGAAGCAGCCGCGTCAAGATCTTCAGACTGCTGTATAAGGTGGCTTTTTTCTCAAAACCGCCTTCTATCAGCCGCAGCAGCTTGGCCTTATCTTCTTTCGTCAGCCTCTCACTTTCCAGAAGAAAATCAAACCGGGCAGCTTCTTCACTGATCAGAATACCCAGATTGTCATATGCAGTATTAAGATCACCACCCTCCACATCCTTTAAACTTAAGAACAGGACCGGATATTTTCCCATATACTGTCGGCACAACTCCACGTCCTGGGAGATCTGCAGTCCGTCAAACAGCGCAGCATCCCCGCCAATCTCAAAGAAAGATTTCAGCATATCCATATTCAAACTTTTACCGAATCTTCTGGGCCTTGTAAACAGATTAACCGTTCCTCTGGTCCGCAGAAGTTCACCGATAAACCCGGTCTTGTCCACATAGTAAAAATTTTCCGTATGAAACTCTCTGAAAAATTCAACTCCGATCGGAAGTTTTCTCTTCTCTGCCATGCGACTGCACTCTCCTTTCCGAAGTCTTTTCCGCTCCTGTATTATATCATACCATCTTCGTATCTTCCTGTACTATAATTTTTTAAAATATTTTGCCTTAAAACATTGACAACACCCCCGCGAATGTTGTATTATTCTAATTGTTCGCAAATCGAAGCGTGGCTCAGCTTGGTAGAGCGCTGCGTTCGGGACGCAGAGGTCGCAGGTTCAAATCCTGTCGCTTCGACTATCATGAATGAAAAGGCAAAAACATCAGATTCCCTGGAATCTGATGTTTTTCATTGCCATTATTCATCCTTTTTCAGCATAAGTATATTGTCATTCAGTTCTGTAGACGGGACTTTCAATATCTCTACAACGAGATCTATCCCATCATCCAGTCCCTGCCGGTATCCGGCTGATCCATATATTGCCATGCAACGGCTGATCGTGGACAGCACCTCGTCAACAACCTCTCTTTGTTCCTCATTCAACCCGGCCATTTCCAGTCTTTCGCAGGCCTTATCATGTTCTTCCATAGCCGTTTGATATACTTCATTGTTCCTCAGGGATTCTTCCAGAATGTCCTGTGTTCTTTCTTTTACTAAAATATCTAATAGTTCTTCTCTTGTCATATTGTTCCCCTGTCCTTTTCTACTTGAAAATTATAAAGTGCCGTCATAATGCCGTCAATGATAAAAGTGCCGTCATTTTGACATTATAATAAAGTCAAATGGAGGCCGTTTTATGAAATCTGATACAACCAAATTTACATTAAGAACTGACCCTGTTCTACTGAAAAAATTTCATTCTGTCGCTGATTACAATGGACGTTCTGCCAATCGGGAGCTGGAAGTGCTCATCAAGAGGCATGTAGCCGAGTTTGAAAATATTCACGGCAAGATAACACCTGAATGACCATTTCCCCTGCAACAGGGTATAATTTCAGTATGCGCATTAGGCAATCAATGTATTACACTATAACATAACCTAAAATAGAAAAAAACCATACTTCTAATTTTATCTCAAACATTGACATTCTTTACTTTTCAGATTATAACTATTTATGGAAACGGAGGGGATATTATGGAATCATATGAAATTTTAAGAGATCTTGCAATCATTTTGCTCTTTGCCAAGTGTTTTGGCATTCTCGCAAGAAAATTTAAGGCGCCGCAGGTTGTGGGCCAGATCATTGCCGGGCTGTTAGTCGGACCATGCGTGTTCGGCTGGATCTCGCAGACCGACTTTATCACGCAGATGGCGGAAGTAGGCGTGATCATATTGATGTTTTCTGTAGGGCTGGAGTCCGACTTGAAGGAACTGATCAAAACAGGCCCGGTGGCTTTTCTGATCGCCTGTGCCGGTGTATTTGTTCCGCTTGTCCTGGGAGCACTTCTGTACATGGGCTTCTACGGCATGGCACCCTGGGGCAGTGAGAATTTCTACAAGGCAGTCTTCATCGGCACGATCATGACGGCTACCAGTGTCAGCATCACCGTCGCCTCGCTGCAGGAACTGGGTAAGATCAAGAGTAAGGTAGGCACTGCCATCGTCAGCGCCGCCATCATTGACGACGTGATCGGTATCATTGTCCTGACTTTTGTCATCGGCTTCAAGAGTCCGGATTCAAACCCGCTGATGGTCATTGTCAAGACCGTTGCCTTCTTTGCGGTAGCGATCGTGGGCGGATTTCTTTTCTACAAGATATTTCTCACGCTGGATAACCGCTATCCGCACACGAGGCGTGTGCCCATTATCGGCGTAGCTTTCTGTTTTGCCCTGTCCTATATCGCAGAGAGATATTTCGGCATAGCAGACATTACGGGCGCCTACGTGGCAGGCGTTATCCTGTGCAGCTTAAGTGACAACGAATACATAAAGCGCAAGGTCGATGTCAGTTCGTATATGTTCTTCGGCCCGGTCTTTTTTGCCAGCATCGGTTTAAAGACCACCTTCAACAGCATGAACGGCAAGCTCTTTGCCTTCTGTATCTGTTTCGTAATCGTGGCGCTTCTGGCCAAGATCATCGGCTGCGGACTGATCAGTAAACTGTGCAAATACACCATCGCCGATTCCTTAAAAATCGGCGTCGGTATGATGACCAGAGGAGAGGTTGCCCTGATCGTGGCACAGAAGGGTCTGGCCGCCGGACTTTTGACGGCAGATTACTTCACCGCTGTCATCCTGCTGATCCTTGTATCTTCGATCGCGACGCCTATCATCCTCAAACTGCTCTATTCCCGGGATGAGAAAAAGGGCATCGTACATGTTTAAAGACTGAAGAAGGGATTCATAACCTGCGATGATCCGTCGGTTATGAATCCCTTTTTACATACTGTTTTTAAAAGATCTATGATTTTATGAAGTCTATAATACCTTCTTAAGCTCTTCTACCAGCTGTTCCTTCTGTACGGCGCCTACGATGGTCGCCACATCCTTACCCTGAACAAAGATCTTAAATGTAGGGATCGACATGACGCGATACATTCTCGCAAGCCCGTCCTCATCATCGATATTGCACTTACCGACCTTGACCTTGCCGTCGTATTCCTCTGCCAGCTGCGCCACGATGGGAGCCATCATCTTGCAGGGCCCGCACCAGTCCGCGTAGAAATCCACCAGCACCGGGATATCGGCTTCCAGCACTTCCTTTTCAAAATCAGCTGTCGTAAATTTGTGTTCCATAGTTCTCTTCCTCCTTCTTCATACGTTTGACGTATTCTTTCATGATTTGTATTAAAATATTGATCTGCCATGATCTATTATCTGCCGGTTTCGCATGATACTATACCCGCTTATGTGTCAACATTTACCTGGCGATCACATACTTGTAGATCGGATTGCCCAGCGCCGAGAACTTCTCCTCATATTCCGTCATCACATTGCCGGCAAGCATCTTCTCATCGTGGTGCAGATCCTCCGTCATCTGCAGAAGCTGCCACCCCGCAGGCGCAATCTCTTCCAGCGCAAACCGGAACAGATCTTCATTGTCCGTTTTAAATTCGATCACACCGTCTCTTACCAGTATCTCATCATATCGTTTTAAAAATTCACGGGACGGCAGTCTCCGCTTCGCATGCCTGTCCTTCGGCCACGGATCGGAGAAATTTAAATAAATCCGCTCCACCTCTTCCCTGCCGAACACGTCCGCGATCTCCTCCGCCTCCATCCGGATAAAATACAGGTTCGGCAACGGATCCGTCTCCATCTTCTGGATACCGCGCAGCAGCACGCTGGAATATTTCTCGATGCCCACATAGTTGATCTCCGGATGCATTCTTGCCAGATCCATGATGAATCTGCCCTTGCCCATGCCAATTTCAATCCGCAGCGGATGATCATTGCTAAACAGCTCTCTCCACCTGCCTTTATATTCCTGCGGTTCGTGCACTACAAACCTGCTCTCTGCGATCATTTCTCTTGAACCGGTTATGTTACGCAGTCTCATACCCGCACCCCCATGTCAGTCTGTAAGTTTCCCTTTTACAATAACAAAATTATACCTATATTTCCTGACAGCGTCAAGAACGTGTGTTTCTCCATTTTTACAAAACTTTTGAGGTTGGAATTTTCTTGATAGTATTTACTCCTGTGAATATAATAAATATATACAGACATTGATATGGACTTTGCGGCCTTTTATGCAGAACAGATCTCAGGCTGCTTTATTCCCTTACGGGCAATGATACAGGTGGTTTACTTATGAAGAGAAGAATTCTTTCTATAACAGTCATTTTCTTTCTGCTTACAGCTATCACAGTTTATTCTTCAAGTTTGATCACGTCCAGGGAGGAAAGTGAAGTATCCCTTTCTTTCACTACAGAAGAATATCTGGCCGACTATGACAAATTGTGGGAGATTCTTGACGAGAACTATTTTTATTTCCCTTATCTGGAGAAGCATGGTGTAACTATTGAAGCGCTGAAAGCGGATACGAGGCGGCAGCTGGAAAGCAGGATCCATGACACGGAAGGCTTTTATTATTTATTGGAAATTATGTTCAGAAAGATGCATAATTTTGCACATCTGGGCGTGGTTGACACTGCTGTTTATGCTACCTATCAAAAGTATTACGCAGCAGAGACCGTTCCCGATAACGGTTGGAAAAAAGTTCTGCAAAATCCACAGACACAGGCCATCTATGCCTGTCTGGAAGAAACCGGCACATCAAAAGCAGTACAGGAAATTAACAATAATCTTCTACCGGATATTGAGACATCATATGATGAAGAGCAAAATGCCGTAATCTTTAAAATTTCTTCATTCAACGATCGGATTTATGAAAGAGACCGGCAGATGATTGCCGAATATCTGGCCACTGTCGACGATCGCAAAATTGATCATATTATCTTTGACATAAGAGGAAATCCAGGCGGAAATGATAAATACTGGTGGGATAATATCGTCGGCCCTTTTGGCGGAACCTATGAATGGGTCAGCTGGTGTTATTTGAGAGATACGGAATTAATGCAGGACTATTTTTTCCATGATTTTCAGCCGGAGCCGGTCAGCACTGTGCAGGGACACAATGTGCCCTCTGCCGTAGAGGAATTTGGTTTAACACATTACTTTACGATCCCGAGGAAGTTATCCTCAGACACGGTCTTAAAAAAAGAACTGCAAAACGCCAGGCGCTGGGTCATCATTGATGAGCAGGTATATTCTTCGGCCGACAGTTTTGCCTCATTTTGTAAAAATACCGGCTGGGCGACTCTGGTCGGGAAAAGGACGAAGGGAGACGGTAAAGGTGTAGCTCCTGTTTTGATAACGCTTCCTGAAACGGGATTATTAGTACGATTCAGCGGTATCGCAGTCGAGTCCTCTGACGGCGGCATCAATGCGGTTACCGGAACAGGACCGGATATCCAGATCGATACGTCAAACGAAGATGTTTACGATGAGATCTACAGGATAATTCAAAGCAATGGCTGAACTGTTCTTAACAGGATTGATTAAAAATTTGTATTTTTTGTGAAAAAGCTACTGTTTTTTTCTAAAATAGTGTATCATAGTAGACGGTTTCATTTTTGAATCTGTAAATCATATGGCAGCTCGCGTTATAACGCATAAACTATACTCTTTTGAATATACTTGTTCATTATTTGCTTATTCTTTTTTAGAAAGGTCAGACTCCTATGTTTTTATCATACAGCAAGACAGGAGGCCGAAAGGCCGCCTCTTTTCTGCTTGCAGCATTTATTGTCTGCTGCGCATCCTTCAGCGGCCGGATGACGGTATATGCCGCCTCTCTGGAAGAGCTGGAGCTGGAACAGGAAGCCCAGAAAGCCCTTCCCGTCGAATCCAATGACATTGACAACTGGCCCGCCGGCCCTGTGACAAGCGCACAGTCCGCCATTCTTATGAATGTGGACACCGGCGCAGTTCTGTATGCCAAAAATATCCATAAGAAATCTTTTCCCGCCAGCACCACGAAGATCCTCACCTGTCTGGTGGCCATGGAGCAGGGCAATCTGGACGATATCGTCACCTTTTCCAACGAGGCGGTATTTTCCGTACCGGGTGACGGCTCCAACATGGGTATGGACGTGGGGGAAGCCATCACGATGGAGCAGTGTCTCTACGGCATCCTTGTAGGTTCCGCCAATGAGGCTGCCAATGCGGTGGGGGAGCATATCGCCGGTTCCATCGACGGCTTTGTCGATCTGATGAATGAGCGTGCCGCCGAACTTGGATGTACGGACAGCCATTTCATGAACACCAACGGCCTGCACGATGACAACCACTATACCACCGCCTACGATCTGGCGCTCATCGCATCCGCCTTTTTCAGAAATGACATGCTCTGCAAGATAGGCAACACGGCCAGCTATGAATTTACGGCAACACCAACGCAGCCCGACGACTTCATCCTGCGGAACAAGCATAAGATGATTACCGGTGAAGTCGCCTACGACGGCGTTCTGGGCGGGAAAACCGGATACACCGACAATTCCAGGCAAACTCTCGTCACCTGCGCGGAGAGAAACGGTATGCGCCTCGTCTGCGTCGTTTTCCGGGAGGAGACGCCGAATCAGTTCACGGACACGATGGAATTGTTTGATTACGGCTTCAACAATTTCCAGATCATGAACATTGCCGAGAACGAGAAGAAATACCAGCTGGAAACGTCAGGTTTCCTGCACACCGGCAATGACATCTTCGGCAGCTCCAGACCGATCCTGTCCATCGACAGCAAAAGCCGGGTGATCGTTCCGAATACCATCACCTTTGACGACCTGGAGTCAACGATCGACTACAATGTCTCGGACGGCAACCGCATCGCGCAGATCCGTTATTCCTATCATGATGCCTATGTGGGAAACGCCTATCTCGAACTGGCAGCCGACAACACCACTACCTATGAGTTTGATACGAATCTGGATACTGCCAATGTGAGTGTAGAGAGAGTGGAAGATACGCAGCAGGAGACAGAGCCTGCGCAGGACAACACTATTTTTATCAATGTCAAAACGGTTCTAATCTGCATTCTCGCTATTGCTGCCGGTCTGATACTGACATTCGTCCTGCGTGCACTGGCCGTCAACAGCAACAATGCCAAACGCCGCCAGAACCGCGTGAAGCGGAAACAGCGGCGAAGAGAACGGCTCCGTTCCGAGATGGATGATTTCGATTTCTAACGTCCGGGTTTTTTGACATTGATGATCTTCTTATAGTCTTTTGATTTCTTCTGTTTATCACGGATGGCCTCCACCTCGGCCTCCGTGATAAATTTTTCTGTCTTGACGACATAGACCATCTTATCCTCAGATTTACGCATACGTACTTTGGACTTCATATAACCATGCCTGTCACAGTAAGACACACAATAATAGTGCTTGCCGTTGGGCGTAAACCAGCGGATCTTCCTGCGCAGACTCCTGCGGCACAGATAGCATTTCGTACTGCTCACCGTGCGGTCCTCCATGGCCTGTGCCTTATCGGCAAATCCTCTGGAGATGTATTTGGCATAAGTATCGAACTGGACATGGATCTCCGACTGCTTATCCTTCGGAATATGAAACACATCATAGGAATAGTTCCGCAGCACTTCCTGATCCAGAAGCGCCAGCACCTTCGCCGTGTAATAGGCGTCGCTGAAAGCGCGGTGAAAAGGGATATCCTTCTCGATCTTAAGATAATCAATGGCATACTCCAATGACCTTCTGGACTTCCGGTCCTCGAAACCGATGCTGAACAGCTTCTGCACATCCAGAAAAGGAAACGGTCCGTCCGCCAGCGTCTGCATACCGTAATAACTGAGATTCCTCTGAAGCTCCGTCAAGTCCATGGCACCCCAGGTACAGAAGACAGGGGCCTTCCCGCACCAGTCAAAGAACTGCTCCGCAACCTCCGCAAAAGGCCGCCCATGTTCGAGCTGATCCATCTGCAGATGGATCAACTTCCTTGTGATGTGGTGCATCTCGTGATATACCTGCGGCTTTATAAGCTCCGAAAACTCACTCACCATCTGCCGCTCACTGTTGAGCCTGATCGCACCGATCTCCACGATCTCGAAAGGAAGAAGTTTCGATTCTTCCTCCTTCCCGTCGCTGCTCTGATTCCATTCCAAATCCAATACAATATAATTCATGCAACTCTTTCCGATCTTCTATTTCTTTCCGGCTCTCTTCTTCCTTCCGGCTTTCTGTCTCTCTCCGGCTTATACGCCCGGTCTCTCCTGTCGCGTCCTGCTGCCGTGAATGATCTCACCCAGCGTCCGGTACAGCTTATCTACCTCCACCGGTTTCGACAGGTGTCCGTTCATCCCGCATTCCACAGACTTCTTCAAGTCGTCGTCAAAAGCATTGGCCGACATGGCGACGATCGGTATCGTGCGGCAGTCTTCCCGCTCCATACTGCGGATCGTGCGGGTGGCCTCGAGACCGTCCATGATCGGCATCATGATATCCATCAGGATCACATCGTAAGTGCCGGGCTTAGTTGTACGGATCCGTTCCACGGCCTCCGAGCCGTCATAGACACAGTCCACCGCAAAGCCCCGCTCCTCCAGCAATGTCAAAGCGATCTCCGCATTCAGCTCATTGTCTTCCACGACCAGAATACGACAACCCTCGAAGGTGATCTCTTCCTCCTGTGCCTGCGTCTCCATATTCTCACCTTTTTCCAGCAGAATGGAGAAACTGAACGTGCTGCCTTCTCCCAATTCGCTGTCCAGCTGAATACTGCTTCCCATCATCTGGATCAGACGGCTGCTGATAGAAAGACCCAGGCCCGTGCCCTGCTGCTTGGAAGGGTTCCTGTCGGTGGCCTGCTCAAAGGAACGGAACACTCTCTTCTGGTCTTCCTTTGCAATACCGATTCCCGTATCACGCACCGCAAAATAGACTACCGATTCCTTCTCCAGCGTTTTCTCTTCCCGTACCGTCAGCGTCACCCTGCCCTTTGCAGGGGTAAACTTCACCGCATTGCCCAGCAGATTGATCAGCACCTGGCTGATACGCATTTTATCCGCCACAAACCAGGTATTCGTCACCTCGATCTCCTGCACGAAATCTATCTTCTTGGCCGCCGCCTGCGTCATGATCAGTTCCCTGATCGTACTGAGCATCTCATGGATATCGAAATTGACCGCTTCCAGCTTCATCTTGCCGCTCTCGATCTTGGACATATCCAGAATGTCATTGATCAGGCCGAGCAGATAATTAGAGGATGACTGTATCTTCTGCAGACAGTCCATGATCCTGTCATGGCTCTGTTCCTGCTGCAGCGCGATAGCCGTCATACCGATGATACCATTCATGGGCGTGCGGATCTCATGGCTCATACGGGACAGGAAATCGGACTTCGCCTTGCTGGCAATATCATGCTGTTTCTGCGTCAGCTGGCTCTGAATGACCCTGCCCAGCTCCGCCAGATTCTGGTATTCCTCGCTGTTGTCAAGCAGCGACTTCTCGATCCCCACAATACAGATATTTCCCATGTAATCCCCATTGTCATACATGGGCAGCACGATACCGTGCCGGCCGGGCATAATACCCAAAAACCGCTGAATGATCTCGTCTCCGCTTTCCTCTTCCGACAGATAGCGCAGCTCATTCTGGCCCAGCCACTTATAGAAGATATCCCGCTCTTCCTGGCTGTACGGTCTCACATTCTCTGCGGTCATTCCGCCGCCTTTATGCCACTGATAATCCAGATAATTGGAACTGAAATCCGAACGCAGCACAGAGACCAGCACATCGCTCGCATGATAAAATCTGCCGATCTTGCACAGGATCAGCTTCATCTGCGCTGGGAAATCAGCCCCCTTGCCAAACAGGTTAAGAGCCAGCGATACCAGGCTGACATCCTCGCCATAATCCAGCGTGCTGATATCACGTCCCAGCAGCGGCGGTAATCCCTGCCGCTCCTCCAACGGAATATCACCGTAGGAAAAATATCGTTTCGTCACGCCGGGAACTACAAAACTCTGGGCATGTTTCGCCATGCAGATCAGTTTCTCACTGGTCAGATCCTCCTGTGCGGCGGCCATACCCACATGCACATCCACATTGAACATCTCGGCTTCAAAGCTGGCCGCGATCTTATCAAGCAGCCTTTCCACAAAGACTGCTGCCTCCGCCTCCGACCGATCTTCCATCCAGACCGTGAACTCGTCGCCGTCAAGACGCATCGCCACGATCCGTCTGCCGTCCTTGTTGCCAAATTCCCGACAGCAGCCGGCCGTCAGTCCGCCCAGCTCTTCCAGGATCATGTCACCGAACACGATACCGTTCTTCTCGTTGATCTCTTTCAATCTGGTCAAAAGCATATTGACCATCACGCCGTCTTTTTTTGTTTTGCGGCATTCCTGTATCAGGCTGCTGCCCGCGCTGAAAGAATAGAGTCCGGTGATGCCGTCCGTCGAGCTTCTTCTGAGCTGTTCCGCCTCCCGCGCTTTCTCTTCCTGTATATCGCGGATGCTGCCCATGATCTTTCGACGCGCGCCGTCTGTATCATAAACCGTCTTTCCGGACAGCGCTACCCACTTATAATCTGCATCATCAAGCCATTTGATACGAAATTCGACGTACAGCCTGTCTTCCCTCTTCTGCAGTGCGTTGACCACCAGCTCCCGGTCCATATCGTAGATATACTGCGGATTGATAAAACCGCTCTCAAATTCATCGCACGGCCATTGACCGCTCATCGTCTGATGATTGACAATATCCAGCATATGATTCTGGATATCATAGGAGAAGAACATATCCTTGCTGGACTCTAAAGCCACCCGGTAGCGCTCCTTCTCCTCCAGCAGTATATTTGCAGCCTCTTTCTGGTTATCCGTCAGCTCCTTCACCACATCATAGAGCGCGTCCACTTCCAGAATATTGGAATCCTTAAATTCCAAAAGACCCTCATTTCCCCTGCTAATACATGCCATCAGCTGTTCTACCGGCCTGGTCAGATATTTCACCAGGATATAGATACCGATCACCCCGAAGACCAGGCCAAGCAGGACCGCCGCCACCATCCACACATAAAGCTGACGGCTTATGCCAAAAAGCTCATCCTCCGTGTTCAGACCCAGAAGCACCCACTGCGTATTCTTGTAAGGTACATTGTTGCTGTACAGCTTCAGCGGACAGACAACCGCGTGAATCTTCTGCTTGTTCAGCCTTGCCTCCCGCACCAGCGTCAGATTCTCATGCCGCGTCTCCTCCAGGAAAAATCTGTCGTTCGCAGAACAGACCAGATCATAGAGAACCCCTTTTCCCATCAAAGGAAGATAACTGCCGTCCTCCTGCTCCACCGCCAGCATATAACCGGACTGCTGGGAATCATTCAACTCCGCAACCGGAAAATAATCCGCAAACCGCTGCTCGGAAACCTCTACCCCAAGCACGCCGTATACCTGCCCCTCATACCGCAGCGGCAGTGAATAAGTGATCATCCGATAAGAATCCGCCATCTTCTTTTCCAGTGAAAAAGGCATGGACCAGTAACCCAGATTCACGGTATCCGCATCCGGATATGCCTCTCCCGCCTTCCACGGCTCATAGAAAAAGCTGTCGTTCTCGCTGTTCCCCTCACCGTCCATATGAAAATGCGTGGTCCAGGCGGTATCGAGGGGAATATTCCACTCTCTCGACAGATGCTTGCTTCCCCGCTCCAACAGAAGATCCGTGTAATTGGCAGGATTGATATCCGGATCGGAATCCCTGATAAAAAACCCGTCATAATCCGCCTTCGCCTGCATGTCTTCTCCCGTCAGAACTACGAATATGCCTGTCGTGGTACTGCCCTGCAGCATATTGAGGCATTCCGGAAAGAGCTGTTCGAGCAGTTCATCCTTCATCTCATCCGAGTTCAGTACCTGCTCCAGCTCCATATTCCTGTCGGTCAGGAACTGCTCCAACAGTTTGTGAAGAGTGCCCTCCTGCCCACAGACAGCTGCCCAGCGCTGGATCATATCATTCTGCAGGATCACTTTCCGGTTTTCCACAAGACGGATCATCATGCCGCCGGAATACTCCTGCAGCATCCCCGCCGTCCTTCGAACGATCAGCGTACCGATGGTAATCATACTCTGTACCAGCATGATCACGATCAGAGGAATCAGAAAGATCCTGAATATACTTGTTTTTTTCTTTTTTCGACTTCTGTCTTTCATGTCACCTCTACACGGATAACGCGGGACATATCCCGCTATCCCTCAATCGTGATCTTTTTACTCGCCAACTGCACTGCTCAATGCTTCGCAAAAAGCAGCGTACCATGTTTCGAAAGCCTCCTGCGACACATACGAAGCAGACGCCTCCTCCAGACTTTTACCTTCCTCCAGAGCGGCAGCTACCACTGCCCGGTCGGCGGCCGCCTGGTCTGCAAGATGATACTCCAGCACCTTTCTGGCAGCAGAACCGTTCTCAAAACTCTTATTCGTATATAAAGTCATGCCTTCCATTTCGTTGAAGATCGTGGTCAGGCAGTCATACGTCTTGGGCGCCACTTCCAGCTCATGCTCCGCGATCACCTGATCCAGCTTCTCCACACTGCCCGCTTCCTTCGTCACCGGCAGATAACCGGACACACAACCGAACTGCAGATTGTTCTCCGCCTCCGTGAACCATTTGAGAAATTCCACCGCCGCATATTCATGCTTCTCATCGGACTTGCTGACCACCATGCCGGCGCCCTGCTGTACCGCATACTGCGCACCACCCTCAAAGACGGGAGCCGTCGTTACGATATAATCAATGGTGCGGCTGCCGTCGTCCAGCTCCACCTGATCCGGAAAATACATGGCGGAAGTCGTAGAGCCCGTATAGGCCAGCAGATCGCCCGTCTTCACATCATCGGAACGGAAAGAACCGTAAGCGCCGAAATACCCCTTCACCATCGGCACATAATAGTTCTCCCACAGGCGGTACAGTTCTTCTTTGGGCGTATTTAACGTAAGCGCTCCGTTCTCCACCTGAAAGATCTCCACACCCAGCTGCTGCATACCGATGATGAAATAATTGGCCACCGCATCTCTTCCGTAGAACGCCATGCCGTCACCCGACACATCCGGCGTCTGGTCATCCGTCCACTCATAATACAGCTGTGCGGTAGAGACCACGCCCTCGATCGTCTTAAGGTCCTCCAGAGACGCCCCTGTGGCTGCCGCAAAAGGTTCCCAGTCCGTCTTATTGATCATCATGATCTCCGTGGACTTCGCCGTGGGAAAGATCCGCAGTGTGCCGTCCGCGGCGATACAACCCTCCGCTATGTAAGAATCCACGTATTTCTCCAGCTCTTCTTTATCCAGATACTCAGACAGATTCGCCAGAGCGCCCACCTGCTCCACCTCATAAGCCGTATCCGCATAAGAGGAGAAAATATCCGGCATTTCATCTGCTCCCACCGTACCGTTGATGGAATCACGCACTGCCGTCTCCAGATCAGAAACCGATCCCTGACTGTAGCTCTGCACGTAAATCCCTTTCTCCCGGCCGACCGTTTCATTAAACTCTTCCACCAGCACATCAAATGCCGCCTGCTGGGATCCATTGTAATAATGCCAGATCGTCAGCGAAACCGGATCGCCCGGATCCAGCGGCCCCTTACTGCCGCAGCCTGTCACAGACGCTGTCACGGCTGCCGCCATGCACAGAGGTGTCACACTTCTTCTTATATTCTTCATATGTCGTTCGTTCCTTCCACTCGTCTTTTTTTCATAATTGCTGTTCGTTCCATTGTAGCATACGCCCCCTTTATTTTCAATAAAACTATCCATTCGAAAACGGCGCCAGACCAACAACCGTGGCCCCGCGCCGATATGCTCCGCAGTCTTTCCTGCTTTTTAAATTTATTTCTCGTATAACTGCTTGATCCGCTCATCCGCCCATACAACCCTGTTACGGCCAAACTTCTTGGCATCATACAGCATGGCATCCGCTATCTTCAGATAAAAATCATAGGACTTTTCCGCATCGGGTATGATGGTAATACCGCCGATACTGACCGTAACCCACTCAGAGACCGCCGGATTGTGCGGTATATGAAGATCTTCCACCGCCTGACGGATTGTCTTGATGTACTCAAATACTCTGTCCGAATCGTCGCCAAGAAGGATCGCCACGAATTCCTCTCCCCCGTAGCGTGCAAAAAAGTCCGTGCTGCGGTGCAGATAGGAAGCGATTGTCTTCGCAACCGAGGCAATGACCCTGTCGCCTGCCGGATGCCCGAAAGTATCATTGAAAGATTTAAAGTGATCGATATCAAACATACAGATAGAAAACGGTGTGCGCAGGCGAACCGATTCTTTCCACTTCTCCACACTGTACTCGTCATGCCGGCGTCTGTTGGCGATCCCCGTCATCTGATCCGTCTTCGACTGCCGTTCGACCTGCCTACGGTAGTTGTACAGCTTGATATGGGTATCCACCCTCGCCTTAACGATCAACGGGCTGAAAGGCTTACTGATATAATCGACCGCGCCCAGTGTAAGTCCGCGCTGTTCATGCTCGATATCCGAAAGCGCAGTGATCATGATGACCGGCACCGTCTTCGTGTTATTCTCTTCCTGCAGAATCTTCAACAATGTAAAACCGTCCATTCCCGGCATAACAACATCCAGCAGGATCAGAGAGTAATTCCCCGCCCGCGCAAGCTCGAACCCGGCCTCCGCCGACTGCTCGGTCTCAATCTCATATTCGTCGCTCAAAATATCACTTAACTGTGCCGCCTGCAACGGGCTGTCGTCAATGATCAGAATCTTTTCCATATCTTTCTGTTCCTTTCGTAATTTCCTTGAAACCCTTATATCTTATATTAACACCTGCATCTGAAGTTTGCAAACTTCTTTCATCCATTAAAACAGCACCAGACTACAAAACTGCGGTCTGGTGCATAAATAAATCCCTCTGATATGATCAATCCAGTGTAAACCCGGCCACAATATCTTCCAGGCTGTCGGCCATTTCCCTGTTTTCTTCCGCCTGGTTCTGGATCTCAACTGCTATTTCTTCTGTCCTTTCGCTCTTCCTGACAATTTCATTGATCGCCATGTTGTTCTGGCCGGACAGGTTTTTCACATCCATGACGTTGTCGAAGATCTGCGATATGGATGTCTGGAGTCCTCTGACAAAGTCTCTCAGCTTCTCGACATCGTTCTTGATCGCTTCCACTGAGGCGCTGTAATCATTGGATTTCTCGGCAAAATCTCCAAAACTTTCCAATACCTCTCCTTCCATGTACTTTAAGATCGCTGACATACACTGGTTCACTTCGCCGATGCTGTCATTGGATGCCTCACACACTTTCTGAATATGTTCCGCGGTTTCCTTGGAAGTCTCCGCCAGCTTGCTGATCTCACCCGCCACTACGGCAAAGCCTCTGCCCATCTCACCGGATCTTGCCGCCTCTATGGCCGCATTGATGGACAAAAGGTTCGTCTGGTTGGCAATATCCAGAATCGCCGATGCCATGCCGTTGATCTGAGACAGACTGTTCAAATTCTCCAGCGCAGCCCGCACGGAATCCTTCGTCGTCACAAGTTGTTTACTCGTATTCTGCAGCGATGCATTCGCACTCTCCCGCATCTGCTTCGCATCTTCCATGATATCATCACTGAATTTGGAACTGCTGCGCAGGCTGTCCGCCACATCGCCGATACTGCTGCGCATATTGATGATCTCGCCGTTGATACTCTCGATCGCATTATTAACATGATCGAGGCTGGCGGAAAGCTGCTGTGTCGTACACATATTGTTGGTCACGCACTCCACCAGTTCCGAGGACGTTCCCCGCAGGGAGATCGCTTTCTCATTCAGCTTCGTACAGCACACCCGAAGCGTACCCAAAATATGATTCAGCGACTTGATCACCTTATCGGAAGCCGTAGCCATCTCGCCCAGGTCATCGTTTCTGTCCGCATACTTGTGCACTTCTCCCCTGTCTCTGATATCACAGTTTGCAATCTGGAGCAGCGAACTTGTGATAGGCGACAGCGGCTTCATAAAGCGCGAAATTACAAGGTAAGACAATATCATCAGAAAAGCAAGCCCGCCGATGCAAAGCGTCAAAAGCTCGAATCTTGCCACATTGGCGGTGGCAAAAATCTCATCCACGCTGTCCGTCAACAGAAAAATCCAGCCTCTGTCTGCAAAATAATGATACGCCGCAATGCTGTCTTCCCCGGCATTCGTATATTCCACATATTCCGTTGTCTGACTGCTGCCCTGTTTTACCTGACTGATGATATCGAGGACATACTCCTCGTCCGCCTTGGTACCGAGCTTTGCATCATCCTCATGGAAAATATATTCCCCGGTCTCCGTATTGATCAGATAGTAACGCGCATTGTCAAGTCCGGCTGTCGGCAGATTGTTCAGCTCTTCCCGCAGTCCGGAAATAAAGATTCCCGCACCCACCAGACCGATGGGTTTACCTGTTTCATCCAGACAGGCACGATACATGGATACAATCTGTTTTCCGCTTGCCGGTGAAAAGATAAACCCGGCGTTATAGACCCCGTCCGCCTCCAGCATGGCGTCCTGCAGCTGCTTTAAGGGATCGCCCTCTCTTGTCGTGATACCGACCACATCTTTGTTCGTATGAGCAAGCACATGCGTATTCCACTCACTGGCATAGATGCCTTCCAGCCGGTCAATATCACCGCTGAACTTCTCGGTGTATTTCTGCGCTGCGGCAGCTGCCGACGAATCCGTCGGATGTAAAAGAAGATCTGTAATCTCGCCTGCCCTGCTGTATGCGGTCAAATGACTCTCCGCCTCCCGCACATAACTTTCTATGATCTGCGACCTGTCGTCTACGATCGTCTTCATACTGTCGATCGTATTGCTGCGGATATTGCCGGTGATCGTTTTACTCATGAAAATATACAGCACTGCGAATATAACAATCTGAAGTGCCATGATACATGATGTTATTCTGTAAGCAACCTTCTTTTTCTGTCCCATCATTTCAATCTCCTTCAAAAAACCCCTTAACCTTTATTCTATTTTAAAGCCGGTGCATCACTTCATTGTCTCCTGCACCGAAATAATCATGTAAGATCTTATACTCCTTATAAAGCCTGTTATATGTCTCCACATGTTCCGGAATCGGTTCAAATTTTATCTCCCCGATCCTGCCCATCGTGCGCGCCGCCGCATTGACCGTCCCATGACCGCCTGCCTGAATGCCTGCTGCCACCGCCGCATAGACAGCCGCGCCGAAAGCCGAACCCTGATCCGTAGAACCGGTAAGGATCGTCTTGCCCAGCACATCCGCATAGATCTGCATCATAAAAGGATTCTTACCCACGATACCGCCGCAGGCATAAAGTTCCTTCGCCGTGACGCCTCCTTTTGCAAATTCTTCGAAGATGGCCCGCATACCGAAAGCCGTCGCCTCCAGAAGCGCCCGGTAGATTTCTTCCGGCTTCGTCCGCAGCTTCAAACCAAGTATCATACCGGAGAGGTTCGCATCCGCCAGACAGGAACGATTGCCGTTCCACCAGTCCAGCGCGACCAGTCCGCTTTCTCCCGGCATAAGCCGTGACGCCTTCTCGCTGAGCAGCGTATGTAAGGAAATCTCCCGCCCGGCCGCCTCTCTCTCGTAACTGCCCGGCACGCAGTTGTTCACAAACCACTCAAACAGATCCCCGACGGCGCTCTGCCCCGCCTCGTAGGCATACAGCCCAGGAAGCACGGCATTCCTGACACAGCCGGAAATACCCTTTATATAGGATAACTTCTCGGAACACAACAGCATACAGCAGGACGTCCCCAATATCATCAGCGCCTGATCCGGCCCGTCGATCCCGGCGGAAGGCACTGCCACATGGGCGTCGATCAGGGAAGCAGCCACTGCTGTTCCCGCTTTCAGCCCCAGTCTGCAGGCGGCCTCATCTGTCAGCCTGCCCGCACCCTCACCCACCTGCACCTCTCGTCCTTTGAGCTTTTCTTCCAGGGAAAAAAGAAGCGGATGAAGCATTCCCAGAAATTCCTTCGCAGGATAGCCGTCTTCCTCGTTCCACAAAAGTTTGTATCCTGCATGACACATACAGCGTGTCACTTCTCCGGTCAGCAGATAGACAAGATAATCGCTGACCTCCATGAAATTGTCCGTGGCCTCATATACTTCCGGCGCTTTCCCGGCAATCTCCATAAGTTTGGGCAGCATCCACTCCGCATTCACCTTACCGCCGCAGCGCATCAGGAATTTCTCCCCGCGCTCTTTGGCCAGCGCCGTGATACGGTCCGCCTCCGCCTGCGCGCCGTGATGCTTCCACAGCTTCAACTGCGCATGAGGATTCGCTGCAAACTGCTCTGTCTTGCCAAGCGGCCGACCATCCTGCATAAGCGGCAGAAAAGTGGAAGAAGTGGCGTCAATACCGATGCCGATCACATCATCCGGCCGGCAGCCCGCTTTCTCCACCACCTCACGGATCGTGTGATACATGGCCTCAACATAATCGTCAATCTCCTGCAGGGCGTAATCCGCAGGCAGCTTTTCCAACCCGCAGCCCGGGCCGGCTCCGCCGCTTTCGCCGGCCGTTCCGGAAGAAACAGACAGCGTAGTCAGAATCCCGTGCGGATACGGATAGATACTCTCGGCAATTACCTCGCCGCTGTGCACGCAGACCAGCACCGCTCTCGCCGAAAGAGTGCCGTAATCCAATCCGATCACGTATTTAGTTTGCTCCGTTTTGCAGATCGTCTCCACTATACTCTCCATTTCTGCATTTTAATTTACAGGGAACGACATTGGAAATTTGTTATGCCGTTTACGATTTCGCCTGCGGACAATACTTTTCCACGAGTCTGTCTGCTTCCTCATCCAGCCTGCCAATATCCCACATCAACTGCAGGATCGTATAACGGTCGCGCAGCTCTTTGCCATAGCGGATACTGTCATGGACATATTCCCGTGGAATGCCAACGTCAGCGGGTATCTTCGCAGCACCCATATCCGCCAGCACCTGATATATTTCAGATGCCTTCGGCGCCGTCCCGGCAAGCGCCTGGATCTGATCCCATTTCTCCTCGATGGCAGTAAGACGCTTCCGTAATCCCGCCGGATCATTTTTCCCGGATTTCTTCTCCAGCTCAATGATCCCTTCCGCACCGTCCCGGTAGCAGCGGCGCATTTCCTGCTCCCAGTCTTCCACGGAAGGACGACCGGAAATATTCTCACGGATCGCGGCGAAATCCGGACGCTCCATCTCTGCCAGCCTGTTATACAATTCCAGCATCAATACCGTGCCGATTCCCACCTTCGTGCCGTGCAGTACCGCCGGAATACCGTCGAAAAGGAACTGCATCTCCCAATAATGCGACTGATGATGCTCCGCACCGGAAGCCGGACGGGAATTTTCCGAAAAGTCCATGGCAATGCCGGAAAGCACCAGGGCCTCCGTAAGCACCGATACGGCTTTGCCGTCATGAGACGCAAGCCCCTTCGTGCTCTCCATCGTCTGGTCCACCGCCGTCCGCATGATATCGGCAATGGTGTCACAGTAATATTCATCATTTACATAATGGGAAAGCTTCCAGTCAAGCAGACAGTTATATTTACCGAGAATATCCGCCGCACCTGCCGCCAGCATCCTGAGCGGTGCGTTCGTCATGATCTCCGGATCACAGATGAGCGCCAGAGGCTCCTGTGCCGGAAACGTGATCTTCATATTGTGAAAGATCAGGGGCGCTACTCCGCTCACCAGACCATCCATCGAAGGCGCCGTCGCCACCAGCATAAAAGGCCGTCCGGTAATGTAACTGAAATAGCGGCCGAGATCATTGATCGTACCGGTTCCGATGGAAATGATAAGATCGGCTTCCCTGTCATTGGCCATGGCGATACTGCCAAGGGCATGTTCGTCGGCTGCCAGATCCCCGTTCTCAGGACTCCTGAGCACATGGGAAGCGTAACGGATACCGGCTTTTTGCAGCACTTCTTCCGTCTGTTTCCCGGCAATCTCATATGTATGCGTGTCGGAGATCAGATATGGTCTTGCATATCCCAGCTGCCCCAGAAGAGCCGGCAGCTTTGCAATGGCGCCCGGTTCAAACATATAGTGTGCGAACAACGATCTATGCGTCCGCCCACAGCTGCATGAAAAACTGCAGTTTAAATATGGTTCTATTGATCGACTCTGCATTTTATTCCTCTGTTTCCTTTCTTTTCATCCTTTACCCCTTATTTATTATACCTGCGTAAATTACAACGTTCAATAATTTTTATTGTTGGAAACATAAATACAAAGTTTTCTTTGATCTCAAATCATAACACATCAATTTCTGAAAATCCTTCAAACAAAAAATCCCTGTAGAGCCAATATTTTCAGGCAATACAAGGATTTCTGCAATTACAGTACGATCGCCGTCTCTTCCCCGTAAATCTCAAAGGGACCGCTGACGGGACAGATCGAGCGATGGGTTCCGTGATAATCTTCGTCAAAAGTAATCGGTGAACCGTCCGGATTCTCAAACAATTCTTCCGGCTCAAACGCCTCTCCCAGTACTTTTGTGGAGATCATTTCATTCTCGGATTTTTGCAGGTATTGATACAAGTTAGTGTGAAGTACGGTTTTCCCGTCTTCTTCCACAAGATGCAGTGTAATATGGTTCTCAGTATCTATTTTGTAATTTTTCTCTCCGTCATAGGGCTGAGCGCCATTAAAATATATATTACCACCGGAGTATACCGGCAGATGTTCATAGAATTTATCTCTCTGCTCACGGATCTCATAGTGATCCGCATAGAATTTTGCAAAGTATTCGTCGGCATCCGGGTATCCGTCATAAGGCTTCGTGCCCACAATATAATTCATCCTGTCCAGACTTTCTTCTTTTCTTGCTTTTGCATAATCTGTCAGAAGCTGACTGATCGGCTGCTGAACGAAAATATTATTATAGAATCTCGCGTCTCCGTGGAGGATCGTCATAAATCCGGCAATCTCCGTCCTGTGCGGAACATGATACGGCGTATAACGCGGAGACGGGAAGACCTTACTTCCATTATCCGAGCCGTTTCCCACATAGACAAAAGAACCTGCGATCAGGTTATGGACCATTGCCGTACCCTGGGTGCAAAAGCGCCCCGCAACCTCGGACAGAAAAATATTATTGTCCATCAGGGTCGGTCCGTGAGACACTTCAACAAAGATATCCTCTGCCACAGAAATATGCTCATTAAATTCCGTCCCTTCCGGCGGCATGTTACGGTAGAATAAATTCTGCGTCACACGGGTTCCCTGTGCCTGCCAGTCAAGCCATAATCCCCTGCTGCAATGATGAAAGCGGTTCCTTCTGATGATCACATCAATAGCGGCATGCATTTTGATCCCGCCGATTTCCGCTCCGGCAAGTTCCTGTTTATTGTTGATATGATGAATCTCATTATCCTCAATAATGGAGAATACGCCTCCCAGATGTCCCACGATTCCGGTCTGTCCACAGTCGTGAATATTACAGCGCCTGACTATATGTGAACCGATCTTCTCTTTTGTCCATCCTTCTCTCTGTGCCTGACAGATGGCATCCCTCTCCGTCTGGGTTCCGGTTTTGGTCCGCTTGACGGTCCATTTATTATCATTTTCGGGCTGCAGATATTTACCGAGCGAGATACCGCTGCATCTCGAATGCGAAATCTCACAATCTTCGATCACCCATCCTTTTGACCAGTGAGGTCCTACCATACCTTCCTGATAAGCGGTTGGCGGCGCCCACTGCGTAGCCGCTTTCGTAAATACAAAACCGGATACCGTGATGTAGCCGATCCCTTCCTCTGAAGGGTAGAAGCAGTTTCTTCTGACATTGATCTCCACATTTTCATTATTTGGATCAAATTCTCCGAAATAAGCATAAATAACAGTCTCATTTCCTTCCTGTTCCGTATACCATTTATACAAAGAACCTTCCTGATCCCATGAACTCCTGTATACGGCAGGGTTTAACACTTCCTCTAAAATATCAGTCTCATACAGCTCCTTATCGTTCATATAAACTTCACCGGTATGTATTTTCCTTACGGCATCGTACCAGTCCCCAAAAATCTCAACGGTATAAGGATTATAGTTTCCGAAAAGGCCATTAGGTATGTTTACCTTCCATACATTATCCCGATACCTCTTCCAGTTTTTTACTTCCTCCGCACCTGTTATGATCGCTTTATTTTTTACTTCGGAGCGGTATATGATCCTTTGTTCCGGTGTTCCGGCATGAACAGGGTCTACAGCTTCTCTGTATACACCCGGAGCGACAATGATCTCATCCCCCGGCTGCGCAAGCTTTGCCGCCTGCGCAACCGAGTGATATGGATATTCTCTGCTGCCGTCTCCTCCCCCGGAATTCTTAGATACGTATATTTTCATTGCATTCCTCCACTCGTATATTTTTACAGTGTGCTTATTACTCAGACAGCGCCTCCCAGATAATACCATCCTTTGACGTCAGCAATCCGAATGTGGTATGACTGTTCCTATCTTCTCCCATTAATATCATGACCCAGTATTCATCTTCCTTCCAGACATAAGGTGCACCGTATCTTGTAGACATCCAGCTCTGCTCCGGAATGGTTATCTTTCCTTTGTTACCCCAATGAATCAAATCTTTGGAAGTAATATAAGCCAGATGTTGACTTTTCAGTCCTTCGCTGTAGATCATAACCCACTCGTTGTTGTTTCGAAAAACAGTAACATTTTCCGCACCGTCCGGGCCGTCCTCACAGGTTCCGATCAGAGGACTGTCAACAGTAGTGATCGTCCATCCTTTCAGTTCCGGATCATCCACATAGGCATGGCCTACCAGATTCGTAGCGCTCGCATAGTGTACTCTGTCCGTCCCCACGAAAAAGCAGTGCAGCCGTTCGCCCTCTGTCACAAAAGTAGGATCGATGACACGGTTTGCCTGATTCCAGGGAAGATGCACTGCTTCCTCCAGAAAGAAAACAGGTTTGGACCAGTTTTCCAGATCGTCGGATGTGCTGTAACAGAGCATCGTCGGTACCTCGGGATATGACTGATAAGGTAAAATATATTTTCCCTTCCATCTGATCACATCGCCCGGAGAAGCAAAGCCCTTTGCCGATATATCACGATCTTCTTCAAAGGTTACAAAATCCTTCGTGATCACATGCGCAATAGACCAGTTTTCCGGCTTCGTCCAGTCATTATTGGAATACCGGGAGTAAAACAGATGATATCCGTCGACACTTTTCCATACGGATGGATCCCGCAGATTATCGGAACGCTTCCATATAGGATTGCTCAATTTTTTTAAGTCCATATCTTTCCTCCTGCTTCTGATTAGAAGTCTCTGTTCCTTATCTCATATAACGGTCATAGGCAGCCTGTTCCACGGCAAGAACTTCTTCGATACCCATGCTGTTAAGTGTCTCTACGAAATTATCGAAATTGTCCAGAGGTTCTTTTCCCATAATGAATTTATTTATCATCTCATCTTTATAGGTTTGAATCTCCGTATAAATACTGTTGATCACTTCCCGCTCTTCTTCGGTAAATGAAAGTGCAGGTATCGTGGGACGAATATACTGTTCCATTTCATTTCGATAAGCTACATACTCCTCATCGAGAAGGGCATCTTCATAACCGATGTCCTGCTGATAAGCCCATTCTCTGTGTCCATAAACGTTCAACATGGATAAAATAGATCTTCCCTGTTCATCATTTGCGATCACATCCGTATACTTCGGCTTACCGTTTTCCATCGTATAAGTCTCGCCTTCCAGTCCAAAATTCATCAGCAGGCTTCCTTCTTCACTGTAAAAATAATCAAACAGCTCAACGATCTCTTTTATATAAGGAGAATCTGCGCTGATCGCCGTATATCCTCTTATCGGCTGCATCTGGCTGGTAGTCATCTGGGTTCCGTCGGGACCCTGAGGAGGCGCCACTACAACAAACCATGCTTCGGAATCTTCATTTGCAGAACGTACCTGTGTTCCTAATGAATAAGCTCTGGCTGTGGTATCCTGGCAGGCACCGGAAATTTCATTCGTCAGTCTTGATAACCATACATTTGTATCGTTTGTGGCATATTCCGGATCGATCAAACCTTCGTTATACAGTTTATTGATGAATTCCAGGGCTTCCTTACATCTGGGATCCGTATAGGCATATTTAACCTGACCATCCTCAATAAAGAACTGTTCGTTTGCCTCAAAGCCGCTGATACCAAACGCTTCCATAAATGCCAGCACACCGGCCTGTGTATTTCTCGTGGTATACGGAATTTCATCAGCCTCTCCGTTACCATTAGGATCCTGTTCCTTAAATGCCTTAAGTACATTATACCAGTCATCCAGAGTCACCGGAACATCCAGCTCCAGCTTTTCCAGCCAGTCTCCGCGCAGCATCCATACTTTGAACGTTCTTACCGCACCGATAAACGGCATAAAATAGATATTCCCGTCACTGGCTCTCATATCACGGATATATTCCGGATTTTCCTCCAGTATTTTTTTCAGGTTAGGAGCATACTCATCAATATAATCATCCAGTGGTGCAAAAGTTCCCTGCTCGGCCACCTTCATCATATCATCGCGGTAAGTGCTTACCATAATATCAGGTATGCTGCCGGAAGCAACGGTAACATTAAATTTCTCTCTAAACTGATCCTCAGTGTTGGGGGCCGCCACAAATTCAAAATCTATCCCCGTGCGTTTTGTTATTTCCTGAATGATCGGCAGATCCGTGCTGATTGCCTGATCCGCAGAATCCTGCAGAAACATACTTACCACGATATTGTCCGTACTGGTTTCCTCTGTTGCATCCGTCTGTTCAGAAGCAGTCTCCGTTTCCGGCGAATTTGAAGGTCCCGCCTGATCCGATGCGGAATTTCCACATCCCCACAGTGCAGATACCGATACCACGATCATCAATAATAATGCGGTTACTTTTTTCTTTACCATAATTTCCTCCTTTGAGTTTACTGTTGTTGGTTCTATGCTGTACTGATACTGCTTATATTAACTTTAGTATGTCCTCCTTTCTTTTATTTCCGCAAAAAGATCTTCTATCCTTTTACAGATCCCACCATTATTCCTTTCACGAAATATTTTTGTATAAAAGGGTAAACCATCATGATCGGGATCGTGGCTACCATAATAGTGGCATATTTTACAGATTCGCTTATCTGGTCAGAACCGTTTACCAGATCAATGGACAATTCATTGGTCTGATTTTGTATTACAATGTCGCGAAGAATGATCTGCATCGGAACAAGCTCTCTGTCACGCAAATACAACATGGCCGGAAAATAACTGTTCCATTGTGTAACCGCATAGAATAATCCTACTGTCACCAAGCCGGGCAGTGAAAGCGGCAGAATGATCCTGAACAGTATTTTCAGCTGACTGCATCCATCCAGTGCTGCCGATTCCTCCAGTTCATAGGGAATCTGCTGAAAAAAGTTTTTCAGAAGAATCACATTAAAGGATGAAACTGATGTCGGTATCAAAATAGACCAGATCGTATTATACATATTCAATTTCGTAACGATCAAAAATACCGGTATCATTCCTGCGTTGAAGAGCATAGCAACCACCACCACACCCGACATAAGTTTCTGACCGGGAAACGGACGCCGGGATAAGGGATAGGCTGCCAGACAGGATAGCAGCAGACTGAGCATTGTTCCCGCAACCGTATAAAAAACAGTATTCAGATACGCTCTCCCGATCATGGGATAGGATAAAATTCTTTTGTAGGCATCCAGTGTAAATCCCATTGGTATGATTCCCACTTTTCCCTGTGCCAGAAATTCAAAACTGCTCAAAGAAGCTGCCAGAACATACAATACCGGATACAGGGCAGCAGCCATCAGCAGAAACAGCACAGTATAGTTAATACATTGAAAGACAATACGACCTTTACTTGATTTCATTTTTATATTCATGCCTCTCTTTCAACCTTTCTTTCACACTTTTCTCTCTTACCACAAACTTGTCTCCGATGTTTTTCTGGCAATCCTGTTTGCCAGCAGGACCAGAAGCAGACCAATGATCGACTGGAAAAAGCCTACCGCAGACGCAAAGCTGTATTCACCGTTTAATATTCCTCTTCTATATACATAAGTACCTATAACATCCGATGTGGAATAAATACTCGGATTGTACATCAGAACGATCGTCTCATAACCAACATCAAGGACTCTGCCAATCTTCATCAAAAACAGAAGAACAATAGTCGGTGTCAGCCCCGGTAATGTTATATGGAACAACTGTGCCCACCTTCCTGCTCCGTCTATCCTTGCGGCCTCATATAATTCTGAACCGATCCCTGTTAATGCTGCCAGATAGATGATCGCGCTGTAACCGGCAGTCTGCCATATCGTCATAACAGTATAGATGATCCAGAAATAAGAAGGCTCCGTCAGAAAATTGATTCTTGAAAACCCAAGGCCGGCTAAGATATTATTGATCAGTCCGGTACTTGGCGATAAAAATGTTACTACCATACCCACAACTACAACACTCGATATGAAGTTTGGAAGGTAGGTAACTGTCTGAACCAGTTTTTTATATTTTAATCTTCCGACCTCATTCAACAGGAGCGCCAGAATAATGGGTGCTACAAATCCGATCGTCAGCTGCAGGAAATTGATTGCCAGCGTATTCCTGATCAGTCTCCAGAAAAATATGGAATTTATAAACTGCCCATAATATTGCAGACCGACCCATTTGCTTTCCAAAATACCTTTTGCCGGCTGATACTTTTCCACCGATATGATAAGAGACAAAAACAGCGAAATATATCGGAAAATGACGAAATAGATCAGGACCGGAATAAACATCACATAGAGCGGCAGATTCTTTTTCACATTGCGTCGCAGGTTCTTCATTTTTCATACCTCTTTCTTTCATTGTCCATGCGCTTTTAGTGTCTTGCATTTTGTAAATTTAGCGTAGCATTGGAACCAGATAGTGTAAATCTTCCGTTTTTTTGTATTTGTGGAAATTTTATAGATTGGATATGGAAATTTTTATGATTTTGTGCATCTCATGCTTTACGAAAAAAGAATCAGCCGGTAAAAGCTGATAATTCTTAAGTCAAAACAAGCACCAAATGATTTATAGTGTCATTTGGTGCTTGTTTTATAGATTTCGTCCTTGATATTGTATTGTTACTATATAAACTGTTTTGCATGGTTCATCAATGCGGAAAATGGCGATATAATTATCAATCAGTAACTGACGGTAGCCTTTTCCGGCATATCTGCCCTCGTTACGCTCTTGATGGGATTGTGGAAATGTGGTCTAATTCACGGATTGCTCCAGGGTTAACTTTTACCTTGTATTTATCCAAAATGCTTTTTCTCCAATTCTGCAAAAACTATTTCTGCGTCAACTGCTTCTGCTCCGTTAGCAATTTCCTGCTCGGATTCGAAGATTGCCTGGTCGATGCGATTCATTCTTGCAAATTTATCATATAATTCACTACTCATCACAACCAAATCGCTATATCCGTTTTTGGTAATAAAAATAGGCTCCTGTTCCTTGTGTGCGATATTAGAAATCTCGGTTGTATTGCGTAAATCCTTAATAGGCATAATAAGTGGCATAATGCTTCACTCCTTTCTTTAACACAATTATAGCATAATTATGTCTGATAGCAATGAGAATATGCAATATTACGAAAAATACAAAAGTATTGCAAGTAATAAATAAATTACAGCTTGCGATACTGGCCCGGAGATATACCGTTATATTTCTTGAATACTTTGCTGAAACTGTTGGCACTGCTGTAACCGACCAGCTCCGCAATCTCCGAGATATTCCGGGAACTTGATCTTAAAAGTTCCTTTGCCTTTTCCAGCCGAAACTGATTGACGTAATCTACAAAATTTAAACCCGAATTTTCCTTGAAAATAAAACTCAGATAAGATTTGGACAGGTTGACCACCTCAGCGACCGTATCAAGCGATACCTCATTCTTATAGTTCTCCTCCAAATAGTCATTGATCTTTGCCAGAATATAGCCCTGCTGCCCCTGTTTATTCTCCGCAGCGTACCGCGCAATTTTATCAAATGTTTCAGATACATATTCCTTTTTCTCTTCAATGTTCTTTTTCCTATCCAACTCTTTATAGAGATCCTGTCTGTCCGGAAAAATCTGTTCACTCGTGAGTCTCATCTCAAATATAACTCTGACAGCTGTGCCGGCCAACGCATGAAACAGATTATCAACCATCTCCGGTGACAGCTTCTTCTCGGAAAAATTTATGCTGAAAACATTTTCCAGTATTTTTGCTACATCCCCACGGTTTCCCGATTTAGTGATCATAATAAGCTGCGTTTCGCTCTCCAGTGAATAGGTAATATTTTCACTCTTGCTGTTTTTGACCTCGTCAAAATAGATGACAGCATTCTGCCCTTTTACGATCTGATATTTCGCTGTTTCCAATGCATCAATAAAAGACTGATAGCTATTGTGAATATCTTTATAGCTTTGTCCGATTCCTATGACATACATCAGATTACCTTCATTCCCAAAAAGATTCTGCACCTTTTCCAGATAATCATTGATTCCTCCAAATTCATAAAAAGAATCCGGCGTATTTAATAAAGATACTATGGTCTGTTCATCTTTATCCAGAAAATAATATTTACATTGTCCTTCCAGGGTACTGTCGGCTATTTCCTGCATTAGATTAATGTACTGCTTATTTGACTTTTTATATTTCTTCAGACTGCTGGAAATTTCTTCATCAATCTTATAAACAATAACCTGAAAATATGGAAATGGAAATTCAACCCCTATATTAAATCCAATATTCTCCCAGTCATTACTTACCTGACCGTTAAGGATATCATGGATAAATTTATCCTGCAGCATCGGTCTGTTTTTTTCAAAATTATCCTGCAGTGTCTGATTTTCTTTATAGACATAATCAATGATACTGTTGATCAAAGTAAACTCATTGCCATTTTCTCTTTGTCCCATTACCGTTTTCTTATCCTTGATAAGATTAATGTAGCTCAAGATTTTATTTACCGGCTTATACAGGCTGTTTATGATATATAAAGTCAGGATAACTGATAAAAACAGGCTCAATATGGCGACTAAAACAGTGACATCTCTGATCTGGTCTACACTTTTCTTGATATAACCTGTAGGAATGACAGATATATATTTCCAGTCCAGTGTTTTTGACTGTACATACTGAACGGTAAAAGGCCTGCCTTCTTCTGTAAGCTCTATCGTATCCTGATCATCTTTCATTTCTTCTAAATGACCCTGAACTACAGGCTGTATCAGATCATAGTCCTCAAAATCCGTATAGTAGGATTCATTTGTATAAACAATATTATCCTTTCCGTCCAAAACATAATTAAAAACTACTTTTTCCTGACTATAATTTGACATTTCCTCTTCAAACAGGGATTTATTCATATTAACCACAAGCATGCCTTTGGGTGATTCATCAATCAAAGGCATAGATTCCGTAAAAACGATTACCGGAATACGATGGGTGCCGCGTTCTATGGACTGGCTTCCGATATAGTTAAAACCGCCCTCGGTAAAAATTTTATCCCAAGTGATCTCCTCCGTGTACTTACAGACTTCAGAAAAGAAAAGCGGACGTTGATATTTTCCCTCTGTTCCTAAAATTATGTCGGCCTTCTTTATATACAGCCATATATCTGTTATATGACTGCTGTTGGACTTCAATGTGCTCAGATACGCTATGGAATCTCTGATCAATGCAAAATCATCGTAATTCTTCTGCTCTGCCAGATACACTACTTCATTCAGACTGCGATTGATGGCCGCCTGCATAATATTCGACTGTAAAGACTTTATCTCCTGATCAATTCCTTTCTGTGCCTGCTTTAATACAAGCATATTGCTGTTCTGCACTTCACTGATCATCATACCGGAAGATTTCCGGTACGAGAAAAAAGACACAAGCCCTATTGATAAAAGAACAAGTGCCATAATATATAAAAAAAATCGTACAAATATACTGTTTAATCTAAATTCTTTCATACCACCTCCAAACACCGCTTCCCGGATGCCATGATCCGCCACATAGTATTTCTCGTTAACCGTCAGGATTTTCCTGCCTTGAAGATTCTGACGCTTTACCTGGTAGAACAGGAATGCATCCGTGCACTCCTTGATATAGCTGAGAACCGTTTCCGCTGATATGGAACGTCCCTCACTTTTCAAATATTTGGAGATTGCGGTAGCCGAAAAAACGGTGCCGATATTAGCAGTGACATAGCATCAGAAAAATGAACTGCCCGCGGTTCACGCCGCTCTCAACAAGTTCATCCTGAATCAGACTAAGCATCACAGACTTGCCGCTGCGTCGAATACCGGTCAAGACCTTGATCAATTCATTTCCGATAAAAGGACGGATACGGCTCAAATAAGTTTCCCGTTTGATCATATATGTCCGCCCCCTTCCTGCATCAATGCTAACACAAGTATAACCGGTTTTCAATGCAGATAAGTTAATTTTATCAGGTATAGTTGATAAAATTGATCCCAATCTCTTGTTCTAATGCCTGCTGATAATGGAATAGTCATCTGTATATTCCTCTGTCCGATAATCATTAATTAAAATCTGATATGGCTTGTCTAAAGAAATCCAGATTTCAAAATCTCTGCTTTCAAAGTCGCCGTCGGTAATCAATTGGTCATTAAATGTCCAAAATGTTGCGTTTTCACCAATTACGGATTGAACAGAATAACAGATCCCCTCTACCCCATTTACGGTTTCAATCCCACCGTTATAACTTAATGCGTCCCTGGTTCTGTCCAGTTCTGTAAGATGATTGTAAATTTCATTCTCCAATTCTATCAGTTTTTCGTTGTGGTAATGCTTCCAATTATATACCTCTCGCTGGTCAAAATCCGGACAGGCAAGATACGCTGTTTTACCTTTCATATTGGGAACTGATATGTTAAACTCACTTTTCTCCGATTGAAAAGGCAATGTCTCGGCTCCATATACGAACACATTTACAGCGTTGCTGTTTTCTTCACTCTGTTTCCAAACCACGCGGCTGACCCGGCAGGAAGCAAAATTGACTGTACCACTTATCTCAAGACAATTTGTTTCTTCATTGTATGAAAGATCATCTACACTCATTGCGTGAGTAGATACAGGAACGCCGATTACAAAGACTCTTACAAAAGCGGATAGTAAAAGAAATACCAGAAACCCTGTAGTGATTCCAACGGCAATTTTCAACTTTCTGGTATGTTGCCGCAATTTTTTAAATCCGTCAAGTGCAATTTGTTCTTTGGCGTCCATTCCAGTATTCAATTCTTCTTTCATTTCCAGATAGACTCTATTACATTTTTCACATTCTTCTAAATGCGCTTTTACTACATTTTCAC